>Ga0209367_1006304_pt1 | contig 16439 bp, 13 predicted proteins | sample WorMetLIZISLAND2_FD_187412 | JGI IMG/M metagenome (GOLD analysis project Ga0209367, IMG submission 187412) | Marine gutless worms symbiont microbial communities from Max Planck institute for Marine Microbiology, Germany - Olavius geniculatus... ... | reverse complement strand
CTTAAATGCAATGGCATACGCCGAACGCGCATTGTCGACTCATGGTAGGTCAACATGAGCGCTTATAACTTTGTTCGTAGTGGACCGAATTTCACCAATTTTTTTCAACGCGGAAGAAACGCTCTTGTCAACGCTATTTAGTTTTTGTCACTATCTTCATCGATTTCAGAGATGTTTGCGCTCAAACACGAAAGCTGTCGTAAATTGCATCGATTTTGCACGTTTTTTGCTCTCCAAATTTTTAAGGGGGCAGTGCCCCCAAAAGTTGTGCCCGCGTTATTACTCCCATCCAGCAGCACGTCACGTGGCAAAGTCTCATGAAGCTTCTTTTTTTCAAAAGATCCTCAGATCGTCTAATACGGTACATTTTAAGCCACTTATTGGCTCCCCTTTGGAAAAAGTTGTAAGGGGTGCGCTAGTAAGACTTGGTCATTCTTTAGCGCGTATAAAAATTTAGGGGCGCAGCACCCCTTAGGGACCGAAATATGATCTTCCAATAAATTTGATTAGGGTGGGTAAACATTAGACGCGTAACCTCTTTTGTTAGTGGACTAAAGTTAACACAATTTCTTTTATTCAACGCGGAATTAACTGTGTTTGATAACGCCGTTTACCGCTTGTCGATATCTCTATCAAAGATATTTGCGGTCAAACTCGAAAGTTATCGTAAAACGTACTAAATTTTGGCCGTTTTTTGCACACTTAAATTTTAAGGGGGCGCCCCGGAAATTTTTTTGGGGTGCGCCCCCTAAGATTTTGGACCGGCATAATAAAATTCAGCCTAGTGCTGACCATCGTGCAAAATTTCACGCCGATCGGCCCACGCATCTCGGAGATCTCGCGCGGGGAAAAAAAAACATCTGGGCTAAAACATAAGTCCGCTCCGCAAGCTATCGCTTCCGGGAGGACTAACTAAAAATTTCAGGCAAAGCCCAACGTGAGTCCGCCCGGCGCCCTAAATCCGGTTGGGGGAAATTTAAAGGGGTGAAATTCCTTGGGTAACAAAGTCACGTGCCCTGCACACAAATGCAGTAGCATACGCAAAACGCGCGCTTATAACTTATAGCGGGTAAACATTAGCCGCGTAATCTCTGGTGTTTGTATACCAAAGTTCATCAATTTTTTTAATCAACGCACTATTAATTCTGCTTGATAACGCTTTTTACCGCTTGTCGATAGCTCTATTCGTTCTAAAGATATTTGCAGTAAAAACTCGAAAGGTTCCGTAAAACGTGCTAAATTTTGGACGTTTTTTGCCCTCCCAAATTTTAAGGGGGCAGTGACATTCAAAAGTTGCATTCACGTTATCATTCGCATCCAGCAGCACGTCACGTGGCAAAGTTTAATAAAGCAACTTCCCCTGGCTCCAAGGTTTTCGCGGCTAATACGCAACATTTTAAGCCAATTTTTCATTAACCTTTAAAAAAATTGTAAAAAGGCCCTCGTCCCTGATAGGGCGTGCGCTAGTAAGACTTGGTCATTCTCTAGCGTTTGTAAAAATTTGCCGGCGCAGCAGCCGTCAGGAGCCAAAATATGGCCTTCCAAATAATTTAATTTGTGTGAGTAAACATTAGCCGCGTAATTTTTGGTGCTAGTAAACGAAAGTTCACACAGTTTCTTTTATTCAACGCGGAATTAACCGTATTTAATAACGCCGTTTACCGCTTGTCGATGTCTCTATCCAGTTTAGAGATATTTGCGGTCAAACTCGAAAGTTGTCGTAAAACGTACTAAATTTTGCACGCTTTTTGGACTCCCAAATTTTAAGGGGGCGGTGCTCCTTAAAAGTTGTACACGCGTTATCACCCCCATTTAGCTGCACGTCACGTGGCAAAGTCTCACGAAGCTACTCCTTTTGGCTTTAAAGATTCTTCGTCTAAAACGCTACATTTTAAGACAATTTTTGACTCCGTTTAGATTTTGTCGCTATTTTCATCGGTTCCTGAGATATTTGCGCTCAAACTCGAAAGTTGTCGTAAATCGCATCGATTTTTGCACGTTCTTTGCACTTCCAAATTTAAAAAAAACGGTGCCTCTTAAAAGTTGTACACGCGTTATCACCCCCATTTAGCAGCACGTCACGTGGCAAAGTTTCATAAAGCTACACCCTTTGGCTCCAAAGATTCTTCGTCTAATGCGCGACATTTTAACCCAATTTTTGACTCCCCTTTAAAAAAAGTTGTAAGAGAAGCCCCCGTCTCAGATGTAAGGTGCGCTAGTAGAACTTGGTCATTCTGTAGCGCGAGTAAAAATTTGAGGCGCAACATTCCCTAGGGGCCGAAATATGGGCTTCCAAAAAATTTGATTTGGGTGGATAAACATTACACGCGTAATCTCTGGTGTTAAAAAACGTAAGTTTACAAAATTTATGTTATTTAACGCGAAATTAACCGTGTTTTAATAAGCTTTTTGTTGCTTTGCGATATCTCTATCTAGTTCAGAGATATCTGCGGTCAAACTCGAAAGTTGTCGTAAATCACACCGATTTTTGAACGTTTTTTGCTTTCCCAAATTTTAAGGGGGGCGGTGCCCTTAAAAGTCACACATGCTTTAACAACCCACCTATAGGCGCGTCAATTGCCAAAGTTTTGTCGGGCTACACCTTTTAATTCCGAAGTTATAGGCGTTCATTTATTGCATTTTAAGCCAATTTTGAACCCCCTTTGAAAAAAGTTGTAAGGGGGGCCCCGTCCGCGGTAGGGGGTGCGCTAGTAAGACTTGGTCATTCTCTAGCGCGCGTAAAAATTTGGGGCAAAGCCCAACGTCAGTCCGCCCTGCGCCCTAAGTCCAATTTAGGGGAAATTTGGGGAGGGGTAAAATTTCCTTGGCAACAAAGTCACGTGGCCCGAACTCAAATGCATTGGCATACGCCGAACGCGCATTGTCGACTTAGGGTAGGTCAATATGAGCGTTTATAACATTGTTCGTAGTGAACGAAATTTCATATTTTTTTTTGTTCAACGCCGAAACCATCGCTTTCGTCAACGCCGTTTAGATTTTGTCGCTATCTTCATCGGTTCCAGAGATATTTGCGCTCAAACTCGAAAGTTGTCGTAAATCGCACCGATTGTTGCACGTTTTTTTCACTCCCAAATTTTAAGGGGGCGGTGCTCCCTAAAATTTGTACTTGCGTTATCACCCCCATCTAGCAGCACGTCACGTGGCAAAGTCTCATGAAGCTACACCCTTTGGCTCCAAAGATCTTTCGTCTAATTCGCGATAATTTAGGCCAGTTTTTGACTCCCCTTTGAAAAAAGTCGTAAAAAAGCCCCCGTCTTCGGTGTGAAATGCGCTAGTAGAACTTGGTCATTTTGTAGCGCGTGTAAAAATTTGGGGGCGCAACACTCCCTAGGGGCCAAAATATGGGCTTCCAAAAAATTTAATTTGGGTGGGTAAACATTAGACGCGTAATCTCTGGTGTTAGTAAAACAAAGTTTACAAAATTTATTTTATTCAACGCGGAATTAACCGCATTTGATAACGCAGTTTGTTGCTTGTCAATGTCTTTATCCAGTTCAGAGATATTTGCGGTCAAACTTGAAAGTTGTCGTAAAACGTACAAAATTTTGCACGTTTTTTGCCCTCCCAAATTTTAAGGAAACAGTGCCCCCTGAAAGTTGTACCCGCGTTATTATTTCCTTGTAGCAGCACGTCAAGTGGCAAAGTCTCATGAAGCTACTCTTTTTGGCTTTAAAGTTTTCACGGCTAATACGCTACATTTTAAGGCAATTTTTGACTCCCCTGTAAAAAAAGTTGTAAGGGAGGTCCCCGTCCCTGGTGGAAAATGCGCTAGTAAGACTTGGTCATTTTCTAGCGCGTGTAAAAATTTGGGGACGCAGCACCCCCTAGGGGCCGAAATATGTTCTTCCGAACAATGCGTTTTGGGTGGGTACGATTTCACATCTAAATCTCCAAGGCTACTGGACCGAACTTCAGCGGACTTGTTTCGCCTAACGCACTAAGAATCGGGATAGACAAAATGACTATCCGATTTTTAATATCTTTATCCTTTTCAAAGATATTCGCCGCCAAACTTCAAAGTCGTCTGAAATCGAACTAAATTTTGCATGTTTTTTGCCCCTAAAATTTTTTCACGGTGTGTTTCCCCAAATGTTTTTACTGGCATTATAAAACTGGGCCTCGAACTGATCACCCTGCAAAATACCATGTCGGTCGGCTTACGCATCTCGAAGATCTCGCGTTGACAAAAAATATCTGGGCTAAAACTTTAGTCCGCTCCGCAAGCTTTCGCTTCCGGGCGGACTAACTAAAAATTTGGGGCAAAGCTTAACGTGAGTCCGCCCTTCGCCTTAAGTCCGATTGGGGGAAATTTAGAAAGGTGAAATTCCCCCGGTAGCAAATTTACGTGGGCAACACACAAATGCATTTGCATACGCAAAACGCGCACTATTGACTTAAATTAAGTAAACATTAGCCGCGTAGTCTCCGGTGTTAGTGGACCAAATTTCACCAATTTTTTTAGTCAATCCAGTATTAATGGTGCTTAATAACGCTTTTTATTGCTTGTCTATAACTTTATTCATTCTATAAATATTTGCAGTCAAACTCAAAAGTTCTTGCGGCTAATACGCTAGATTTTAAGCCAATTTATGACTCCCCTTTGAAAAAAGTTGTAAGGGGGCTCCCGTCCCCGGTAGGGGGTGCGCAGTAAAACTTAATCATTCTCAAGCGCGTGTAAAAATTTGGCCGCGCAGCATCCCCTACGGGCCGAAATATGTTCTTCCGAATAAAGCGCTTCAAAAGGGTACGATTTTACATCGAGATCTCCAAGGTCAACGCCATTTAGACTTTGTCGTATCTTCATCGGTTCCAGAGATATTTGCGCTCAAACTCGAAAATTGTCGTAAAACGTAGTACACTTTCCACGCTTTTTGCCCTGCCAAATTTTAAGAGGGCAATGCCCCCAAATGTTGTACACGCGTTATTACCCCCATCTAGCAGCACGTCACGTGGCAAAGTTTTATGAACCTACTCCCTTTGACTCCAAAGATCCTTCGTCTAATAGCTACAGTTTATGGCAATTTTTACTCTTTTTTGAAAAAAGTTGTAAGGGGGCCCCCGTCCCCGGTGGGGAATGCGCTAGTAAGAATTGGTCATTTTGTAGCGCGTGTACAAATTTGGGAGCGCAACACTTCCTAGGGGCCGAAATATGGCCTTCCGAAAAATTTGATTTAAGTGGGTAAACATTAGACGCGTAATCTCTGGTGTTGGTGGACTGAAGTTCACACAATTTCTTTTATTTCACGCGGAATTAACTGTATTTGATAACGCCGTTTACCTCTTGTCGATATCTCTATGCAGTTCAGAGATATTGCGGCCAAACTCGAAAGTTGTCGTAAAACGTACTAAATTTTGCACGTTTTTTGCCCTGTTAAATTTTAAGAGGGGCGGTGCCCCCAAATGTTGTAAGTAAATAAGTAAGTAAGTATGTGCATATTTAAAGCGCGCACTGTCAGCCAGTGGCCGAATCTGAGGCACTTGGCTGAGCCGCTAGGCGGAGCAGTAGGCCTGCTGTAAGCAGTGAGTTTTAAGGAGGCGACGGAAAGTGTCTGCAGAGGTAGAACTACGGATGCTAGAAAATAGTGAGTTCCAAACTGTAGGGGCTGCAATGCTAAAACCGCGGAAGGCAAAGGTTGTGCGGACACGTGAAACCGACAAAAGATTTGTGTTGGCAGAACGCAGAGAACGTGTGGAAGTGTGATAATCGAGCAGAAAACGTAGATAAGCAGGTTGAGAGGAGTTGAGAATGTTGTACGTCAATGTGGCAAGCTTGAATTCAATGCATTGATCAATTGGAAGCCAGTGCAGATCCTGGAGAATATCAGATGAGCGAGTACCACGAAGGAGAGCGTGACTGGCAACAACTCCGGCAAGTGTATTTTGAACGCGCTAAAAACGGTTGATATTTTTCTGAGTGGTGCCGAAAAGAAGAGAATTAGCGTAGTCTAAGCGAGAACAGACTAGGGAAGAAGCGACTGATTTGGCCATATCATCAGTGATGGCCGAACGAATATGGCGGAGTGACCGGATGTGATAATAAGCAGATTTGCAGATGAAGCTGATATGTTTATCCAAAGATAGGTGACAGTCCAGAATGACACCGAGAATCTTAATGCTGTGAGACAATAAAACTGAGCAACCAGCAACAGCAACAGAACGAACAGAAGCAAAGGTTTTGGAACGCTGAAGAGTACCAAGGAGCATCGCATTTGACTTATCAGGATTTAGTGCCATTTCGTTTAGACAAAACCATGAATGTAAAGCGTGCAGACAGCTGGTGAGGTTAGCAATACCAGATGATAGATCAGATGGATTTAACGCGATGAAGAGCTGAGTGTCATCAGCATATTGCTGATGACAAACCTGAAAAGAGCGAGTAATAGTTGCAATCGGTGAAGTATATGTCGCAAATAACAATGGCCCAAGGACGGAGCCCTGGGGAACATCAATGGTACACCTGGTTGGAGTTGAGGAGTGATGGCCAATGCGCACTGACTGGGTTTTGTTTGACAGATAAGACTGGAGCCAAGAGAGTACAGAACCAGTGATGCCAAAACTGGTACGAAGACGGTTGATGAGGGTGACATGATCGATGGTGTCAAAGGCTGCACTAAAATCCAAAGACACAAGCAAGGTCGAGGAACCAATGTCTGACGCACGGTAAATGTTGTCTAGTGTTGAGAGTAAAGAAGTTTCAGTAGAGTGACGAGGCCGGTAAGCTGACTGGTGGTGGTTGAAATTTGAACAGGCAAGTATATGTGGTTTTAAGCGTGCGAGAAAAAGACGTTCTAGTATTTTGGATATAAAATCGAGGTTAGAGATAAGCCTATAGCTAGAGGGATTGAATGTGTCGAGAGTGGGCTTTTTAAGGAGAGGTGTAATCGCAGCGTGTTTGAAACAGGCAAGAAAACAACCGTTGCTAAGAGAGCGGTTTGCCAGTTCAGCAATTAATTTGGCAAAGACCGCGGCACATGATTTGACTAGAGATGGCGGAACAAAGTCGACTGACGATGACTTTGGCGGGACGAAATGAAGAATGCGGAGAACTTCAGCTGTGGTGACAGGCTGGCAGGTGTGAAGAATAGGACCAGTATGAGATGTATCCTGAAAGGAAACCGGGTTGGTGATCGAGACAAGCTTGTTAGAGACTGCAGATTTAAAACCAGAAATTTTAGACACAAAAAAGGTAGAAAAAAAATTAACTAGATCCCTATTCTAGTGTATTCGCGTTATCACCCCCACCTAGCAGCACGTCACGTGGCAAAGTTTCGTGAAGCTACTCCCTTTGGCTCCAAAGATCCTTCGTTTAATACGCTACATTTTAAGGCAATTTTTGACTCCCCTTTGAAAAAAGTTGTAATGGGGCCCCGTCCCCAGTGGGGGGTGCGCTAGTAAGATTTGGTCATTCTCTAGCGCGTGTAAAAATTTGGGGGCGCAGCACCCCCTAGCGGCCGAAATATCGTCGCTGTCGGGACAGAACCTCGTAAGTAACATCGGCCAAATTTTACAGAAGCAAAAAACATCCTAGCTCGCGAAATCGTAATGATTTTTTGATCATATTTGCACACAATTATTTAACGCCAATGACAATAAATGCAGTATAGTCACTTTGCAAATTTATTTGCGTTATCTATTTGTTTTGCGACTTACGAGTATTTGGACGCACAGGTCTGTCGGACAATACCTCGTATCTCAGCGGACCGCCGTTACGAGTTGCTTGCCTGACGACGGCATGCGATCGATCGCGCAAGTCCGTCGGACCAAAACCTCGTACATCCACATAAGAATATAGAACAAAATAAAATCACCGTCAAAGTGAATTTACACTAAGTTTTTTGCAGCTACGCATAGCCGTAGTCTGAGCTTACATTAGAGAGATTGTGGCCATGAGAATAATTGTTGGTTTTAAGTGTTTGTAAACTCAGATTATAACAAAACAACATTTTAACTCGCTTACTTTTTAAAGACACTTTCTTAATGATTATTTTATTGTCGCTTTTTTATTTGTGTACTTTTTGATATGTGTAGTAAGAGAGTTTTCCTAGCTGCTTATAGTGAAAATAAAAACATTATTTGTAACATTTTTAAACACGTCACTAATCAAGAATTGCACTGGCCGTGTTTATATGTGATACTGTGCACGTATGTGTACTTGTCACTTTTATGTTAAATAGTTTGTTTGGTCATTTTTGCAATTTGCTGTATACTTCTTGTTATGTTGTTGCTTTATTATTATGTAGTTGTTTTTCGTTGCCTACTGTTTCTAGTTAAGAAAGGTGTAAAAAGTTGTTTAATAAAGTCTACTTTATAGTTTGCAGTTGTCATTTAATTACTAAAGATTTTGATTAATTGACTAATTGATTAACTGATTGACCAACCAGAGCAATCAGGATCTTAAGCAAATTCAAGACCATTCCCTTCTACGGAGATAATGCATGCATGTTATTATAGAAAAGAATTATGTTGTAATTTGAATAAAGAAAATGTTATTGTCATCAATATAGCACTAACACGCATCACAATCTCATGACTAGGCATGCAACACAGACATAACAATTACTTGAAAATGTTACAGTAGGACTATACCTGGTCCTAGTGGCTACAATAATAACCCATAGTAAGTAAACATGCACATGCAGTATAAAGAAATCATGTTTTAGTAGTAATAAACACAATGTCATTGACATCAGTGTAGCATCAACATGCGCATCACAATCTCGTGACTAAGCATGTAACACAGACATAACAATTAAATAACACAGACATAACAATTAAATAAAAATGTTACAGTAGACCTAATCGGTTCTAGTGGCTACAGTAATAATACGAAAAAGTAGACATGTACATGCAATAAAAACTGTTCCAGTGGTAATAAATAAAATGTTATTGGCACCACCAACACGCGCATCACAATCTCATGACTAAGCATGTAACAGTTTCAGCGATTACTTAAAAATGTTACAGTAGGCCTAACCGGTTTTAGTGGCTACAGTATAGTAGAAAAAAGTAGGCATCCACATACGGTAAAAAAAATCATGTTTCAGTGGTAATAAACAAAATGTCATTGGCACTAACACGGATTTTAAGCTAACGAAATTACTGGTAAGATAAACTGTCATAGAACGCATGAAAGTCAAAAAGAATAACGTTTTTCAGAGATTGGAAGTCCCTGTATTTGTCGCGTTTTATGGGGATTTGGCGTTAAAACAACCATGTACCGTTGATCGCCTTGGTTGCAACAAGAGCTGCCACTCGTCCGTGTGTTTAATTTTCCACTGGATATCACCAACTGGCAAATATTTAATGCACCGAAGATCAGCCACGGTGGGGTCTCCAACTTTTCGTCCTGGTCTGATTGACTGGAACATTATTAACTTACTGAAATCTCTGAAAAAGTTATGCTGGAGGTAATAAACTTTGTATGGATTTCTGAGTCTCGCTTCTTTTATCAGCTGCACATATTGTGCCAAAGAATGCAGATCACGATGTTTCTTCCGTCTTTCGATTACTCCGTGGACGCTGTCACATTCCATTTGCGTGTGTCCCTTTTCAAGGTATTTCTGTATAATTGGTACTCCCTTTGTTCTAGCCAAAAAACTCAACGCGTTGGATAAAGTTGCATTTCGATTTTGGCTGCCGCATCAATCACTGTATATGATGATTTTTTTATTACAGTTGATTTCGGTCTCTAAGTAGTTGGTTAAGCATAATGCAAAAATGTGGGCATTCAACTCTCCTTCGCCCTCGTGCCATACATATCAGACAACGTCATCATTATCGTGTTTCAATTAGAGCGATATGTGCTCCATGATGGACTGTTGTACCATCTAAATCTTCCACGATCGCGTAAAAAATTTGCTATAGACACTGTAACTCGTCAACTGGTATTGCCACGAAGTTTACGAGAATAGATTTTATCTTGTTACCATGATGAGAGCTCTCACATAAGAGGAGAGAAGTTGCACGCTACTATACGATAGAAGTACTACTGGTAAAATTTATATGTAGATTCATTTAATTGGGCGCGCACGTGTTCAGCGTGTCAAAAAAGCAAGGGCAGTGTGACTAACAAAGCTCCTCTAAGACCTCTAGATCCGCCCAGTACTATCCTTGAAGTCTGGCATGTTGATCACGTAGCATTACCGAAATGAAATTGTTTTAATTACGCATTACTATTAGTGGATTCTTTTAGTTTATTTTCTATTTTTTTACCAGCCAAAGCAACGGGGGCTGAAGAAACTGCACGTCTGTTGTACAACTCACTTTTCATGGTCTATGGAGCTAGAACTGTATTGTCCGACAGAGGAAGCGCTTTCCGTTCTAAATTGGTAAAAAGTTTGTGTTCTTTATTAAATGTCAAACAAATCTACACAAGCAGTAGGCATTCTCAGACTAATTCTCGAGCAGAAAGTTATAATAAAAATATTCTTAATAGTCTTCGGACGCGGTGTGAGTCCGAGCCAAATTCGCCTAATCTTCTTGCAACTATTGGAAACAGTTTTAAAACTTCTGTTGCCAAAAGCCTCGGGTTTTCCCCTACGAGGTCGTTTTTCGGAGGCAACCCCTACTTCCAATCGATCACTTGTTATTACCACCGCAAAATATATTTATTAATGCTAAGCACTACTTTGACAAAATGAAACCAAAGCTTGGAATATTAGGAGAATCTGTCAGACAGAACCAGTTACGATCAAGCAGAAACACCAAGAAAGTACATGATGCACATTGCAACGTAAAAACACCAAATTTTGCAGTCGGAAATCGAGTTTGGTTGAGTGAACAACTACCGTCAAAGGTAAAACTTGGACATAAAACAAGCCAGAAATTTAAAGGCCCATACCTAATTGTGAAAGCCAATCCTGAATTTTTTACGTATAAGCTACAAAATTGTAAAAATAACAAAATTTACCCATCACTTATTCATGCAAATAGACTGCGCTTGTGTGACACAAAACGCGACAAATTTTATTCTAAAAATGCAGTTGAGTCTGACGGAAAAACAACTTCTAAGACGGCGACAGATAATGTTGTGGAGGCTGGGCATAAGCTGGTAGATGAAACCGAGCCTTTAGCTTTGCCGTTGCAAACCGCTGCTGCAGCTACCGAATTTGCTGCAAACAGCGAACAGGCGCAGCGAGAAAGCAAAACAAGCCGCGAGTATTTCATCGCAGCAAAATTGTAAGCGGCAGTACACAGGTTGCTGCTGCGGCACGATGTGCCGACACTGCAGTTTCGAAACAGTCTACAAATGACACGCATACACTGACTGGCGATAGGCCTACACAAGCCTGTACGGCTACAAACAAACAGATTGTAGGCCTACACGATGGACTTTCTTTTACAGAAGACCAAGGTTGGTTTACTATTAAGAAGATTTTAACGCACCAAAAACGTGGCAGCCGTATGTTTTATAAAGTAGAATGGAAAGCAGGCGACACGTCCTGGGTGCCACAAAGGGATGTTTCGGACTTTGCTAGAGATGTGTAATGGCTTCAAAAAACGTGAAAAGGTTAGGCTTAGGAAGAATAAGCGACAACAGGGATCAAAACAATGATATGTTTTAAGCTGCACAGACTGTTATTATTTTATTTACGTTTTATTTTTTAATTGTCGACACACTTTTTTGAACTAAATTAATAATTTTTAATATTTTTATTTTGGTTTGTGCAGACTGGAACATGCGGTGCTTTGCTCTGATTATCTTGATTTGGATGAGTCTTGTTTTGCCGACGAACTGCGCATCGCCGACAGACCAAGTCATCACCAGGTTAAACTATGATCTTGTTCTCAAACGCATTGATACATTTGAGGTGGTAACTGACGTTTGGACACAAACATTTGTCATTCAAACACCGGATGTCGACAGTACTAGACTGCAAGAGTCTAGAGTTAACTGTCAACGTTTGGCAAGTAGTCACGATAATGACTGCGATCACATTACACACTTAGTAGACTTTTTGCGAAATATCAGCAATAAAGCTGTGAAACGCATTAATCACACATTGACACAAGTGAATGACTTAATACGACAATTTGGTGACGGTGACCAGACTAACCCACCACGGCATTTCAGACGTGGTTTACTGAATTTTGTCGGTGAAATTTCACACTCACTTTTCGGTACCGCTAGAAATAGCGATATCAGTAAAATGCATGCTGCAATGCGACATTATGAAAGAAATCAAGCATCTTTGAGTGCTGCCTGGCGTCAGATAGGATCAAGACTAACAAGTCTAAGCAAATCAGTTAACTCTAGATTAGACCATATGATGAACATGATGGATTTGCAGAGACAGACAATGACTGAATTATACGCCCAAGTGCGAGAAGAGACTTTAGCATTAGATCACGCAAGCTCGTTGATAGCTTTAGCTCTCGCGAAATTTGAGGAATATTCTTTGTTATTGGATAATTTAAATGCATTTCGGCTAGGTATCGAGTTACTGAGTAATGGCTTTCTCAGCCCAAAACTCATTAGACCGACACAGTTGCGCAATGTGTTAAATCACATAAATTAAAAAGTGAGCGATCTGACAGTTGATGGACTGCACATACTTCGTAAGGAGGCTTTACATTATTATCGAATGCATAAGTTCATGGCTACCAGGAGTGGCAGAGACATAATTGTGCACCTACCGATACCATTAGGACCATTGCGACACACTTTTTCTCTATATCAGGTCCACGTGATACCAATATCTGTTCCTGATTCCACTCATGCAACTACTCTGATACAGGTACTACGCTACATTGGCTATCACCCTGATTCAGACTATTTCTTACAATTTGACACGAAGCCGTTTATTACGATGTCTAAGCTACTGTTTTTGGATCACACACATTCGTTCTTGCAGTCAGTTTCTGGTAATTCGTGTATCTTGTCATTGTTGCGTGATAATTCAACAGACATACATAAAAATTGTTAGTTTGCAGTTCTCACACACTCAGTCCAACCTGACATACTTGTTCTGGATAGTAAACACGTGATGTTGACAAACGTCAAACATGTTTTTATCAATTGCTCTGCTGATGGATCACGTAATGTCACTTGTTCAGAGACATGTCGTGTGACGGTTTCGTGTGGTTGTTCTTTGGAGTCGGATTTTATTTATTTACCAGGCCGTATTAAAAACTGTCATTCTGAAAAAAAGAGGTCGAAAGGTTTTTTATGCTGTTAATTTGGCTTTCCTTCAAAATTTTTTCGAGGCATCAGAATTAGCTGATTTGTCGGGAACGAGTTTGCTAGAAAGTTCGTTAAAATAATCACACCAAAATTAAAAATTTTAGAGGCAAATTATTCACACGAACTGTAAGTCGACAAACGGCCGAGACTTGACCTTGCCAAGTTGGCTAATCTTACTAAGCAGGACGTACAAGCATATCCATCTTTGGCGCATTCAATGGTTGACAGTTGGCGGGATTACTCCAGTGGGTCATATGATTGGTCTTTCAGCTTGGTCAGTTGGAGATCATAAATATTATTTATTCTTGGATTACTTGCTGGAGCCAGTTTTGGACTCTCGGTTATTCTAAGCTATAGACTGCGTATTTTGGCCGCCACTGTCACTACTCTTTCTTTGCCGAGACATTCACATGCACTACCGACAATTCTAAAGTACTTTTTATCAGCAACTCCGACTGTAAAAACTGAAAAATTTTTCATTTTCAAGGAAGTTTATGTTGACTGGACTTTGGACACCGCAGTGATACTTTTACTTATGGTCATTGGTTTGCTGACAATCCTCGAAATTTGCCGTTGTTGTAAAAAACGACGTTACGAGTTCAAACTGTTTGTTCAAATCGGTTACCAAAATCGTTCCGTACAAATTTGCGTTAAAACTTTTAAACTTCATCCTGAAAATTACCAATTTTCGGCATTAAAATATGTCGAGTCTCTGCATGTGATTGGATGTTTATTGCCGCATTTAAAAATAAATTGGCCTACACTTCAAATCTACTGAACAATCACCAATGAACATTATCGTCTGGCAAATTCGGTTTTCCTAACTTGGAGCCAAGCCAGATTTTTGCCTTCAGTTCTTCGCAAGCCGTATTGATTGGTGCATTTTTGTAACGAAAGTGGGAGACGCTCACTCGATTTTGTCCCTTCCAATACGACGACGGGACTCAGCACCGTCGTATGGACATGAGAATGAAGGAATGTCTATGCTGAATGTGTCAGCTACTGCTTTATATCCCTCATTGGGGAGGCAGAAACAAAGTTTTAAATGACAAACGCTGATTTTGTCAAACGGTTCATGTTTTGCTTACATGTCTTAGTCTTGCGCATTGATATGCTTGTAGATGTGTGACGTTACTTACATACTTTCCTGACATTTATCCTAGTTGTTAGCATTAATTGACATTTGACTTTGAGGTTTTCTTTCACGTTGTTGAGTGCTTTTATAGCACATTACACTTTGTTTAGCTTTTACTAGTTATAGCTTGTTACATTGTAACTTTACTGATGATAATCGTCTATTGACGATATTGATTTGCATGTGATGATTGTTTTGAAATAATTATGTGTTGTTTCATCATTATTATCATTAAAAGCATAAGGTGTCTTAATGATACGCTTGTAGAACATATTAACTGTTGTCTGAAGTGTTGTGGATTTGTCTAGTTTTCGTGCTTACGTGATTCGATATGTACACTCTGGCTCGTCGACGGAGCTGGCGTAGTCAGCAACGACGCACGCCATCGGCGTATCACTTGTCAACTGCGTCGTCAACAACCCTTTTGACATTAAATTACCACTGCGTCGACGAGGCCAGCTTTTCGATGTTTTCTGCATCTTGTACGCTATTTACATATGGACGTGACTATACTGTATAACATGTTAATTGTTGAACATTATTTTCTATCGTGTCCTTTTCTTGTTATGAACATTTTTCACCTCTACACCAAGGCATTGTAAACAATCGTAGGTTAGCTAGAGTGACGTCATAGCTCCTAGTATTCATGGATTTTCTCTCTAGTTAGATGTAATACATTATTTTCGCGTGGATTTGTTGGTAGCCTGCTTTGAATTTTGCGGACAAAAATTTTTACAAACAGGGGGCAAATGGAGGAAAGCTACTGGCATCGCATGGAATGTTTCGCGTGCGGTCGTTTGGTGTACAAGCTTAAGTATAGCGAGGCGTCCTTGGTTGTTGGAACGCCAACTACTCATAAAAACTAAGTTAAAAGTCATAACAAGCCTAGTTCAGGAAAATAGCCCGTGCAGGCTAGAACCACGAGCGATGTTGCCGTCGCTCCTTAAAAGGTCTTCTTGTCGGTTTGTATCCGCCTGAAGGAAAAGCTTCAGGATACGATTGCACTTCTGGGGCGAGGGCCCGTAGTCAGAAACTGGGCAGAGTAGGCTTTAAACTAGTCTACGCCTTATGACGTCACTGGTAGGCTGTAGCGCCGTCTGTCGAGTTGATTGACTCACTTCGTCCTCGGACTGCATAAAGTGCACATCGACGAGTTGCTTAATAAAGTTGTCTCGGAGTGTTATTCAACCTGACCTTTAGCTGTACTCTACATGCATTGCTGTCGCGCGTAAAAAATACATGTAGTTGTACGTATATATGGCCCACGTACTATTGCAATAACTAACAAAAAGCACAAGCAAATTGTTCGCATTATCGCATGCTGTTTTGTGAGCCGGGCGTCTAGACCTTAAAAACAATGCCTTAGGCCTTATTACAAAAGAAAGGGAGTAGCAAATAAAGGAGAGTTTAAGGACAAAGGAATTGGCAGGAAAAGCTCCTACGTGCTTTGGCCTCCATTACAAACTATCCCCCAGTCTATTAGGCTTTCTTTTAGCCTATAGCCGAGGCCTCTTTTTTAGCCTTAGCCCAGCTTTGGCTCCCCGTCTTACCGCTTTGTTTTAGCCTAGCTAGCCTTTGTTTTGGTACAAAAATAAATATTACTAAAACGGGACGCTTTTTACGGTGGTAGTACACTGCGGCGCCGGCTAATTATAACTCAATATCGGTTCGCGTCCGCCGTATAATCACGTCGTTAACGCCTCACTGCACCTGGTAACGACGCCACGTCAGCGGTTATCAGCTGCCGGCGCTGTCAAGTCACGCTTTTTGTTTTAGCCACAACATAACCCGATAGTTAATATCTTGTTAGCCCGCTGCTTCTGGCAATTACGGTTAATTCCTATCCTATATACCACTGCGTGCGGCTCTGTATACTTGTACCGTACAGTCTGTAGGCCTACTTGTGTGCGGTAGGAGGGCCATAGCTAAAATATACGCCCACTCTCATATGGCAGGCTATAGCTAAATACGTGTAGGCCCCTAAACTTACAACCAATGACGAATGTATAGTTAAACGATGTGATAGGGCGTGGTGCGGAGCGTCACCTGCCACTAGGCTAGCAGGTCTTTGTTTCGGTGCTAACTCAACCTGGCTAACCC
>Ga0209367_1006302_pt1 | contig 16440 bp, 6 predicted proteins | sample WorMetLIZISLAND2_FD_187412 | JGI IMG/M metagenome (GOLD analysis project Ga0209367, IMG submission 187412) | Marine gutless worms symbiont microbial communities from Max Planck institute for Marine Microbiology, Germany - Olavius geniculatus... ... | reverse complement strand
CCCTGGTGTTCGGAATGATGGATGGTTCAAACAAAAGAGGACGGCCTCACCGAGAATGGTCAGATGACATTGAGCAGTGGTGTGGGACAACCCTGCAGGAGTTAAGCCACGCTGCCCTAGATAGGCTGCGGTGGGCAGCGATAGTAACAATGGCGTCAGACACCAACGGGCATTGAGCCCACGGTTGTCGATGATGATGATGATGATGTAACGCTGACATTATAATGTGTCACGGGTACAAACAGGCTAATCCCAATTGTTGCTGTCCATGATAAGCCCTAACATTCAAATTATTTCACTCCATGACTACAGTAATAAGTTAACTGATGTTGAAATATTCAACAGTAACTGCTAGCAAATATTCTTGAAATTCTGAAGATTTTTTCTCAAGACCAAAACCATGACTTCATTTTCTGTCCTCGAGGTGCTTCGACGCCAAGACTCGTGGTTTTGAAGATAACATCACTGGCATAGATAGGCTATTGTGATATAGCGGGATGGCCAGCATATCGTTTGTGCTGCTGCCAAAGTCGTCAGCCATAACAATAAATAAATATTAACGAAGTCAGCAGACAAGCGAATGAGTGGGTGCCTTACTGATGCAGCCTCAAAGCATCATACGCTTAAGGTGCGTTCTCACTGCGCGCGTTAACGCGCGTCACGCCGCGTAACGCGCGTCACGTTAGTCGTTAGCCAGATATAAATTATTTAGTAGGCTATAGGTGAACACAATGCCCGCAAGGCAAGCAGTACATTGTCGTGACTCAGTTAATAACATGCACTGTATATAGGCCTATGCCTACCATGACAACCTGTCGCTGTAGATGAAGAGCGATGACGTCACCGTTTACCTGGCACTCCTATGTGCTATGTCAATTGCCGCGAAGCAATGCAGGTAACGACTAACGACTTCACGGAGCTGCCTAAAGGCCGATAGCCAATATCGCTATTGGCAATAAAAGACGCACAGCATGAATACGTATAGGCCTACAACCGTCGGGCGTTTTCTGTTGCTGGGCCGACTGTCTGGAACTCGCTGCCCGATGACCGTCGGGATCATACAGTGTTCAGTGAATCGGTGACATTGCAGACAGTCAACCGAAAACATTCTTGTTCTTGCAGTGCTAAAGTGTCCAGCGCATTGGGAGTTTTTACCAGACAGTGCGCTAACAAATTTATTCTTGACTTTGACATATAGAAATATCACGAAGTCCGACAACCATAACCTTTCAATAAAAAGGTTTTGTTTGTTTGTTTGTTTATTTGTTCAAAGAAACATTTAATAAAACAGTAACAATGTTCAGCAGAACTGGAGCACACAAGGCATAAAAATGCACTCACTGCGGCCCAAAAGCTGCCGCTAACATAATGGCAAAACAGATACGTGCGGTTAAAGAACAAGCGTCTATCTTCTTTCAAATTTTCGCGGTGAGCTCCGAATGATTTTAAGCTTTAAAATACGACATCTGGTGGCAAAAAATTAATTATTTTCCGTATATTTAACTGACCAAATGTAGTGCAGGTTAAACAATATAGGCAAATAACGGTGGCGCAACAAATTTAAAAGTGGAGGTTAAAATAATCTGCGAGCGAAGCGAGCCGAAAAAACATTTTAAACTGTTGTACGCAGAATTGTCACATTAAGTTTAAAAATCCCAGGGGCGGTTAAATTCGCTAACCCCCTCGCCGCCCTTAAATACGGCTCTGATAGTAGTGAGCTACAAGTAATCTGCGATTCGCAAGCAGAAAAAAATGTACACGGAATTGTCGCATTGCTACGCCATGCGTTTCTAGGCAATTTGCCACTGGAAAAATATTCCCCCATTTTTCTGTTTTTTACTCCCCCAAACTTTTTCCAGGAGGCATCTGCCTCCACCGGTCAATGGAGTGGACGTCCCTGGCAACAGGTCGCAATTAGTCTATCGCTATCATTTCAGCACACACGGCGAGTCGAGTCATCAATATACAGAATTCCAGGCAGGATGCGTCACGAGGCAGTATTTTCTCGGCACGCCGCCTCGGCCTTAAGCATAGTTCCCATCCATGCAAAACAAGGCTCTTGCGCAGTGGCGTAGCCAGAAATGTGAATTAAGGGGAGCTCGCCTTCCTTTCCCTCTCCTTTCCTTTCCCATTCGTCCCCGCCCCTTCCGCCTTTTCTCCCCTTCATACTCCCCCTTTTCCTTTCCCTTCTTCACTCTTTCCCTTTTTCTTCAACTTAGAAACAGGACCCCTAAAATCCACGTAGGGAGATGGGGGAGCGCTTATTAGCTTCCCCAGCAGGATTTGGGGCGGTGCTTTAGGTAAAATGCAATTTTGTGCATTCTAGCTTCAAAATATAAAATCTGGTGGCTAAAATTTTAATTATTTTTCCGAGAATCGGCTGACCAATGTGCCACACTTAGTGCAGTTTAAAGTTTTTAAACGTGTGCTTATGTTTTGTCTGAAGGATTGGAAAGCCTGGTCCTTATAACCCCCCTTGGCTACGCCACTGCTCTTGCGTACTTTTTTCACGCAACTGACGCAGACATAGAAAGAAAAGTAAGAAGTAAGTAAGTAGTAGGCTACAAACGCAACGCTATAACGCAAGCATAGACGTCGTGCGTTATAAAAGTGGGCAAAAAAGGAAGTTGCAATTTCCCGGCAGACACTCCAAATTTCCGGCACAGTCTAAGATTATCAGTGCTCAGAATTTGAACACTTTTTTGCTCTAAGTTTTCCCAATATGTAAAGTTTTTTCCGCCTCAAATTTAGCACGTTTGGACAACAATTTTCCGAAAAGAAGAAAATTTTTCGACAGCCCCAAATTTAGGGAGCGATTGCCCCCGCCCCTACGCCCCCGACCACGACGTCATTGAATGCATAAGTAACGGCCGCAAAATGAAAGATAAAAGCGTTGCCAATTCTTGCGTTGCGTTGGAAACCCTGCTTTATGGCGTGCCGACTTTATACGTATAGCTAAAACTACCTCTGCAACTTAAGCTTGGTTTACATCAAACGCAAATCACACAACTCAGGAAAAGGAGATATATTCTTCTTGCGTCTATTAAACGAAATTTATAAACGCTGTCATTTCAGCGAGCGTTTTATCTCTGACTAAGCTTTTAACATTTATACATCTAAAGTTTTATCTTATCCTTTTTGCACTTATTTTACACCGCTGGTCATTCTTGTCAGTGGTTATTTTTTTGATTGTTGATTGATTGCACCGTAAAAGCGGATTCGTTTCTTACCTGGAATTCAAAGCGATACTGTGTTCGACAGTACTCCTTCAGTCTTGGGTACGCCTGCTCCATCAGCGCGTTGCGCTCCGGCGTCATGTCTGAAATACACGCATTGTCATTGACACTCTTTGGCATAAGTGCTCTAATTAGGCCTACAAGGAATAAGCTACTAGCAAAGTAATTCAACTTAACATGTAAACGCAGTATCTGTTTTTAGTTAATGTATTCAATGCGCAATCCGGATAAAGCCGATATACACTACCCGTTCGAACGAACAGTAGGCCTACCAATAAATTCTTTCTATCGCCCGTATACTTACGGCCCGTTTAAACGGGTAGTGTCTATCGGCCTTAATCGAACGTTCCTTGAAACAAGCGTCGTCCATAAAAAAAATTGATTACGTAATCTATGCCGTATAAACAAAAGGATCCAGTAAAATATCGCCTTCTTCCATCGGCGCAGCTATGAAGAAAGACTTGCTATAAAGTGATTTTCAGCGATAGGCGGTATCACTATAAAAGTAAGTGAATAAGAAAAAAGTAAGTAACAGTTTGCTGAACATGCATGAGACGTACAAGTCAACCACAACAGAACAAAATATTTTAAAAAATCTAAAAGAGCACGCAATACAATAAAACAACTGCAAAATATAAACAGAGAACAATAAAGCAATTAAGTTTTATAACCCGTTTACATGAGAAAGCTGGCTCTACGAGCTGGCTCTAAAAACGCACCGCGTGTGCTCTTAAGGCGCGTACAAAGCGACTCAGTTTAATTGAACTGACACGATTTAGTTTTTGATGAAATGACCAGCGAGCAAGCAAGGCTAACTCACTGGTCATTGGTTGACGCGTACGTAAGCGAAGACACGTAGGCCACTGACGCCGTTAGACGGTGCCTACTGTGACGCATTACTACTTGCCCATTACTCATGCAGTTCGTCAAAATCTAAACTAGAAAGCAATCATAGCTCGCAGGTACCTCCGCCAAGGCAATGCTATTCGCCAGGTGGCGTCAACATCTTCGGTTTTGCAGCGGTTCCTGTATGCCCCCTTTAACGCAATGGTAACGAAAATTATACAGTGATCCAGTACATACAGTGATACAGTGATCCTGCCGGATCACCCCTCAAATTTAATCACTTGTAGCTTATGCCATGCCCGACATACCCTCAAAATTTCAGAAAGATCCGTCCATAACTTTTTGAGTTATCTTTCTGACACAGAAACAAACAGACAAACAGACAAAAACCGGCAAAAACATAACCTCCTTGGCGGAGGTAACCATGTCAGTTTAGTTCAGTTACGACGCTCTGTACGCGCCTTTAGCACCATCTTGTAGGCTTGATAACCGTGTATATTGCAAAAATTTACGAAGCTATTGCAGAGCGAACGTCGTGCGATCATAGAGCTAGCAGCGTCGCTACCTGAAAAGGTGGAGCTAAGGAAGACGCGAACAGTCCTTGACGGCATCGCCGGCAGTTTGTCCAGATCACCCTCAAGCACCGGTACCACCGCAGCACGCACCGAGTTCACGTCCGAGCAGCGTATAGTCACGTGACGACGTATCCCGTGATCCATCGCGCGCCGGTCGTCACGAGACTCACTCAACAGCTACACGATGCGATCTACAGCCAAAGCACACAAACTAGAACGGCACTCGCAGAGCGCATATCTCCAACGACGCTGTGTCGATTTCTAAGTACTGTCCGCGGTAGCGACGGCAGTATTGCTTTCAGCATAGTGGTGAAGTTTTTTTGCTTTGCCTGTTTTTTTCTGTCACTATGATAACTCATGAACCGCTGCGCATAGCTCGATGAAATTTCGCACGAACACGTAAGTCGTCAACCGAAAGAATCCTATTGAATTTCAAGGTCAGAGGTCAAACGTCAAAGTCACAGGACGCGGATTTTCGGATACTTTAGCACTGCGAGAGAGAACCATGCTGCTAATTAATAGATGCTGCAATAGGCCAATCCGGATCACCACCTTAGTTTAATAATCTTGGTTGAGTTTGGCCAAATCTAACTTTTCCTGAACATTTCAGCCCAGTCCCAGAAATCCACGTGCATTTTTGGTGTAATTCGCTAGCAAACAAACAAAACATACAACAGATAAACTCTACCGGGTATCGCATAACCTCCACGCCATCGTTCACGGAAGTAACGACTAGTAATAAATACATCGATCTAACTGTTTTGCACATGACATTCTTTTAAATGCGTCGACTCAGTGCCGACATATTATGCAGCTGTCTATAACCCTAACCATGATATCTGATCTTAGAGCTATAAAAACTGGCACATCGGTTAGTCATGCCGTGCGGAACCTTTACGTGGATTTTGCTTCACTATATAAGTCTTTATATTTTCGAGTTAAGAATCCGCAGGAGACGAACAAACAGAAAGAGAACAAACAGAACAAAACAATCGATATATAAACGGAGCTAACAAATACACGGCCTGCAGCAAAACAGCGCTATGTACTTTTTCGGACGGACAGGCACGACCCATATTGCGGCCCATTAAGACGGTTGCAATAAGTAAATAAAAAATAGCTTACACGTCATAATCGGTGCATGTGCCTTGAGAGTGAAAGTCAGCACAATTACTGCCATAAAACTAGATAAAAACGACATTTCTTCTAACAGCCTAAAGTTCTTTTCTTTTCTCTTACTGTTTTTACACTATCCAAAAAGATCTCACTCGCAGGTCTGTACGAAATAAAATAGTGACTCGCTTACTTACTTACTTACTTACTTAAATTCGAGTCATAATGCACGACAACCTAATCAAGACGGCTTAGTGAAAGACAAGGCTGCCAAATGACTCACGAACATGGCGTGACTGTCAGCGGAACACAAACGACAGATATACAAATTTCCTCCGCATGCCAATCTCTTGCTGTCGAATAGCATTACAGGTGCACACGGTCGGTTACATTACACGCAGGTAGGGGCATTTCCCCGAGCTAATACGTTCAAGACACGACAAACGCTTGGCCAGCGTGAGAATAATAGTAATGTGATGTTATAAGGAGGCCTGCGGGCCACTAGAAGGCGTGACGATATCTCGTGATACGTGAGCTCCCAACGCAGACGTTAAAATGATCCTCACTATAACCGCAATCGTTATTAAGCTGTGGCGAACTGTCACGGGGTTAAGCCCATACTCTGCCATTTCAATTTCGTAATGTATGTTAAGCAGAGGCCTCGGTGGGATAAGTGAGTGTTAAACGAACAAATATACTCTCCAGACAGTGATTTCTCTTCTCTCTCTTGCGTGCTCTGCCCTAAGGCAGATTCCACTGACGATGGCGCCATCCGACCCAAATATGTGCTCCTCTTTTTAGCTCATCGTAACTTATCTTCTTGTCCTCTTGCTCCATAAGTAGATCCAGCATCTTCCTTCTTGGTTTTCCTCTTGGCCGTTCCCCTTCCATCTTAGTACAGTCTTCAGAAGACAGTCGTGTCTTAAGACATGTCCTATATCCAGTTTGCTTGGCGTTGCTTGATGACTTGCATCAGGCGCGTTTACGTATGTCGGGTGGCAGAGATCTCATATGGCAGGTGACGCTCCGTATAGCCCCTAGTTGTTCTGAGACGCGATGCCAATGCGAGAACTGCAAAAAATGAAAGAACTGTTTTTTCCACACGATTTGCTAAACTGTTCCGGCTAGCCAACTGATCACGTACAAGATCAACATTTATTACCGCACTCATACGCCTCTAATTATGCAGCAAATATCCGCCACCGAGCTCACCGGAAATGAATAACGACCACTTTGATATGGCACTACCTATTATTTAGGCCTATTATATTGCTAATATGCTTCGGCACAACTAGCAGTGTTTGTGAAAGCACACACACACTAATGCAGTGTCCTCTGTTTTCAGTAATACCCCATTTACACAATGAAAGTGGCTTGACAAGCGATCGTCGAGCACTCAAAGTCATCAAGCACACATCAAGCAGTCATCCAGCAAGCTCGATATGTGATTGACGAATGCAAGATGTATGCTCGACGAGCTATGCCATTGCAATCTATAAACTTGAACCGGCTTGACGAGTGCTTGACGTGTGCTTCGTTTGTGCTCATCACCCTCGTGATCCAGAACTGAGTCTCAAGACGTCAGCAGCTAAAGACATAGTTTTTTTCTGCAATATTGACGACAAAAATATGTACTGAGCGCATGAGGGATATTTGACGCGCTACAGCTATGCTGTACACTGTACAGCATCCATGGCACGATTGTTCTCCGTCTGTCGTCCGTCCGGATGTCACATATGTATTGTGGCTAAACGGTGCGAGATAAGACCTACAGGTTGCAATTGATCACTAATAGGATTAGAAAGTCGCATACGACGTTTCAGATGAGATAAAAAAATCACTGACCTTGGATAACATTGAAGGTCAGTATATACTGCAACAGGAGCTGTATAGGCTGCAGAACGTCTTCCCTAACGACAGCCGGGCTTCTTGTCTTATATGGGCGCCATATAAGTTTACACTTTGCTTACTTACACAAGCTTACTTACTAAACGTGAAGGTCTGTTTGAGCGAATATCATTTATTAGCGAGGCGCTAGAACCCCGCTGGAGACAACAATCCGCATGGGGTGTTTACACGATCCAGCAAACGTCCAGCAAACTTCCAGCAAACGTATTCAAAATACACATGCTAATGCTGGACGTTTGCTGGATCGTGTAAACACCCTATTACGGGCAAGACGCCACACGCGTCTTACCACGAACACAAGGAAGGAAGAGCACATTAAGTAAACCAGCATAATCGCGTCATTTGCACTCTGAGTGGTCAATCGATCCTGAGGCAATATTCTTAGAACAAAGCCAAGACTGTCGAGTCGACAGAATTAGAAACACTGACACGGTAAAAGTAAACACTTCGGTAGAATCGCTCCGCCGCAAGCCAAAGCTACACGACATGAATGTCCAGCGCTTAATTACGTTCATAGTAAAGGTCAAAAGAGGTCAGGACAAGCTTTGCCATAATTACATAGCTGTTTACGTGAGTTAGAGAGAAGTGACCAGCAGCACTTCGCAGTCTAAGAACTAACAGACGGTTGACATTAGCTAATGTCACTCGCAGCGCACTATGCGGCCCTTCACACTGCCCGTACTGACCATGCACAGTTGACCGCGCGGTGCACGGTTTAGCTTGCAGACATACCACCGCGCCAATTTAACAATCTATTTAACTACTCAAATAGGCTACTAAGAATAAAACAAGCTATGTTTCACAGTTCGCACACACAGCGACGTTTATTGGATGGCCATGGCCCATGAGTCGGTTAGAGGTTAATTATTTTAACGTCACGCGCTACATAATTTCACGTTTTTCTTACCTTTTCTTACTTACTTATTTAATTTACTGCATGGCTGACAACACAGGCCTAGTTAGACGGATCACGTTCGCCATAGCCTGCACGGTTACCCATCCTACTAACCGGGCTCGGCGTAAAGCAACTTCGCTAATCTAAACGGACCGCTCGCAACCTCTATACGTCGAGAGCCACAACGGGGCCCATGGAAACATTTTCGCGGAGCCCCTCTGGGGAGAAAATTTTTGAATTTTTTTAAAAAAGGCATTCTGGCGTATTTTAAATTTTTGAGCGACGGCGGGCCCCCAAACGTTGCGGGGCCCGGGGTAAATACCCCCTCTATATACGCTTTGCATCTCTATTTAATCAACTATGAGTCGACGTTCTCTGAATGCCGTCTGCAGTTGATCCTTCCGTTCGCGCATACGCACAGTACTCACGAGCTCAATGGCCTAAATAACCAGGGAGGTGAGCACACCTGCCTATATGGTAGGCTACCTTTACTTTTAGGCTACCTGGTCAAAAGGAATGAACATCCCAAGCTGTGAGGGTCAGTATAGGACTACAGGATAAACGTGTAGCAGTATGCGTATAGCTGTGACAACATTTGCAGCAGTAAACGAATGTCTGCCTGCAGAAACAAAAAGCCCAGCTGTCGCTAGGACAGCCGACCATACTGGCTGTCAGTGACCTTCAGGGTCATCCAAGGTCAATGATTTTCATTTCACCTGAAAGGGCGTATATGCCACTTTCTACTAGTGATTTATAGTAACCTTGGCCGTAACTGTTATAGTTTCAGAGCTATAGCCGGTTTTTCATTAAATTTCCTACACCCTTTCATTCAACCCCAATTTGAAAACGTTCGTTTTGCACTAGATGGCTAAAATTTCACATGCCCGATTTTAACACACATGGCTAATAACTCGTGTAAAAGCTTTTCCCTATGACCTAAAGGCTAGCCACACATATACATCCGATTCCGTCGCATACAGACGGACGGACAGACAGACGACAACCATACCAAAAGCTCGACCGTTACTTAAGTACGGTCGGCTAAAACACTTACAAAAGGGAATCAGTGGTCTCGCGCGAACTATATTGCATACATTTCAGTACTAAGGTCTAATGCGATACCTTTTGATACCGTTATAGTAACGTTAGTACGCATTATGCAATATCCTCTAGTCGATAGGCTATTATGCGTACAACTCTGAGCGACGTCGCATCCGGCACAACGCGTAGGAAATCTTTGCGTGGTTTCTACGAACCGAGGCTGCCTAGGCCTTCAAAACCGACAGACTGCGATGTCAAAAATCAGACATCGCGTCTGTGCGAGTGCAAAGCGTGAGAATTTCTCTGAAGAACTGGCGAGTTCGAAGGCTCTCCAAAAACAGCTGAAGGAGACATAGGCATAGAGCTATTATAGGCTGTCAAGATGTCAAGCTGTCATACTGTCAGGATATCAACTGCCGGCAGATAGGCCTAAGTTTACCCCCCTAGACTTGCCGGCGGCTCAAAACAATAGGGGCCTACGAAATCATTTCCTGACTGTTTCCTGGACCAGGGGCGACTGTCCCCCCAAGTCCTTGGAGCAAGTCCCCATAACAGAATAAGGTGAGGTGCCGTACGCGCCGACAACAAGGCGCCGTAAGCGTCGAGGGGGTGGCAAATGGAGAGGGAGAATCCCCTTCCCCAGACCACTAGAGTTTGGGGAGCATCCTAAGTTCCCCCAGCGCGAAAAACGAATTTGTTGCACGCTAAGCGTCACAACACACTTTTGTAATATTCAACTTTTCTTTTCTTTAACTTACCAAAAAACCTCCCCCTATTTTAGGAGCATTTGCTCCAAGGTTGAGTCTATATGATGCAGACGCTCCTGTCCTAGACGAGGGGAACTTAGTTAACTTGCAAACTTATAGTTAACCTACTACTGGTGGCAGTAGGCTCTGTTGCACATTAGCAGATTCAGCAAAGGCGACAGGGAAAATATTTAATACAACTAGCCGGTTCTGTGCTATGCGAGAATTGACTGAGAAAACTGAACACACAGTGCAGCATCGGCTCACATAGATAGCCTACCTGCAATTCGTCAGCTGAGCTCCGACGGCTGCATGCGGCAATTAGAATTCCTTCATCGCCATTCGTTCTTTGCCTTTTTATCGTCGTCGTGCGATATCCGCTATCATATCAACAGCCGGCCGGGACAGACAGACAGACAGACAACCAACCCGCGAAGAAGTATAAACAGTAAACAGTAAACAAACGAGACTTAATATATCGCTCGCTAGCTCACACTTGCTGCAGTTTTCAGTGATACAATTGCTGCACGGCACGCTACTAGGCCAGCAACAACTGTGCCGGTATATGGACTAGGCATTGGCCCGTAACATTCACGGCGCCCTGCTGCAGTGAGTGAGTGTGTTGTAGGCCTATACCACCTCAGAGCCTGCAGCCTCAAAGCGTTGCTGGCCGACCGCGACAGGAGAAGTTATAGGGAGCGCCACTCTCAGTCAGCTGACCACCGACCCTCCCCTCCCCTCTATAGACGGCCTACTTCCGGCGCGACGAACGAATTTTCTCTTAGGCGGCGAGTGAGAACACCTATGCAGCGGGGGCATCGCCTGTCGTATTATGTTAAGGCGCGTACAGAGCGACGTAACTGAACGGAACTAAACTCGACTAACATGGTTTAGTTTTTACGCGCGAGAGCTAGCTAGCTAGCTATAGCGCGTATATTTTTAGCTATGGCAATTCTGCCCGTCTGTCCGTCCGTCTGTGTGACACGGCTCGGTACCGTTTCAAGACCAGTTGAGATAGAGTCTTCGGGTTTTACCATATGATAGCTTAGTGTCTCTAGTATTTCGTAACAAAATTTCATGCCATTTGGTGAAAGGGGTCTCCACGAACGAGGGGGCGAAAGGGGGCATCCTTCCTAAAAACACGATATTCTACCGCTATTGGCTCGTCTAACGTGACAATGGTTGCAGACAGGCAGATACATGCTGCTTATCATAACAAGCACTGTCAACGAAATGTCAACATCGATGACTTTGAATGACCTTGAACCTCCAAAATAGGTGGTTTCAGTGAATTTTTCGCTATTTTGCACTGCGACACGCATTTCAAGAGTTAATTGAGCCGAAATGGCTGGAGATAGACCAAGACAACCTCCATACGAAACTTTCAGCATTGAATGCAGATTTTAGCAGTCCAAGTCGGGATCGTTCAGATTAAAACCGGCCTGGACACGCGGGTGTCAAACAGCGGTACCCTTCTAAAAAGTGGTAATTTATCCGGTGTTTTCTTGTCTAGCGTTAACATGGTTGCAGATGGGCACAGATATGCTGCTTATCATAACAAGCACTAGCTACGAGCTTCTTAAGAATGTCAACGTCGATGACCTTGAATGATCTTGAGCCCTAAAATATTGATTTTAAGTGATTTTTTGGCAATTTTTAGCTGCAAAAGAGTGAATTGCGACGAAATGGATGAAGATAGACCAAGATTACCTGCGAACAGGAACTGCCATAGGCTCTCGCGCGTCTTAGGAGCATTAGCTCAGATTTCTTGTTGACGAACTTACCAACGTGCAAGCAGTAATGTATTACTGTAGGCGTCGTCTAACGGCGTCGGTGGCTACGTGACTACGCTCACATACGCGTCTTAGTGGACTAGCGGTCATTTATGTTTTATTGCGCCTGCGATTTTTACGCTACTGCTGTAGCGCCTCTTAGCCATCGCAATTCTGTCCGTCTGTCACACTGGTGGATCAGTCAAAAGCGGTGCAAGCTAGAATCACCAAATCTTCACCGTCGGCTGCCTGGAAGACGCAAAGTTTTAGGAACCGTAAAGCTTTTCCATAAATTCGAAGGGGGTCACCCCGAACGAGGGCGCTAAATGGGAGGGGGATGGGCAAAATCTAGGACTTACATAGCGGTGCGCCATAATATGTCGCGAACGAATCAGAGGAGAAACTATTTTAGAATTACTGTAATTGTTAATTTATTCTTTACAAGTGTCTGAAATGCAGGGTATACCGGTAACCTCTGTCCTACAGTTACGCTGTTCTCGGCTGCAGTGGTTCATTTGTCGGTGCGTGCCTGGACAGTGCACACCTGGGGGCATCACTCGAGAGTCACGTGTCTGTCTACTCCAATCCAGGTAACATCACGTGACCCCTGCTCTTCCTGCATACAGCCGCGTCTCTTCGCTATATACGACGCGAAAGCCGAGTTTCCATTAAACGCAACCCACGCAACCCACGCGACGTAATAACGTGTTTACACGATGAAGCAAACATGAAGCAAATGTATTGAAAATACACGTGCACGACGTGTGCTGTAAGTTTGCCTCATGTTTGCTTCACGTTTGCTTCATGTTTTTGCTTGATGTTTGCTTGATGTTTGCTTCATCGTGTAAACACCCGATAACACAAAACGAACGCAGCTGAGGCAACGGTCAAAACGCAACGACGAAAGCAGTCGTCACGTCCGCTGCGCTCGTTGTGTTGCTTACGTTTTGTGCGTTGCATTGATGGAAACCACGCTTTAAATGGTTTGCCTGCGGGTTGAGACAATAGACACCGCGTCACGATGAAGCAAACATGAAGCAAACTTCAAGCACACGTCATGCACGTGTATTTTAATAACTTTGCTTCATGTTTGCTTCATCGTGTAAACAGGGTATTAAGTTCATATGTTCGCTAAATGTTGACCGACTTCCACAACTCTTTCACTAGCGCACTGTGTTATACTTTGCAATGATACATCTAAATATCGCAAAACATTTTAACTGCGTCTCTGCACTACTTTGTGAAATATGAATTTTCAAAAATCAGTAAGCCTGAGCCAGAATAAGCCTGCGTATTTCAACAAGACACAATGCATTAAGCAACAGCGAAGATCATATTTGTAATGCCATACGACAAAAACAAACGTAACAAAAAAATATCTTTAAAAAGTCTAAATTCAACATACAAACAGTACAAACTGCGTAAAACGTAACAAAACATGACAAGGCGATAAACGAAAATTAAACTTTGAAAACACGAACTATACAAAACTGAAGTCTATGTATTAAATATAGTTTTTTTTACAAAAATATGCACTTTATAAAAATTAAACAAAAAGTATTTTGACATTTTCTGGAACAATTCACGGTAAATAATCGGCACCGTCACTAAACAGATCAATCACACAAAAATCACGTTAATGCACAAATATTGCAAACACGTTCAGACAATTGCAATGACTTAGGCAAAGACTACAGTATGTTCAAAAAACGTACTATTGTTTCAATAAGGCGTAATATAAAACGAGTAAAAACGCAAACTGTGCCCAACTTATATTTTTTCTCCGTGCAAAAAGCCCCTCTTCCCCCCTCCATCCAAATCGTAAACGTAATTCTTAATTTTTAGCATTTCTAAAAGGGACAGAAAATAGGGTTTGGCTTGGAAAAAAGCAGAAAATAACATGGTAAAATTTAACCCAAAAAACATGGGAGAAGAAAATGTTGAGCCCAAATTTGACAATTTTTGCAAAATTGCGACACCGCAAGCAAGCATTAGTACAGTACACAAATTTCACTAATTATAAAAGTCGTCTAACGTACATTTATCACTAAACCAACGTTTTTGAGAGCAGTTTCGTCAAAGACAGTTTACAGCGACACATAAGTAGCATTTTCACAAAAGTGGAAAGTGGCCTTTAGTAGTCCGGAGAACTTGTGCTCCATTTGGTGTGAAGCAGATACGTCACTAGCCTGACATTTAGTCTTGAGGCGCGTGCAGAGAGACGAAACTGAACTGAAATTAATACCCCGTTTACACGGTCAAGCTGGCTCGACGAGCTGGCTATATGCTAGCTGGGTGAGCCAGCTCGAAGTTTGCTCGATCGTGTAAATGGGGTATAACTGACACTGTTTAGTTTTCGCCGAACTGACCAATGGGCAAGCAGGGCGAGTCCACTGCGTATACGCTGACGCGTACGCGTGCGTAGTCACGTAGGTCACCGACGCCGTTAGACGGTGCCCACTGTAACGCATTACTGTTTGCCCATTAGCCAGTTCGTCGAAAACTGAACCATGTCAGTTCAGTTTAGTTCAGTTCAGTTACGTCGCTCTGTACTCGCCTTTAGTCATAAAGTCATCCAGACTAAAACATTAATCTCAACACATATTACGTACCAAATATAAACACGCATTGCACAGAGGAGGTAATCACGTAAAATGGTAAAATACAACAGTAAAACATCGAAAAAACAAACTTCGAAAATGCCAACTACAAAATGAAGCTCAACTATCAAAATAGTTTTTCCACTATACAGTACAAACAGCATTCGTTTAAGCAGCAAAAGGCTCTGTCAAATCTAAACAAATAATGTGAAAGTTGAATATCCATTAAACGTACAGTGCGGTTGTTTTTACGCGCGAAAGCAGCTACTGCTTTCATCACGTCTTAGCCATCGCAATTCTGTCCGTCCGTCTGTCACACGGGTGGATCAGTCAAAAGCGGTGCAAGCTAGGATTACCAAATTTTCACCGTCGGCTGCACGGAACTATCATTATGCGATCCAGATAGAGAATTTGGTATTTGTGTATCAACTTAACGTGAACACCCACTGAACCGGAACGGCTATAGGCTTTCACGCGTCTCGTGAGCATTAGCTTAATTTTTTTTTATAGCTGTTTGTTTGCGGTAGATCATAGCTATGGCTAAGTCTGTCCGCGGTCAGAAGAGGCAAGCGTCGATGCCCAGACGACAGAAGGCCGGCTGCATTTCATCAAGAATTCCCCAGACCTCGAGCCCTGTGTCAGAGATCATGGCCATGGCATCGTCGTTGTAACGGAAGTGGGCGGCGTTGGCGACCTCCCGTGCGTGGGCGGAGTCACGTGACTCGGTCAGGTAGTTCGACCAGCCGGCCAGTACCTGTTCCATAGCACTGTTCACCGTCGCATCGTCCGCTTGAACCTACCACGTCGACACAACGCATAAAGTAACAGTAACACACACAGTAACACAGTATTTAATAAAATATGTGACAAACGCACATAATACAATAGCAAAACAGAAGAGAAATGTAATTTAGACAAGGTAACATAGCATAAAATAAAATAATTAGACACAGTCAAAAAGTGATCTAACTAAAAAAGACTGTTTATGCAATTTTTACTACAAACAGGCAACACATAATCATGTCCACGAGGGCGCAAACTGTCTGGACGCTCGGCTTAACATGACAACAGTTCATGAAGACAGTGACCAGGTTTCGTAATACTGTGAAAAAGATCACGTGAGCAAGATTCCGCAATATCATTAAAAGACATAATCTGAGCAGTGTGACCAAACCTATAGAGACGTTTCAAGGTAAACTGTAATTTATTCATTAGTTCCACCGTTAAAAATCCTGACCAGGCCGGGAGGGCATATCTAATCCGAGAGCCGATGATAGCTTGAACAATTTGTTCCAACTGAACGGCCGACATGCCTTGAGAACGCAAGAGTTTAAGTAGATAGAATCTCTGGTTACACTGACTCAGAATTGAATTAACATGCAAATCCATCTTAAAGTTGTCCTGAAAAATAACGCCTAAAAATTTTGCAGATGCAACCCGCTCCACGTCATCAAGAAGCGGTGGCATATAATGAGATCTAGCTCTAGGCTGGCGCAGCACCATCTCTTTAGTTTTCTTAGTATTAACACCGAGCTTATTGGCTACGGCCCACGCTTGAGTATGGCAAAGTTCTGTAGCAGAGTCAACAGTCGAGTTCTCTGGAACTAAAAGAATGATATCATCAGCATATTTAACAAGAATATTATCACTAGATAAAGGTTTAAGATCACTCTTCATTACAATGTAAAGCTGTGGTCCAATAGCAGAA
>Ga0209367_1006301_pt1 | contig 16441 bp, 8 predicted proteins | sample WorMetLIZISLAND2_FD_187412 | JGI IMG/M metagenome (GOLD analysis project Ga0209367, IMG submission 187412) | Marine gutless worms symbiont microbial communities from Max Planck institute for Marine Microbiology, Germany - Olavius geniculatus... ... | reverse complement strand
CTGCGGTGACGTCATGAGTTTAGCCTATAGACGTCATGAATTAATATTCGTGACGTCTATAGGCTATGGCCTAGCCTAGAATGGTGGCGTCGTCGGCTAGCCATTAATATTCATGATCTATATGGGCTAGGGTCATGACGTCACTGCGGGCACTGATAGATTAGAATATTTTGCATAATGTAACGTAATGCCGCATTTCGTTTGAATTCACGCATTAATTTCATATATTTATGAAGCTCAAATCGACATATTATATATGCGAGGTTAAATGAAATTGCGCGAGTGAGTTTGACCGTGGCCATGGACCTTTAAGACAGGCCATTAATTTTGGCCGACAACAGCCTAGACTTCTGATGTGTTTGTATACTTATAGCATTGCGCTTGACTCTTACGCCAAGACGTGCCTGCTGTACACTAGGTCCATGCATAATGTCTCAGAATTGACATTAAACCAACAACATTCAATCCACAGCTCAGTGTAAACGTGGACTTGTAGCATTATGTAACCTGACACTGGCAATTAAACCCTGGATGACAGACCGTTCCACTCCCTCTTGCTGAGTTCACTGCAGTGGACAGGAAGATCGCTGACGTTGATAACAACTTCACATTTAAGTTCCCATGCCTGAACCAGTGGGCCGGGCATGTAATAGTCTGCCACTCTTGTTTTCCAATAGCCTGCCTTATTCGTTGCATCACCAGTGCAGCCGGTGCAGCCACCACTTCACTGTCTGGCACTAATTAGCAACTTGCAATCTCTTTCATTCATTCAAACATGCCAAGCCTCGCCATCCCCCCTCACCCGGGGCATACATCACTGCCCTTTGATCACAGCTGATAACACCTTCAGCCAGAAGAGCGGCGGGCGAGAGTCGTGGCGCTGCTAGTGTGGTCTATTATTGCCGTTAACTGGACCAACACTTTCAGGTCCAGTCCTGAAGGAAGGACCGGTTAGCCAGTCAACCGGTTAACTGTTAACAACCCTAGTGTAATGTCCTCATTTATTATATTTGTGAGTAAGTATGTACTAAGTAAGTAAATTTGTATCGCGTATTGGTTTGACAAGATGCCCACTGAGCCTGAAGCAGTTTTTGAATGAGTGTCGTTTTTTTGTCGAGTTAAAGGAATTTTGTTCATTGAATTTATTATGAATTACTTTGAATGTTGTCATTTTTAGTGGAATAGTGGAAATGCGTTCTGTCTATTTCATCTATCATTTGCTCATTGCTCATATGTATTGTTTTTGCAGCAATTTATTATCATGTGTGGTTTTTGTTTGTCATGTGAGTTAAATAGAGCATTTTTAGGTGATTGAAATGAATAATATTGAAGATTGTGTTTTTAAATGGCAAGATGTTGCACAGTATTACAGTAGCAAGATAACTTAGAGGTAAAGGTAAAGTCCAGTACTTGTCAGCTGCTTACATGAGTGACCAGAAGTGCTTTGCAATCTTGGAAGTGGCAGCTGATGTGCTTGGCATGAGCTAAAGATACCATGATGCATTGTGCTATTATCCATTGCCCATGTGGGTGAATAGTTGGACCTGTGTTGTAGCCAACAGACATGCCACCACTCCAGTCAGTCTCAATACAGCTCATAACCTACTACTCATTTCCCATCCTGCTGAGAGTAGGAGGCTGAGCGATTATGCATGCCTTGTTAGTCACACTGAATGTGTGAGATATGTTGTTCTGATGGTGTCATGTTTATACAGAGAAGAGGAGAGTGCTGGCCACTTCAGGAAAGACTTTCATATATTCTTTGTTCCACGGAAAAGTTTGCTGTGTGAGAAGAAACTGAAAGTAGGTGGCAAAACATTCTGTTTCTTAATATGTTTATTTTGTGAGATTTGTGGCAAGTTTAACTGGTGAGTGTTTGCTTTCCCTAGATTTTCTGGCTACATGATAAAATACTGGAAACTGTCACATTTAAACACTCAATCTTTATTTTAATATTTAGATGTTGAAAATGCAGAAGAATTAAAACTGACAGGATATATGACTGTAATAAATAACTGAGTAGTAAGTAATGACTATGAGAACAGCTTTGGCTTTCCAGTGTTAACATTTATCAGTATTTTTAGCATATAGCAAGAATTGATAATTAATATTATATCATTTGATGTGGGGTGTAATAGGAACAAGTTTGAATACCTAAATTGTTTTTTTGTTAATCATTGTTAGCTGTTTTTGTAATTGCAAACATGCAATTACAGCATACCCCATATTTTGCAAAAATCTGCATGTTGTGTATACGAAAGTGTGAGATTTACATGTTTTTTGCACATGTGATCTCAATTTGTAGTAATTCTGTGCATTTTTACGAGTGACAGCAGCTATACTGCTGTAGCACGTCTTAGCCATTGCAATTCTGTTTGTCTGTCCGTTCGTTCATCTGTCTGTCTGTCCGTCCATTACGAAATCTTCACATTCGGCTGCTTGGAAGACTCTAGTTTTACGATCCGTAAAACTTTTCCAAAAATTTGAAAGGGGTCACTTCCAGCAAGGGTGCTAAATGAGAGGTGGGTGGGAAAAATTTGTGATTTTCAGCCAGTAAGTCACTGTATCTCAGAAACGGTGCGAGATAGTGCTTAGGTTACTATTAATCACTAATAGAAAGTCAAGTACGAATTGCACTGAAATCACTAGAGATAGACGTGGATGGCCTGCATATGAAACTTTCAGCATTACATGTAGTTCTCACTAGTTTAAATTTCGCCCCCCCCTGCGTTCAAGGAATTCTCTGTATGGGGCTGTCAACTTGGGCACCACTGTTGCACGTTCCCTTTGCATTAGCTAAGCTTTCTTGTTTGTAATGCCGAAGTGCTTTAAGTAGTTTTTGTGGCATTTTGTTTCTGTATGTTTGTTTATTTCAGGAACTTGGTGTTCATGGTAGCTTCACAAAAATCGATGAGTTCTCCCTAGAGATGATTCCATTTGACAGCGATCTGCTGTCGATGGAGATGGAGTATTCTTTTAGGGTATGCTTTTGTGCCGCTGTATTAATAGGCTACACTATGCATCTTGCCTGTTTGTCCATCTGTCTGTCAGTTTATCTTCCATCCCTTGGCTGTTTTTAACTCATATAAAAGGTGAAGATAAGCAAAAATTGGTGTTAACATTCTGCGAGCCAGAGGTAAACAATTTGCCAATTTTTAGCTTCGAAGTCAAAAGTCAGGTGGATGGTTGTGCAATATGTTGGTCCTGGGCCAACATAGTTTTCCTATTTATAATTCATATTAAGCAGCCAGTTGCGTTGATATGAATATGTCCAATGATGCATCTATTTACTTGTAACTTTTTCAGTCCTTATGGAGAATAGTTTGCATGTTTGTTTAATATAGGTTCAATTATAGATTTTGTAATTATTATACTGTTTTCAACTTTTTGGGGGAAAATTTGATGAAGTTGTACAAGTGACAGTACATTCAGTCTGAATAAAGTTTGGCTTTAAAAGTTTCCCAATTTTTTGCATGATCCAGAAAAATAGCCAGATAAGCTAAAATTGAAAGTATTCATCATACTACTAAATATGAAATACTATATTTTTTATGTCTTCACTCCCTGAGTAACAGCAGAATTATTTTCGTTGGTTTAATGAACGATAGTGGATAATAGTTGTATAGTACCAGTACCAATAGAAGCAGCAAGAATAGCTTATTAATTTTGTGTGTTAGTTTTTGCTGATATATGGTGAATTGTCTCTGTGTGTCGCAGCAATGTTATCTGGAGAGTGATCACACTACGATGTTTTACACAGCAAAAGCACTGATGACGCTGCAAGCACTCTATGGTGTCATACCAAATCTCTATGGCAAAGGAGAATGTGCTGCTGTATGTATGTGTTTTGAATATTTAATCAAACTATGAACTGCATTTCTGTTGTTGATTGCTTATATGTACAGTTACTTATCGTAGCAATTATAGTAGGTTTGGCTGAGGATAAACGTCATACTCTCGATAAACAAGCCAAGATTTTAAAATGATCTTGGAATGTTGTGAAACCAAAAGAGTGATGTAAATGCAAGGGCGAAGCTACCAAATGAATGGTAGCTTTGCCCTTGTGTTTACAGCTCAGAGCCACGTAAAATTGAGATCAGCACTGACCTTACAGTTGCAAAGCTGTGAGAGGGCAATGCTGACATCGAGTGACTTTTTCCATGTGTGCAGGAAGTGATTGAGATGATGATGCGAATGCGTCGAGAGATGTCTGGCTCAGCGGCGTCTGAACCTCCCATTATGCCACAGATTGACAACCTGCTGATTATAGACCGAGTTGTCGACCCGCTGACACCTCTACTCACTCAGCTGACATATGAGGGACTCGTCGATGAGTTTTTCAGCATTAACAACAGTCAGTAATAATCTGGATTTGGTTATTATCATTCTTTGTAGGTGATATAATTTGTCACAGATTGAGCATACTGGACATCATAAACGTCAATATTGAAATGCACATTTGGGATGGGCACGACTTGTGTAAACACTGCTGGAATTCATTGTGAAATTTTTGCTGCACCAGCCAGTGTAAAAGTGGACTTTTGATTAAAATTCAAAACTAGTTTAAGTGCCATGTATGCAAGGCAGATGGCTGCATCTCATGTAGCCTCATGGCAACATGTTTGTTTGCCATAAACATATTCTCAGAATGAGTGTATGATCTAAACAGTTAGATTGTATCATGTTTCAGCGACAGTTAAGCTGCCGGCCGAGAAGTTTGCTGCTTCATCTGAAGTCTCAGTGGGACCAACGACGTCAGCTGTCGCTGATCTGTCAGAGCCGAAAAAAATCATTTTGAATTCCTCGGAAGAACTATTTGCCGAGCTGCGAGACAGAAACTTCCACGCTGTCGGACCAATACTGAGCAAGAAGGCAAAACTCATCAGCGCCGAGTTTGATGTGATTACATTCTGCTTTGCTTGTGATGTAGTTTTGTTCAGTAAGTAAGCGAGTGAATTTATATAGCACAGCATGTTGGCAAGGAAACTGTCGAATCTGAGGCACAAAGGCTGGGGAGGGGCATTAAAATTGTCTAAAAGCTCTATTGTCAAAAAAAAAATTGAGTTGGCATCAAAAACAGGATATGGAAACAAACTTGTAAATGTGAATGTTGTAAGGAAGGGTGTTTTGAATGGTAAGACTACTGGTGCAGCTACAGCCGAACTACTAGAAACAGAATTAGAAGTTTTGTAGATAGAGCAGCACATGATGTCCTACTTTTATTGCATATGTGATATTTGTAGTACTGTAGCAGTAATGGTGGTATTTTGAAATTTGGAATTATACTGATGGTTCTGATGGTTGATCAGTTAAAAGGTTAATTGCTGCAAATTACATTTTAAAATTATTTGTTATTTATATGTAATCAAAGCAAAAACTTTAACAGTTTACAAAGCTATGTAAGGGCAGTATGAGTCAAAACTCGAAAACGGCAAAAATGGTTTTGGGGCGATATTATCACGTGTTGAATTCTAGACTGGCCCTTACAAGACTAGCCATCCTAAATACTTGAAAAATATTACTGTATATCGGAAAAAAAATTTTGTTGTAGATACTTTTACTTAATTCACACAAAATAGGTGCCAAGCTAAGCTAAGTGAAAGCCGTTTTCGTGTGTTGACTCATCTTGCCCTTACATAAAAGTCACTTGTAAGAATGCGTAGGCCTATATTCGTTATGTAAATTTTTTACTCAGTGTAATTTAATGCACAGTGAATTTGAAAGTTAAGATAATAATATTTTAGTTTTTTTTAACAGTAGCGGCCCTTATATTGTATAGCTGTAATTTGTTGTTACTGGCGTGCTGCCAGCGTTGCAGTTGGTGACGTCACAGGCAATGCATTAACTGCTTTTGAATGGTTGCTATGGCAACAGGGGTTGTTAGGGGATAAAATTAAATGGCACTCTTAGATTGCCTGACCCCAAAAATAGGGATAGGAGGTAAGTGAAAACAGTGCGCATTTATCTTTCACGGGAACCAAGTTATACCGCTTTGAAGTCCCCATAGGCCGTAATGCACATTTTTAAAAATTGGGGCATAAAAAGGGGTAAATTTTTAAAATTTTAATCGAAACTATATAAGGAATGTGTCTGGCGTCAGGACGCTTCGTTTGAGCCATTTGCAGCGTTGGTCGGTCCAATGGGCGGACCTATAGCCGTGCGCAACGAAAAAAGAGAGGAAAAATAGACGCCTAACTGTGAATTTTGCGCATCACGCCCCTTTTGAACCGATTGTAACCAAATTTTGAATGTAGGGTCGGGTGGGCGATGTGATTACTAATGCCAGGTTTTATGGAAATTGGTCAAGGGGTTTTGGAGTTACAGGACCCCTCAAACACCATTTCCTATACTCAACGTTCATTGTCCTTACAACAGTGTCAGCACTACCGTGCTGCACTGTGATCTGATGGCGATGTAATGCATGAGTGGATTTTGTTTTCTAGGAGCGACATGCAGCAAAGACTGTTGGTGACATTAAACAGTTCGTCTCTAAACTGCCGCACATGCAGGCAGCCAAGAACTCGCTCGCTACGCGTAAGCATGCCATTTATTACTGTAGTTAAAAACAACATTAATTGTGCTGCTGTTTTGACACTGCCATTGCAAAAGTTCACTTTGTTCGTTTGAGTGCCAGGCGGTTGCTGATTTTTTGACTAAGCCAATCTCCCTTAGCCACAAGTTTGTCTAAATGGTAACCTATAGTACAAGATTTTTACTATATACTTCATACATTTATTTGGTGGCTTGGTCTATTGGTTAACACTTGTTTGGTGAATGTAGTGAAGTTGATACATACCTGTTCTGTGAATTATGTCTAGCATTTCTGTCATGTTTTGTGACTTAATGCAGCCAGGAAGGTCTGTTTGGGCATACGTTGTATATACTGGAGAATGTGGAGATTTTGCATCCATAATTGTGCTGGAGATCGATCAAAGTTGCTTCTTAACTGTGTACATTTTGATATGAATTTTATGTTACATTATACTGTAAGTGTAATACATTAAATATAGTGATGTAGTAATATGGTTTTTTTCATGGTCACCTAGTGTTAACAATTTGTGGTGGTTTTTAATGCAATACTATAGTTGCTGTGTATTTTTGAGAATTACCATAGGTTGTATTTGGTAACGGCATTTATCAAAAAATTTTACAGCATATTTTTGTAATTGTAGAGACTAATTGTCGCTTGTGATTTATGGGTTTGGTGTGCTGTTGCTGTACTAGACACAACAATTGCTGAACTAATAAAAGAAATCACCGACTCCGATGAGTTTATGAATTCCTTGGCAGTCGAACAAGGTGCATCTTGCATTTTTGTATCTTTACACACTCTGTTTATTGTTGCATGTGCACTTTGTTGTATTTTTGCTTAAAATCAGTTTAGTTTAGTCTGTTCATGATCATATTTTTGTTGCTTTAAATGATTATGCTTAATTATTATAGTATGAGGACAATGATTTCTATTCAGTGCAGTTCTATTCAGCAGTGCAGTTTCATCAGCCTAGCGCAGAGGCGCGAGAACTTTTAATGCTCTGTCAAGATTGCAGTTAGTGTTGAGTAAACGAAGTCACTATTAGGATTGACGCACTAGAAGTTTCTAATGCACAAAGTTGGCGTGAACGTTCCCAGGGTGGGAGAAAACAGTGTTTTCGGTACAGTACGTCAAGACTGATCAAGGTTGTCAAGGTAATCACCTCCAGAAAATGGTGCATATCTTCAGTGCACTATTTCTAATGCATAATGCATAGTTTGTTAAGAGTGTTTTAATCCATATGAATCGTCTTAATATTACGCATTTAACTGTGATGAGAAAAATTTTTACCGTCATTTGCACATGTCAAGTAATCATATATTGCACAGTGTTTTTATGTTGTTTCTGTCATGTGGCTGTGATAGTATGTGTTATTAGGTTTTTATTCACAAGCTGATCATTTTGAGTGTTATGTTAATTCGTAGGTTGTTGCAAGATCTTGTTTTTATGATGGACAATTTTAATAGGTAGGTTATGCTGTTTTTATTTGTATATATCTGTCTTGTCTGTCTGTCTGATCGTCTGTCTTTTTGACGAATGAACGTGTTTATAATGAAGTTAGTTTTATGCTAAATGAGCCAAAACCAAATTCTTTGTTGGCAATTTTTTTCTGGCAGTTCAACACCATCAACAGCGTGTTGGCTTTGCAATGTTGTAGAGTTTTTCAACGGTCACAATACGGACAAGGCACATCCGTTCATAGAAGACTGCATTGCCAAACAACTCCCATTTGTCAAGGTAACCTCTTACGTCTTAGTCACTCTATGACAGCTACTCTATGCAACGTTAACGTCGTGATAAAATAATGGGTCTGTTTCTTCTGGCTTGTGTGGGCTCCTAAGTCAAAAACACAAATGTGGAAAACCAAAACTGCTGCGAACGTTTTTCTTCTGCAGAGAAGTAACTGGTGTGCTATTTTTAGTTCAAAACTTGAAAGGTTAAATTTACCAAACATTGAAAGTTTCAAGAAAATGATGCATATCTCATGGCTTGCTCGGTAGCAGTGTTTAAGTAGACGTTTAGCTGAAATTGAAAATAAATAAGTAATTGACATAGGTGCATAGCTTAGTGGACAGCTGCATGATAAGTTGACACTGAGGCAACAGATTTTCTGGGCCTTAATAAAAATTTTAATTTTATTGGATATTTCTGAGACTGTACTTGTGTAAAGGTTTGTTTGTGTACGTGGCTTGCTTGCAGGTCCTACGACTCATCTGCATCCAATGCCATTGTAACGGAGGCTTTAAACCAAAGCTTCTTGATTACTACAAACGTGAAATTCTACAGGTGTCAGATTCTGCAGTATTTAGTGTGTCATTTCATATTAACTAAACAAGCAAGTAACTAATGGGATATTTTTAGTGCATCTACAGGTGTGGCTCGGTAGTCTAACGGTAATGTGTCGGACTTGTAATCCTGAGATCACTCAGGGGCGCAGGTTCGACTCCGAACCAGGACACTGCCAGGTAACGACCTTAGGCAAGTTGTTCACACACATGTGCCTCTGTCACCAAGCAGTATGATTTGGTACCGGTGGTCAAAGGGCGGTGATGCCCCGAGGCTGGGAAGGTAACCATAGGTCTGGCGTCACACTGGCCATGCGTCATGGACTCGAGTGGTTTACGGGCTCAACGGCCGCCAGTGGGAGATGAGCACCCTGCATACGCCCCAGCTGGGGCATGGCTGCCTTTACCTTTACCTTTACAGGTGAGTTGGCTTAATCTGTTGCACTTCACCAAAGTTAACATTGCCAAAGACTTCTAAGACACAAGCTGTTCGTTGATTCTTGAGTTTCGTCTGTGAGAGAGAAAGGCACAGAAACTAAGGAGGAAAAGACTTAGAGAAGGGACAAGTTTTTAACTGAGAGTTGTAAGCCACACACAATTTGTTAATGTAAAGTTAGCACTGAAGTGATAAAAGATGAAGTTGTGTTCTGTGCTGAAAGCAATGACGAGACACTTGTTTCATTGTTTGTTGTTTGTACATGATGATGTTGTGAAATATTCTGGTGTCTTGTGATGACAGACATATGGCTACCAGCATCTAGTGACGTTACACAACTTGGAGCGCGTCGGTCTGATCAAACTCCAGGGCAGCACGAGGCATTATGCAACAATTCGAAAAACTTTGAAACTTGTCGTAGAGGAAGTCAACGAACAGGTTGGAGATTTTGGTTGATTTTCTGCATCTAAGAATAGCTACAAATGCATGCATGAATGAATGAGTGAAAAAGTTTATTCTGTGTTGCAGCCATAGTCTGGATGTTTTACTTGCAAATGTTTACGTTGATCGAGAAAAAGGAAATATTGAAGCTGCTGCTGCAATACGTTAGATGTTTGTTTACGACTACTGCTGCCACTGCTCTTATTACTGTACACTACACTGTGGGCCATAAAAAATGTGGCACTTTACTTTTGTCCATATCTTCGCTAATTATTGACCAATTTTAAAAAATTTTTACTGGCACACTCTGCGGACAAGTTGCAATAATGTGGTTATTATATATCCCACCATGCCATAAATACATTTTTACACTACCTTGTGAAACATAAATGTAAGAAAACCTAATGGTAGTAACAAACATTTAAGTAAGTGAAAAAACACCTCAGGCCAACATTGCAGTGAATGATCAGTATAACACTAGACTGTATTAGACCCACGCAGTCTAGTGTTATACGGATCATTCACCACAATGTTCATCTGAAGCGTTTTTTTTCAATTTTGCCAAAATGTTTATTTGTTACTATCGTTATACATGCAAATTTCATTCATATATCACAATGTAGTGTAGAGATGCATTTACGTTGTGGTGGGATATATAATATTCACGTTATTGCAAATTGTCCACAGAATGTGTCAGTGGAAGAATTATGAAAATCGGTCATTAATTGGCAAAGATATGGACAAAAAGTAAAGTGCCACGTTTTTTAATGGCCAACCCTGTATAACTATGCAAGTTTTACTTGACTGATCACTTTTTTCAGAGTCGCTTTGTGTTAGGACGATCTGTATGTCTGTCATTTGATCGTTATTCCTGTGTGTGGTGGCATGGCCTAGTGGTTAGCACATTTTGTCCAGTTAACATAGTTGCCCCATGCTGCGTCTGGTTAGTTCCTGGATAGGTGACTGTCTGTGGATGATGAGTAAACCATATCAGACCATCTACCTGATTAACTCAGCCTTCCATTTCCTGGGGGTAGGTAAATAGAGTTCTGGCCTGCCTGAATGAGTTTAAGGTTGGGTGCATTCACCTGTGTCATCTGCTGATGGATGGCAGATAACACATGGCAGGAGATGCTCGATAGCTTTGAGTTGGAGAGCTATATACAGCTTTTAACCCCTTTAACTCTGCTTTAGTTCATATATTAATGTTTACGTTGGTGTTGCAGCTGCCTAATGACATCTCTTACGTGTTCAGTGGCTATGCGCCACTCAGCGTACGGTTAGCTCACATACTTCACCGGCCGGGCTGGCGCAGCATCAGTGAAGTGCTCAATCTGCTTCCCGGTCCAACCACCGAAGAGGCTCAGCAGGTCCACGGCTGGCAGCGAAAACGACGTATGCACACCTAAGAATGCTAGTCTATGTCATGTAGTTGCACGTAACTGTAAATAATTCAAAACTTTTTGTTATTACTCATTGATGATGGTGTTATGTGCTCACCTGCTCACTACACTGTAATGTTAGCAATTATTTTGTGCATAATTTTCATGTTTGTTTTGTCATTATGGTGACTCATTAGGTTTACTGTCTGTGTTATATTATCTTGTCAGCTAGCCTTAGCTTACTTCACCTGCATTATCTTTGGGGCAAGTTTATGCTCAGCACTCAGCACGACTATGATGAGTCAACTGTGCATCATTGATGTTTTAATGGCTAAAACAATTTCTTAGGAGTCCTGGAGAACTTCAAGATAGGAGAGTGACAGAAGGCTACTGTAGTTAGTTTAGGTCGCTGCTATCCCTTATGTGGGCACCATGTATGTGATATTAACAGTGCAACTACATGACATAGACTAGCAGTGAATCTGCCGGGAAATGCAGAGAAGTTTTGTCATCAACTTGACTTGGAATACATACTCGTAATAATCTGACTTTTATCATGAGTAAGATGCAAATTTAAGTAGTAGCGTGTAGCAGGCACATCATATTATTTTACAGACATCGGAGCAGCAGCTTTCCTGTCTGTGTAAATTTGTCATTTATTTGCTTGTTGACAGATGCATCTGGAGGCTCAACACATTCTAGCATTGGGGAACAGAAAGTCACGCTAGTTTTCTTCCTTGGTGGTGTCACGTTTGCCGAAGTTTCAGCTCTTCGGTTCTTGGCGCAGTTGGAGGATGGTAATGATCGCTTTCAGTGATGTTTTCTGTTAGCTCAGTACTGTTTATTTGTTTAACTAGATAACTGTCATCCCAGTGCTGACATAGTGTTTGGCCATCTGCCTGAGGAAAAAAGATGAAAATGGTTCACTGGTTACTACTGCAAAAAATTGTGTCAATTTTTTTTTGAGTTAACTCCCTATGGAACAAATGGATGGGCAGACAGACAGACAGACATAGGCATAATGAGGCTATAAGGCTGGTTGCATGATGTCGAGCCACGTTGGTTTTTAGTCAGCTCGTTGGCCGGGGTGTGTATGTCGCTTGTGTGAGAACAGGTCGACGATTTATTTTCGCTTCATCAGTTGATATCTGACCTTAGATGAGTATCTCTGTTTAAACGGTGAAACTGAACAGTCTGGTGACTTGACTGAGATATTTTGCTAGCAGCTGTGACTGCTTGATTGTTTGACTGTCTATTTGTATTTCTGTTCTAGTTTCGTTTATTGGCATTGCACTTACGTGATAATTTGCATGCTGTAAATATTCTGCTTATTAAATCACATTATCATTTTATTTTCAATTTTGTGTCCAGTTACTTCAGCATTAGGCCTAGGTTAACTCTAAATGAAGTTTAGCGGTAGGCCTAGGATCAAACCCACCAAGACAACCTCACACATGATAACCCTTAGAGCCTTCACTTCTCTGACTTGTTGGTTGAGCAATGGGATGGACATCCACCATATAGACATTACTTTAGGAAGAATGTTTGCGTCAGCAGTGTGTAGTTCCTTAATATTGTTTTCAGTTTTTAAGAATCAAATAAACATAATTTTACAACGTTGTTTGTTAGTATCATAGTCTTTATTTTGTTAAGTGAGTTTGTTTTCTGATGTGTTTATTGTGTCTTTTGTCTATTTTTTACAGTGGGTATTTAAGCAGGAAGTTATAACTGGTAAATACATGTTTATAATAACGAGTTTTTGTTAATATGCAATATGAGTTCATGAAAATTGCAACCTTTGTTTCCTGATTTTGATGATGTTTGGCAACTGCTGTTGTCTTTTACATTATATTTCTGTTTCTGCTAGATGTTGCCAGATGATAATTTTGCCATAGTTCTGAAGAAGGCAGCAGTAGTGATTGAAACTTAAAAAAAACATTAAGTTTGATGATGTCATATTACCCAGGGCTCAGGAAGTGGGATGGTATGGGCTGGTATCATGGCATACCGGCACTTTCTTGGCCGCCTGGAAAGCATACCGGCACTTGCTGAGAAAAGTTATACCAGTATGCTTTGCATTCCATTTTCTGAGATTAAGCCAACTGGTCTCTATTTTGCATCGATAAGTGGACAAAATTGCGCTAGGTAGAGGGGAAGAAGAGGAGAAAGGCAAAACTACCACACCGGCACTTATTTTTTCCTATTTCGAGCCCTGATATTACCTATCAGTTATCTGTGAGTTTATTCAAAGTATAATAATTGTTGTGTGCCGTTGACAGGTCCAGCTGAGTATGTGATTGCGACAACCAAGTTGATAAACGGCTCGTCTTGGCTCCAGTCGCTCATGACTGCATTGACTCCAAAGCCACCGAACCCTTTCTGACTTACACTGGCAGCTAGAGTCTGGCTGGTTATTGTTTCTGTGTTGTCTATGCTGCTTAACCAGGGTTGCCAGATTTTTGGAAATCATGTTGCCCAACACTACCAAAAACTAACCCAATTTTTGTTTTTCTGTACGTTAGCAGTGCTTCTAGAAGTTGCTCAAAATGTAGCAAGCCAGCGTCGAAGCCAAAATTTAGGGTGCTGACGGCTGCCGGAAGTTGCCCAATTGTACCCAGCTGCCATCTTTTATTGGTCAAGCTGTGACTTCATATTGTGTAAAACTTGGCAGAATTTCTAATTTTGAAAACTTCCTGGGAAGTTTTTACGATTTTCATAAGATCATCCTAGTTCTTCATAAGTTTTTCCTAAATCAGGAACGTATGATTTCATAAGAATTCTTAAGATTTTCATATGTTGATTTTTGAAGTTCTCCTACGAATTCTTAGCTCACGCTCACAGCCAATCATGTTCTGGCTGAGTATACCACTATGCGCCACTCATCTGCTTCTTATAATTGCCCATGCTTACCAATGTAAACTCTGGCAAATTAACTGATTTTGTGGCGATTTCGCTGCCAACATTTGTTGGAAATGGAATTTATGTTTATTTTGGCTCGATATAGAAATTATATAGAAGTGAAAAACTAAACTTTTGAATGCCTGTGTGTTTGATGTTTTCTTAAGTCAGCTATTATAGTGTTGGTAGCTGATATTAAATAAATTTCAGAAATTGGTGCACAGTGTAAGAAATTGTTGACACTGTTTTTGAGGTGCATATTTTCTTGACAGCTTTGTGTATGTATTGGAGTCTGCATAATAATATAATTCTGTATATCTGACTGTAATTTCTGACATGTTACATAGACATTAAAGCTTTGTGATGATACCAACATTTTTATTCATTTATTTCGTTTAAGCAGCAATCGATAAATTAAAAGTAGAGCTGGTAATGGTTAAAATTTTTTAGTATTTAACTTATCATTAATTCCAATTAAAAAAGTTACTTTTTACTTGAAAAAAATGTGTGTTATTGTTTAGCAAATTATTGCATTATGGAGCTACACGTATAACCTCTGGTAAATGCAACCTATGCAAAATTTCAGCAATCTGGTGCAAGGAAGACATTTTCAAATTTCGAGCTGTTTGGATTGACGTAGGAAAATGTTTTTTCAACGGAAAACTGGCCATACCTCGGAAACGGTCCAAGGTACATATCTGGAAAGGCGTATGCAAATTTCTTATCAGTGGTCAATAGTAATTGCTGATTACTATTGACAACTGATAAGAAACTGCATACGCTTTTTCAGATGAGATGAAAATCATCGATCTTAGATGACCTTAAAGGCCAGTACTGCAGCACGAACTGTATAGGCTGTAGCGCGTCTTCTCTAGCAACAGCTGCCCTTATCATTGTATTACCGGCATGCGCATGTTTAAACATTTAACAAATTATACTTTTTTTACACCACTACTACTCTAATGTTGATACCGGAAGTTGTAGTGAGCGATAATGGGCGATATTGTTTGAGTTTTGGCTGTATTGGTTTCGTTTTCGCTTTTATAAAGTTATACATTACGCAATGGGCGACATAAAGATTGTACCATTAGGTATATTTGTTAGTTTATATGAAGGATATTAAAACGGGACTGTAATCAATATAAGTTTGTGTTGGCAACGGCTGAGCGTGTGAGCGGAATACTTCCTCAAGACATTACGTGAGTTCATGTTTCGTCGAGAAGTAGGATTATCGCTTCGGTCGACACCTTCTCTTAGAATAAATACCAAGATAATCGGAAACATGAACTGAAGTTAGAATTCGGTGTTATCTTTCTTCTATGAACCAACATTTCCGATTATCTACCAGATAAGAAGAAAGATAATCGGAAACGGCAGCTAACACTAAAGTTAATCCGGGCATTACCAATTAACACCAGACAGCTCCAATGCAAAAGAATAGGCGTATTTTCTTAATCTTTAGCGATTAGAAACATTCTAATCGGTTTTCAGTTCACTTCTTAATCTATAGATAAGAAGTAAGTTAATTGGATTCGGTTCTTAGCGGATGTCACATTAAGCAGATGTCGATTAGAAAAAAGATAATCCTACTTCTCGACGAAACATGAACTCACGTATTGATTTAGGCTATAGGTTGCCATACTGTGATTATCCAATCCGCATTGGATTTACAGCTGTACATTTCCATGGGAATTAAGCAGGCGGCAGTTAAATTCACTGACAACATCAAGGTCAGGCAGCAGCCTAACAGTTTAGCACTAGGCTAGCACTGGCCGGGAGTGGCCGCTGGCTGCTGGCAGACGGCGACACAAGATGGCGGTCGTTTTAGCTATAGTGTCACATCGTTGATTATAAGTCGTTTTTTTCTTATAAATAGACGCCGTACATTGTCTATGAATGCAGCTTATAACTAGGCTTGGCTATGGGTAATAAGCGGATGTGCGGATGTGTGGATGTGGCAACAGGTAAAAGGTGGATAAAATCTGTGGATGCTAAGTGCAGATGTGTGGATGTGCGGATAGTTATCACGTACATTGTCAGTCATGAAGTTGTTGAGTCTTTCAATCATTCGCACCGTAATTAACTGCTCAGAGGACTCTTTATAGGCGGCAATCGTTTGAAGTCTGCCGCTGTGAATTTTTTACAGTTTAGACTCTGTATAGGCCTAGATAATAACTGGAGGAAAGTTCTTTTAACGTTAGCTAAGCAGCTACTGGCTTTTCATGGAATGTTTTCTCTCTAGGTTATTTGGTGCTATAAGCTTAGGATAGCGAAGCGTCCTTGGTTGTTGGAACGCCAGCTACCCATAAAAACTAAGGTGAAGGTCGTAGCTATGTTTAATTCCTAGGAATAGCCTGTGCAGGTTAGAGCCACGAGCGATACTGTCGTCGCTCCTTAAAAGGTCATCTTGTCGGTTCGTATCCGCCTGAAGGAGGAGCTTAAGAATGCATTTGCACTTCTGGGGCTA
>Ga0209367_1006300_pt1 | contig 16442 bp, 8 predicted proteins | sample WorMetLIZISLAND2_FD_187412 | JGI IMG/M metagenome (GOLD analysis project Ga0209367, IMG submission 187412) | Marine gutless worms symbiont microbial communities from Max Planck institute for Marine Microbiology, Germany - Olavius geniculatus... ... | reverse complement strand
ATATTTGGACTAACTAAATAAAATACAATACTATGACCTATTATTTTTTGTGTGGTTCCAAAAGTGCTTCTCGAAGCTTTTGATGAGATTTTTAATGCACGTTTTTTTAAATAAAAAAACGTTGAACAAAATAAAAAAAAACGTTAAAAACGTGAAAAACGTGGCAAGAATAAAAAAACGTAAAAAACGTTTTTTTTACATCTATGGCACGGACAGTTTGTTTGATCTTAGCAGTGTTCACGGCTTGCTGTGAAATTCTGCAATAAAATCTTTAGCAACATACCCTTTCTGATGATGGTTTGCAGAAAATACCATTTTGTTGACGTTGATTGCGTTAACTTACGATCGAGCAACTGCAGTAGGCCTTATGTAACGCGATGTTGGTAACGGATATATTTTGTTATCAATATTCAACAATCATAACTCAACTACAAAACAATATTTCACAACAAAATTTGGTGATCGCTTGAGCAATTTATTGCGGATTAACTGTACAAAATTCTATTCAGATTCGTTCAGATTTGACATTTTTATTGTACAATGTCCATGGATGTACTTTTTTCCGACACTGTGTATTTTCGTATGTATAAAATGCATCTGTCGTGATTGGCATTGTCATCATTTTTTTTCTTACAGCAGTGTTTGACGCGCGTCGGTTCATAGGATATGCCTAGCAGAGCCGCGTTCAGTGCATACTGTCGTGGCCGGTGGCTGGGAATTCGCGGCTGCATATCCATAATGCAATAAGCTTCTTATTAGACTGCCCAAACGTGCTTGGACTTCTGTACGATCTTGTACGACCGCGCTTATCGACATTGTTGACATAAATATAAACTCCGTGTGTTCCATAAAACGCCAATCTTTTATTTTTTGTGATATATTTCTGAGATGTCGTCTGATTTGCTATTTTCTATGATGGGCTGCGCATATCCGTTCGTTTCAAATTCTCGTTGGCATGTTTCTGCCAAAATTAGCAAAATCGGACGACAGTCACCGACAGTTACAGAATGACCGTCAGTAACTTTGCTGATAAAAGCATGCAGCCGACTGTTCGAACCAAGTCACAGCTATGATTTTCTCTAAGCAAAAAATCGAATAACCATACTTTTTTCGGTCGATTTTGCGGGCCGAATTCGGCTATCGTATAGCTTACGGCTAAGCTTGGGGTTCGTTTGCGGAGTGGCATTGGCCAAAGTCATATCCCTTATCAGTGTTTACGATGCGGACGCTACTTAACGGCAGTTCGATATCGACAGCTGAGTTGATGAATCGATGTCACAAGTTCATGGCTCACGTCGACGCACGATAACGCACCCCATCCAGTAGCTATTCTATATACTGCATTAATCGGCGTCATTTATATGCAACTGATAGTCGACTAGTCGACTGCGCATTAACTCACTGCCAAGTAGACCTGGTCGCGTGCATGCGTGATTTACACGGCTAGAAAACTGGTTCGAATAAATCTAGGTTTTTAAGTTTCAGCAAGAAAATTATGGAACTTCCGAATCCAAATTGTAGGGTTTTTAACGTTTTTATTTGCTGTGCATTTTGTAATGCAAATCAAATTTAACTTCACGATTTTGAGTTCTGACGTCACGTTGTTCGCTAAACAAAACGCTGTAACATGTTTTTCTGGGTCTTAAAATTCGAGTGACTACGTCAGCCTCTGTCCCGTATTTTTGTAGACTAGAACCTAAAAACGGAAAGAAAACTTTAAAAACCTTAAGACACCTAACAAGACAAGAAGCTCTGTCGCTAGGATAGCCGACCGTACTGGTTGTGAGTAACCTTCAAGGTCATCCAAGGTCGATGATTTTCATTTTATTTTAAAAGGTATATAGCACTTGCTATTAGTACTTAATAGTAACCTCGGCCATATCTCTCGCCGTTTTCGAGACATGGCGAGTTTTCCGTTGGAAAACGCACATTTTTTACCATTCGTCCATTCAACACAAATTTTAAGATGTTTCTTTCGCATTAGATCGCTGAAATTTTATATGCATAAGTTTAAGCCACAAAAAGTTTTCCCCTACGACCTAACGATTAACCACAATACATCCGTTACAGATGATGGACGGACGACGACGGACGGACAGACGGCAGACGACAACCGTACCAAAAGCTCGACCGTTACTTGAGTACGGTCAGCTAAATGCCTAGAGATTCAAAACTTTCTCCAAAACCTAGGTTGTTTTCCAGTCCAAAGTTTTGCTGTGCGTTTCGGCGAAAACTTAAGAAGACAAAAAAGAAGAAGAAGTTGAAGCAGCAACATCACGTCAACAGAGACGAGACGAGACGATTTAATGTGTGGTCAATAACGCCCGCCTCTCTATCGCAATCATTTCTCTTCTTCGTCGTCGTCATTGCTGATAAATAATTAATAATTCGTGCCGTCGAGCGTTAATGTAATAGAATTTTGTGCGCCGTCAGTGATACACGATAGCAGTTTTACGTACGATTATATATTCGCCATTTTCGGACGGATAACAACCAAATTTAAACGTTGTTTGTCACCGGATCACGAGAACTAAGTTTCTGTTATACGAGTAAAAATCTTGGTGACATGTCCTACGCGAAATAAAATTGTAATTACAAACGTTGATCATCAGTCACGTTCGGCTGTTGAAACTTTCACAAATTTAATCGATTGCAAACACTTTAATCAATTATTTTTAACGATTAATTAGTCGCTGCTTTTGCACAGCGCTAATAATGAATGGACAAAATGCGATGGGGAGAGGCGTCCGCGTCGGTCGGCAGCAGCTGCTGTATCAGTAGTGAGTCTATCGACGCATGCATGTGGGTCTACAGCAAAGCAGGAACGCAGCTATTCGGCGTGCGCACTGCAGTGGGTATCCACGCTTCGACGCTGACGACACGGCTGCTGCTGCTGCTGTTGCTAAGACTGAAGACTGAGACTGGTCCATGGGACTAGATCACGTCCGGCGCACTTATCATCACATCACCCGTCCACTACGTCACCACCGCACACGTCGTGAGTATGTGTAGCTTGAATAAACGTGTTTTTACACTAAATACTGAACGCCGGACACCGGTAATACGCTGGAATTACAGGGCGGGCCAAAAAAAAATTGGCAACATAGTCCATACGCTTTAACTTCGTCAAATATCGATCTATGTAAAAATATTTTTTTCACCTCCAGAATCAGAAAAAATGTAATAACAGTATCGCTAAAGTTCCCACCACACCTCAAGTGTGTCGCTACACTAGGCCTACCTTGTGAAACGTCAGTGTCGCAAAAGCAACAATTAAAAATAAGACTTCTGTAACAACACATTTTAATAAGTTATCAACAGAAAACAACTTTTTTTGTCTCAATTACTGTTTAAAGTAACTGCCATGTCATGCAGTATTTTACATCAAATGTTCAATGTGTCTGCCTTGCTGCTGGGCGAGGCATTTAACCCATCGAACGACGCCACTGAGCAATGGCGCGATCAATGAAATGCCGTGTTGTGATGCTTTTACAAGACACAAGGTAGTGCAGCGACATAATTAAAGTGTAATGAAATTTAATATTGTTACTGCAAATTTTCCCTTGATTCTAACAGTGAAAAATTTGAAAATCGTGTAATACTTGATGGTGTTAAGGCATCAATGTTAATGTCAATGTTATAGTGTTATAGTGCCTATCTACCAATAGTTAGACCGATAGTGCATTACACAAGGCATACAAAAATGGTGCCAATTTTTTGGCTTACCTTGTAGAAACGGTATAGTAAATAGCAGCTGACACGTGTACGCAGAAAAATGCACGCATTTTACACATAATCATTTACAACGATTTTTTGTTGCTTATCGTCGTTTCCGTTTTGGTTTTTGTGTTATGTGGCCGGCTGTCCTGTAAGTCGCATTACCGTCTTGCTGATCCGTCCGTCTGCTGCGTCTGTTTCTTACGGGCTCCAAAAAGTGCGTACAGTGCGACAGAAATAAAATAAAATGAAATAAACCGAAATTAAATATTTGAAAACCGTATGCTTTGGCTTTTATTTTGTTTGATTTTAGTTCCTCTCATTTCTGTCGCTTTCTACATACTTTAAGTCGAAAACGAAGCGTAGAGATAGAAAACTGGTGTAAATCTTTCCAGGATAGAAGCAGGCTAACGGACATGACATGTCATTTTTCTGCTTAAAAGGTGACAGATCAAGATCACCTAGGCCAAAAACCCGAAGACTGCGACTTTGATTCGGCTCGAGATTTATCACATGCTACTAGGAAGACGCCGTCAGCATGAAGATTTCGTGATAGAAAAGATTGCCATTGTAAACCGTTGTCATGTCCGTTTGCCGTCTGTCTGTCTGTTACACGCTGATGGTGTGTAGACTAAAGAGTGACATGGGGATGAAATATCATCCCCATCCCCATCTCATCCCCATCCCCATTGTTATGTTTATGAAAATAATTGCCGGTAATAATCTGCACATTTTATTACTGTTAGTTACTAATGTACTGCAAATTAATAACATTTTTCAACTCCCCACGCTATCAGTGTAAATAAACACAAAATATCCACATTTCGAAACATGCCATGCGATCTACCAGTACTATTTAGTGAAATGTATTATTTCCATATGTATTTTTACAGCAACTATTACGGACGAAAGTTGTAGTTGTCCCCATTACCTCGGGTATACCGCAAATTTTATCCCCATCCCCGCGGTATTACCCTTTTATCCCCATTTCCACGGGAATACCGCCGTTTTTGTCCCCATTATTGCGGTAATTACCGCGGTTACCGCGGTATTACCGCCGTCCCCATCCCCATGTTACTTTTTAGTGTAGAGTCATTACGTTTTAGCGTTGCCACGGCCCACACAGAGGTCGCATTAGATAGGCTAAGCGTCGTTCGAAATTTAGTCAACATATAATTCTTGCGAGTTTCAAGTCAACTTAGCCATCGGGTAAAGTGCGAATGAAGTGTGCTGTGTGCTAGAGGTCAAATCAAATCAGTTAGTTTTTCAAGGGAATCCAGTTTTTCGTGGATTCTGGCTCATTTACGACTTTTTACTATGAACAGATCGGGCGCAAACTGCAGGATTTTTTACGGTGTATCTATATATCAAGTTAACGAAAAACGGGATTTAAAGAAACTCACGTGGAATCAGGGAATTTTCTTTACCGCAGTAGGCTATCAAATGCACATTCGGCAGCGACAGTCCTCGCCTTGGCGCAGTTGTTATAGGCTCTACTGAGTGTTTTCTATAATGGTAGGCTATATGTCCTTCCAGCGGACTATGGGCTATCACAATTTATTGTCGTAGATCTGATGTCGATGACGTAAGGGATGCAGTGGTATTTTTCGCAACTGCACATAATGCAACAATGACCGTGAATAGGACCATCAATATTGCAGTATGTATATGGCGGGGCGGCTGAACGGACGCGCAAGAGTCCAGGCTAAGGATTGTGGGTAAATCCCAGAACACGCACACGTTACGTCTTTATGACTGAAGTTGCAGTGACTGACACTACGGCGAATTGTCCATTAGGTCCTAGCGCAGGGCATAGATCGTCTCCAAGTAACCTTCCACACCGACCGATCGTGCACTGGGCGTGTTGTAAAAGTAAGAAAAGAATGACATGGCAGTGTGTAGGCTTATACAGTACATGTGTGCTGCGAGCACATGTCGGATTTACGTGCTGTAAAGGTCCGGACTCGGCGAAGTATTCCGCGGATCGACGCTTCTGTAGCGACATTTAAACCACACTGAGCTCGCACGGCACTGCTAGCGTTTTCGTAACTTTCGGCTGTAGTCGTGCGTCATAAAACAAACGACAATGAAGTCTATGCTATCTAAGCGCGGTTCAAGTATACGATACCGTACTGTCTGGAGTGGTATAAGCTCGTACTGCGTGCTAGCTTATCCACTCCAGGTTCTAGCAGTACGGTATTTAGTACAAACAGCATTGACTTTAACTCACCAAAGCATACATGAAAAAAATGTTTTTTACGTTTTTTATTCTTGCCACGTTTTTTACCTTTTTAACGTTTTTTTTATTTTGCTCAACGTTTTTTAAATATTTTTTTTAAAAACGTGCATTAAAAATCTTATCAAAAGCTTTGTGAAGCACTTTTGGGACCACATAAACGAATTAATAAGTCATAGTGATGTAGTTTACTTAGTTAGTCGAAATATACTAAATAAAATGTTTTTAACTAGTATATCTAGTCAGTTTAATGCTATTGCCTTATGACCACACAGCTCAATTGAAATTAAATGAAGTTCTCTCTATATAAACTATAATTTCAGGTATACTGCACTTACATCATTAGGCATTAGGCAAGAAGTTGAACAGATTATGGCCAACGTTTTTTATTTAAAGTTTTTAAACGTCTTTTTTATTCTTGCCACGTTTTGTTACGTTTTTTAACGTTTTTAAAATATTTTTCTTAAAACGTTATTTACATCTATGATGGACCAAAGTGTTCGCTAAATAGTTTTCGTGCAAATAACTATCTTGTGCGCTGAAATACGTTAGTGAATTAACTACATTTTTGTGCAAATTTCTCGCTGACATGCAAATTGGTCATAGTTAGTTCGTTGACGTATTGACAACGTATTTGTGTCTGTATAGTGTTTGCACTGCAAGCCTATTGGCGTATGCGATAGCCCACGTTCTTTAATCATTTTGTTTTATAGGCCTACTTTTTGCCATACTGCATTGAATAAAGATAATAAAATTGGTTACTGTATAGCTACGCATATAATGTTCTGGCATTACTATTTTGCACGCAGTGTCGCGATGCATTTAAGAAGAAGTGATTTTATTTTTAGCGAATACTTTGTCGCAAATAAGTATTAAAGCGCTGTGAACCTTTGCAGTGCTATGCTATCTTACGTAAGCCGGATTTCTTCCGTAAGCCCGGTCTTCAATAGAAGCTGCGGCTTAAGCTTACGGCTATGCGCGGTAATGATGCCCTACGTCGAATCAGAAGATTTCGCGTATATAGATTAAGGTTCGTTGCGTAGGAGGGAGCTGATCCCATTGGCGATGCTTTGAACCGGCTACGGTTTCAACTTTTAAGTCCAGCCATGCATTATCGTGTGACTTCGTGGCGCAGTGGTTAGGACATCGGACTTGCAATCAAGAGCGTGTGGGTTCCAATCTTTGTCACGTCGCCGTCAGGTCTAAACAAGTTGTTCACGCTCATGCGCCTACCAAGCAGTATAATTTGATACCGCTGTAAAAACTGGGCAGGTAACGACAGATTATAGAAGGGGTGTGGTAAAGCTGATGTCAACCTAAGAAACGGAGATGAGCACCGCACCCGTACATTGTTGCATGCGGAACCGTGAACAGACGATGTTGAATCTAAATCAGCTCTTGCAGCCTAGCATTTATTACTAACTATAATATCGATAGATAGATTAATAGAATAGATAGATCGGCTGATTAACTAATTTAACTAATATGTGCTGCAGTCTGGTTTACAGTCCACTAATATATTCGCTAACGTTAGACCTTGGCAAGACCTCAAAGCCAGAATTTTTAGCCTTGAGTTCTGCTTTTAGTTCAAAGTGTAAGCCTAAGTCCGTGGTATGTGAGATTTTGTGAATTTTTTCAGTCGGCAAAAATACTCTAGAATGTTTCATATGCTCATAATTAGAAAAAAGTGCAGCATTAATATAATCGCTCCAGTCAGTTTTGTTAGAGCTTTTGTCTTGAATTTTTTATTTGTCTAGGCCTAGTTGTTAACGTTGCTTTGCCAAAATTATGAGACACGTGACATGTCGTTGTTGTTGTTTTGTCGTCGTATTTCGTGCGCGATGTCGACTGCAGCAATAGTCACTACGCAGCGCGTCGTCAATCGCTACATGCGGCAACAAGTTAACCGAGCCTGTCAGAAGCATAAGAAAGCGACGCTCAACAATAGCACGTGGTGTAGCAGAGCTACTAAACCATCGCAGCAACAGTAGCACGATCCGAAGCCCCGCACACGTTTGTATCATTCTATTCGCCGACGACTTACGCCCGTATAAAGAACGTTAAACAAAAGAACGCTGACCGTCTGCGACAATAGTACCCGGATCGTGAGTAGGCCTAGGCCGACAAGCCAAACCGCGGGTCTCCAATGGAAGCCGTCGACCACAGTCGTTACAGATCATCTCAATCGCCGCTTTTGCTAATTTGCAAACCATTCTACTGTCACGTTCTCTCCATGCAACCAATAGTTATAGTGTAGGTAAAATGCATGTTTAATTATGGTGACCTGTGCTGACAGTGGCGACTAATGTGTGTGAATAAATGAGCCAGGCTTCCCGACAAAAGTGCTTTAAGTACGTGAATTGAATTGCAAGTACAAGTACAAAATAAAAGTACAAAACACGTGTTTTCAAACACAGTCATTGATAGTAGAAAGTTAGAAAGTAATTATTGACGTGACAACGTTATTTTTCTTCCTTTAATTAAGTTTTTTTCTGTACATTGTTTTTGTTATCTTATGGCAAATAACATAAATAAAACTGCTTGAGATTCTTTTTACTAAATAAATCAGTAATAGGCTACTTAGCGAGCAATGCACTTTAAAGAAAATAATGTATTCGATGGACGCCGATTTATCGCATGAGTTGGACAATATCGCCGTCATTTACGATGAATAATTAAGATAAAGACGCAGCTTTGCGGCGTATATGGACGAAGACAGGACTGACGTGCGCGGAGTGAGCGGAAGATGCTATTGCAGGATTGATGGTCATTGTTTCTGCAGCGGCTGAGTGGGCTGATAAAGAGGCCAAACAAGTAGGAGCAGCCAGTGCAATGATGGCCTTTTCCATTTTCTCCGTCCGCCCGTCCGTTTGTCAGCGTCAGTCGGTTTATGTGATCTGTTTACAGTGTAATTATGCTGCCGGGTAATAACAACGGAGCATGCACCTTGCGCATTGTACGACATGGGTGGTATTACGTCACTTAGAGATGGACATCTTGGGTGATTTCTTGTGCGGCGGTTTTTCGGTCAGCCGACAAGAATACTCTGTCAGTAGTTAAATTTCTCTGGCCAAAATCGTTTTCACAACATCAAATATTTTTACAGTTTGAATTTTCTGCTCCTAACTATTAATAGCAACAACGTGGACAAATAGCGCCTTTGCTTATACCCTCTATTCCTATTGAAGCCGTCGGTACCTTACGCATACTGTCCTCCGGCCCAGAGTGACCGTACCCAAGGAACAATGGAAACCACTCAAGCTGTCCGACTACGGCACCTTACGACACGTCGCCGGAATCCTTACAGCCGGTGTCCGCCACATTACTGACGACCTTATCGCCACATTATCGACGACGGTCCGCGGCCTGGCTCTAATGGTAGTTTTTACTCCATCTGTCACGGCCAGTTTTCGATCTGTCTTCATAACACACATATGTACGGAGATAATGCTGCTATCAACCGTCATCACTGACCTTTATTATCGCCCGTACCGGACCAGCCCAGGTTTCGCCGGAGCGGTGTTTTTTGTCTGTCTGTTTGTCTGTCTGCACGTCCGATTGTTCGTTTGCTTGACAGCGCACTGGCTCGGGAGCATACTGATCGATCTTAATATCGTCTATCTTTATAAAACTTTTCCTGGGGTGAAATGCAACTGTCTGCACACAGTTGCATCGTTTCTGATTCGCAAATCGCAATGCAGTGCACGCGCAAAATCGTTTTGTTGACAGTGCACAATATTGTAATCGCCTATACTGAGAGTGAACAGTATCGTTAGGCGATTATGTCACAATCACTCTCCAGACATACCTTACAGGGTTACACAATCAGCCTATTTCCGTATGTCCTGTAACGCCCGCAAATAAACGCAGCTTTATATGTCTCAGAGTTCTCGACATTGTATAGATTATTTACTTCTTCCCTTCCTTACTTGCTTACTTATTTAGTAATGATGGACTGAGTCGTCGACGCGAAGAATTTCAGTGATGGTTGAATGACGTGATTTGTGGCAGGCAGGCGCATCTACGCTGTGTCCGGTGAAAAAACTGACCCCTAGACATCGTTCATTAAAAGTGTCAAATCTAAACGACTTTGAATAAAGCTTTATACGCTTAATTCTCAACAAATTCCTAAAACGACTGCCAAATTTCGTTGAAAAATTTATTGCTTACGAAAATTATTAATTGTTGAATATCGATAACAAAATATCTCCGTTACCAATATGCTGTTGCATAAGTAAACCCCTGTGTACATTTGCGTAATTTTAACAAATAACACCATATTTTAACGACATTTTAAATTTACAATGCATTATCTATTGGCAATCAAAGTGCTAAATTTCAGTTGAATATATTTTTGCAAACAATATTTACGGTGGCTTTTGTGAGGTCGCCTCAAAACGTGAAGTGTCAAGTATTAGGCAACTGTTTGTTTAATTCTGATAGTGTCCACGACTTGCTGGGAAATTCCGCGAGAAGCTTTTAGCACCATATTTTTTTTTATCTCAACAGTTTGATTAAAACACGATCATTTGCAGAAAACACCATTTTGTTATTGTTTACGTTATTTTGATTGCGTCAAACAACATCACTTCTGCTTGAGCGACTGCGCAGTATGTAACGCCATATTGGTAACGAAGATATTTTGTTATCGATATTCAACAATTAAAAATTTTGGTAAGAAATAATATTTTTTAACAAAATTTGGCTTTACTTCAGAAATTTATTGGGGATTAAATGTACAAAATTTTATTTAAATTTGTTTAGATTTGACATTTTTATTGCACGATGTCTAGGGGGTCAGTTTTTTACCGGACACAGTGTATGTGAACTAAAGGAGCCGTGGCTGCCGCGCACAATAGAGTAAGGCAAGTTTTTATCTTTGCCCGTCGGAACTTCACTCTGACATTACACTGCTCCTTGTATGCAGCTTCCCTGTCCACGTTTTGCCTTTAGACCTTACATGGATTTATTTGCTGTCACAATTTAGCATTTCACTTACTAACTTTGCTGACACATTGTTATATTTGCCGAGGCGTTATATGCTTGAGGGTTCTCCATCCGTGCGTGTAACCGTTATTCGAGGTTTTTAACATAATAACACGAAAGCCAGTGAAAGAAATTCACCAAATTTTTGCTGATACTGTAAATATGTAAGTCAGTAAGTAAGTAAGTAAACATTTATGTTTCGCCTAAAAGCCAGCTGAATTGGCTTAATCTGTTTCACTTTTCCAAAGTTAACAATCGCCGAAGACTTCTAAGAAACGATGAGCTGGTCGGTGAGTTTCGTGTATTAAGTAGGCTACAGTCTTCAGAGGCTGTTGCGTGAATACCGAGACAGTGACGTCGGCGTGGCACATTGTTGTCCGGTGCTAGTCGGAGTGACGGACTGGAAAGCGTAAAGTTGCTGAGCGAGAAACGACGAGGAGAATCTACATGTCCCTCGACCGACCGACCGACAGTCGACGGAGAGTCTACGGGAGACAGGAAGAACTCCAACATGGTGGACGGACAAACAACATCACACAAAGCGGACTGTCGTAAGATCATGTGGCATGGAACAGTATGTATCGTTTCTGGCTCTAGCGGTTGCTAAGTAACCCAACCAAGAGACAAGATGCAGAAGAAGACTCTAGATCGACAGTCGACGGACGTACACCGGGTGTGTCTGTCCGGGCTAGCTGGGCGGACGGCTGCTTCTCCGTCGGGACAAGCCGTAGGTCCGGCCGGTATATTGGCGTCGCTGCAGGCAAGCCGTGTCACTGCGGTCAGCAACGTCACTTCGTCTTGTGTCTCAACCTCACTCGCACTACCTGCCTTGCTGCTGCTGCTGCTGCTACCCGATATCGTAAACGTCCGCTGAATTCCGGGCACTGACGAGGCTTTGCCTGGTACCGAGTTAGTAGCCTACATAGCACAATGATGACAGAACCCTCAAAAATACTCGCAGAGCTGAAGATCGTTTACTTCTATTTCGTCGAGTTTCCGTCACCGATCTCATGACAGCAAACTCATGGAGTCGTCAGGCCGTAAAACTCGAGCTGGAGATCGAAAGCCATTCTCTGTAAATTCCGTGTCAGTTTGAAATGTCCGTTTATCGCGAACATTCAGTAGAAGTGCAAATTTACTGCATCGAATGATACCGCTCAGCAGAGCGTAGCGGTAAAACGCGGCATGTTTCGTCGCGAAACTGAGTAGGCCAAAAGCGTTGGCGACCTATTATATTATATGATAAGTCGTCGGTTATTGGCCGTTCTACTTGGTCCATAACGCGTCGGTCAGACTATGAATGTTTACCACCATCACCACCGCCACACCATTATCTCCGATCGTTAACTATACACATAGAACATGCAAATGCCTCTAGTAATAACCTTACAGGCTCATACCACAACCGTATAGCTTTTTACATTGATATTTTGTAGCTTTTTCGCTCACTCTTTGTTCATTCCTTGTTTTCATTATAATTATCATCGTTATCTTTATCATCATGAAAGGTTTCAACGTGGCCCGCTTCAGTTCAACACACTGGCGATTGTAATTGGCGGTGGCTGCGACTATGAGGTCACCACTCAACGCCATCACGTCGCGTTGAACCGCATCGCATGCATGCCGTATATAAGCATACGACTGGCACTGGCTATAGCCTACCAACTCGAAATAGTAAGTAAGCAAATAATTAAAATAATTAATAAAGTAAAACGTGAATTTATATAGCGCATGACGTTAAAAATAACCTCTAAAAGTATAGTTACGACTGCTATACCCTAATGTGCAGGAACGTGCGAAGCGTAGAGGGAGCGAATATTTGTCGATGAAATATTGACAGAATGAATAGCCTCGGCTGTCCATCAAACGGCGATAACGAGCATATCCATGCGGTGCCAGAGCCGGTGGAAGGGCCCCCGTACCCCTCGACCGGGGGGGCTCACGTATGCTCAGGGACCTCATGCTAGGTATGAAAAAATGTCTAGTTTCAAGAAATATATTTAAAATATAATATAATTAAACATGTAAAAATTTTACCCCAAAATGGACTAGTCTATTACTTTACATTAATGTATAGTAATCTGTGATGTAATGCGGTTTATTAGACTTCATTTTCTGCAAGGACAACACAAATTGTGTCTATTTTTTGCGTTTTTAATTTTTTTAAAAAGTGGGCAAATTTGCCGTTTTCAGTGAACGTCCAAAAGCCAAAAGTGTTTCAGCTTCAGGGGGCTTTACCCCTGCCCTTCTGATCAGGGGGTCTGCCCATGGACCCCGCTGTGGGCTATGCCCCCAGACTCCTATTATAGGGGCCTCACATTTGTATTTAGGGGGCCTCCAACTCTCTAGCGCCGATGCACTGTGCGGTGCAGTGCGGTACAAGGGTTAAATGGCGTCCATGGCTAGAACGTCCAGTTGACGTGACGACGCATCATTTACATGACGGATGACCTTGCTCACCTTCATGGTCACACCGGTCACTCATCAACGCCGCTTTGCGCACCGACTGCATGACGTCACTGTGACGTCACGTCCGCTCCGTCCACTTTCGCTCGTCGCAGGCGGCGACCCTTCTAATCCGGGACCGCGGCCCGGGCTCTTTACGACATCGGTTCCGCGGGCCTTCGTTTAGCGACGCCGACGCCACGCGACGGCCGCTGCCTTGCCACGCTCGCTCGGTCGCTAACTTCAGTGTATTTTTTGCAAGCCGTCTTTAGTCATTTATACACAGAAATAGTTGTCTGTTGGTCGCACAAGATGACAGCATTGGTTGCGATTAGGCAAACTTTACTTTCATTACAATGTGCGTAACAGAATACATTTATTTCACTGTTGAATTAATAAATCAAGTTATTAAATAATCACTAATTTTGATTACAAGCTAACAGCAATGCTAAAGTAAATGCATATTTTTGTTTATCGTATTTTTAGTTATTGAGTTAAAAGCTCTCACGAATGCACTGGGATACAATAAATTAATGTTTAGTCCTAGGGACGGCGTATAACGTTGACGTTTCTTGATTTTAGATGCTTGGAAGAATGTCATTATATCTACTTCGTACAGTTTAAAGCTCACTTTAATCGCTATTTTTACCATTCAAATTTTATTAGTCACCATTTTTTAACAATTAGCGTGTTTTTGCAACGATTTTAACGATTAATTGTTAATTTTCGCAGCTTTTCTCAAAGGCTGCGAGCGTTTTTAAACACCAGTGTGAAGTCAATGAAAGTCCGTTCTGCTAAGGAGTGCATTACACGGCAGTTTCAGTTCCATCAAGCTCCGATGTTTTTGCTCTTGGTCGTTAGTGCGCGGTGCTGTCGTTGAAGGCGCCACTGCGCGCAGGTGCGTGAATGACGCCTCGTCACTCGTGACGTAATTAGACAACGCTCCACTGCAGCCCCTACCGTCTATGACGATCTCTCGACACTTTTCTCTGTCTCTTTCTTAGATCTGCGTCACAGCAGTGGAAGCGCCAACGTCGATCACGACTTTGTTGCAGACAACGCGCCATTCGTCGCGCGGTGCAGTGTAGCCTGGGACAAATCGGTGGTTGAGCGTAGACTGGAGTCAGGCAGGCAGGAGTGTTTTGATGTAGCCTGACTCATGCAGGTGTGACCGCGGGGTCGAAAAGTTCCAGCTGGTTCAAAGTAAGTGGAAAAGTGAAAGCTCTGGTACTTGCTATAGCGCTTTTTACACAAGTCAGACTCGTGACCAGAAGCGCTTTACACTGTCGAAAGTGGCAGCTGATCGGCATGAGGTAATAATACCGCAGCCATCTATTGCCCGAATCAGCAAACAATTGGACCCGCGGTTTGCAGCTAGCAGACATATCATCGCCCCAATCAGCCACACTAGGCCTTCACCCGATAGCCCGTAAGCTACTACAGTACACGTTTCCCATCCCGCTGAGGGTTAGGAGGCTGAGTTCGCCTGATCACAAGTAAACCGGTAATGCTGTACATTTCAGAAGCAGTGTCCTGCAAACTGTATAGTCATCTGCAGAGTGCCGACCACTATTAGCCTAATGACGTTAGTTTCTGAGTCGTCAGACTACAAGCAAGTACTCGTCTCCTGCATTGTCACATCAGCTTGTCACGTCAACGTCGCTGTCTATGATATGAACTCATTTACGGACTGACGAATCGGTCACAACCCTGTCCCCGGTACAACACTCAACTCACAGCTTGACTGACAGGCTCTCAATGCGAGTCCAATATTTACCATTTGAAGTGAACTGAAGACGAAAAGCGATAACGATGATTCTGTCCTGGAACTTTTCTGCAGACAAGTTATACCTAACTGCAACTCAAGGTATCTGCAGGTTTTAGTTTTTAGATTCCGTTAATTATGCCCTAAATTTTAATCAGGATTATTAGTCCAAGTAAAAGTCAAGTCCACGAAAGCAGTTAATGTTAATAGGAGATTAAAACGTCTATACGCGGCAGTAAACTGACAACGAAGTATTGTTCGGATATTTTGAATTAGCATTCTTTTGCTACCACTGGTGAATATTCCGGTTACATTATTTTATTGTTAGTTGACTGAGTTATGAAAAAAAGAAATTATAAAAAGTACCTTTTGTTGTTTGACTAACGTTTAGCGTTATTATTGCTAGTACCGGTAAGTAATTGCACACCGGTTTTCATTTGGCTGTTTTTGCTACACAGTCAATTGAGTCAAATAAACCCATATTAATAATAACAATCAAAATACATTGTTGTTACAAAAAGTGGAGTCAGCGCCTATAGTTTACAAGAACTATGCTGTAAGAGCGAAGGTCACGCAGCTATGACAAAAACGTACCTATCTGTCTTTGGCGACGTTCGTTTTTGACAGAAAACAAAAACCGCGTGCGGTTGAAGAATTTCGATATTGCTGGTCGTCGAGACAGCAGAGAAGGCGCCAGCGGCCGACTGCCTGGGTCGTGCTTGACCAGCGGAACATCCACACAGACAGACAGACATACAGACGATGATTTAGCACACGGTAATACGATTGGTGGATAGATGTGCTGCTCCGATGGCCGGCACGAGAGGCGTCTCCGAATGATATCCGCCACTCAAACGGTTCCTACATGTGCGACCAAAACCGAAACCAAGTTAAAACACAATCTCACGCGACTGGCTTGCGAGTTTCGTTTAATTTTTAGTTATGTCGCATGTACATGTATGGGCGGCGCTTTTGTTTGACTATATGACTTTTACGATTAGTATTTAAGCTTTTGTACTGGCGTAGCTCCGACAATCTACTGCTCTGTGCTTATATACAGATCTTTTCACAGTTTCGAAAGGGTTCATATGACAGAAAAAAACGAGAAGCTTAATTCTAGATGTCAGTTGACTGAGTTATGAAAAAAGAAATTATAAAAGTACCTTTTATTGTTTGACCGTTTGAGTGGCGGATATCATTCGGAGACGCCTCTCGTGCCGGCCATCGGAGCAGCACATCTATCCACCAATCGTATTACCGTGTGCTAAATCGTCGTCTGTATGTCTGTCTGTC
>Ga0209367_1006299_pt1 | contig 16443 bp, 16 predicted proteins | sample WorMetLIZISLAND2_FD_187412 | JGI IMG/M metagenome (GOLD analysis project Ga0209367, IMG submission 187412) | Marine gutless worms symbiont microbial communities from Max Planck institute for Marine Microbiology, Germany - Olavius geniculatus... ... | reverse complement strand
TGTGTCGCACTTTAGCACTAAGTAGTTGACATTGACTGTCTTGAGTCTTGACTTAGTGTAGTAAATATTCTTTGTTCAGAAATTTCTTCGTTCGCATTATCGCAGCACCTCGAAATAACGTCTGTGGGGCCCGTGAATTTCCGAAATTCTTTCCGTGAATTTTCCGTGAAATTTGACACATTTTAAAAATTCTGCCGAGAAATCATGCATTTTTTCCCGTGAATTCGGTTGGTCCCTAATGGTGGTACAGTGGGTGGAGGTGGGAAGCTGTACCGCGATACTTCGAAGAGACTAAGTCCGACAACCGCCGGTAATATCATCGACCATTCGTCAACGACTTCATCTTCGCCGGAACGGCAGTCTACCTGTGGCGGACCGGGTCCGCCACGCGACTGACCTGAACACCTTTTTTACTTACTTACTTACGCAGCAAACTTCGTCCTCAATGCACGCCAGCAGCAAGTGAAACGGATGATTTCTCTACGTCGGACGATGAACGTCACACCACTCGAAAGAAGAAATTCCATCCATGTCATAACAAGGAAGATGAACACGAGCCCATCCGCCAAAGTCACAGCATTGGTGAGAACGCTAGCCCACGTCCCCAAGAAAAGGGAAAGCCGGTCAAGTCACTGGAGGATGCTGCTGCAAAGCACCAACCCACTGAACCAGCCAAAGGCTCCAGCAAGCCTGCAATCAAGCCTACAGGGGAGGAGCGACGCGGAATCAAGCCCGAGAAATACGACGGTTCGGCCTGTGTGGAAACGTTTTTGGTCAAATTCAACGCTTGTGCTCGTTACAATAACTGGCAATCCGCGGACAAAGCCGCTCATTTGACGAACTGCTTAACGGGCCCGGCCGCCCTCTTGTTGTGGGATTCCAAAGACGCCACATTTGACTAGCTGTCAGAGAAGTTGCGTCGGAGATACAGTTCGCGAGAGCAGCAAGAAAAGTTCCGCGTTGAACTACGCTACCGTCGCTGCCGGAATGGTGAGTCCCTCCAAGAACTCGCACAAGATATTGAACGCTTGACGGCTTTGGCTTACCCGGCGGTGGACCGAATCCTGCTTGACACTTTGGGTCGTGATGCTTTCATTGATGCCCTCGATAACCCAGCACTGGAGTTCAAAATAAGGGAGAAAGAACCCGGAAGTCTCAACGCCGCTCTCACCTTGTCCATGAAGCTGGAGGTTCTGCACAAAGCACGCGAGATGCAGAAAGAGTCCGCCAAACTGAAGTACGTTCGTGCAGAATCGAATCAAACGAATCGGAACAACCCGAGGACCAGCCAGTACCCGAAACTGTTGACCGCCACGGTGGTAGAAGTGATCAGCAAAGAGGGCCGAGAGAAAAGCGTCAGTCAGTGCCGAACAATCAGGCCACAACTCGGACCCAATTGCGGGAAATACAAGACCTCAAGGGTGAAGTCCAGCGTCTCACGGAAGAACTAAACGTAGCTAAGGCCACCTTGCAGCAGCAGCACGCCCAGCCTGTCACCGTACCGCAACAGTATCATGTGCAGCAACAGACGCCGTATTACCCTCTGCCCTTGATGAGTATTCCTTTGCCACACAATGCACCCTGGGGGCAACCGCCTCCACCGATCATCTGCTACCATTGCGGTGGCGTTGGCCACATCCGCCGTGAATGTCCCCATCTGACAGGAGGGCCGCGCCCTCCCGACAACCAACAACCACAACAAAACCCTGAATCTGTTCGCATTAGAGGCGCCACTGGGTTCGATCTACGTGCTAGCAAGGCCTACCTGCAAGTTAAGATTAACAGGCGTGTTCGACTTTGCCTCTTGGATACTGGTTGCGATGTCACAGTGCTACCAGCTAGTGTCGTGATGCCTTTCGAGATACGCCCATCAGCGCAACGTTTGCTGGCCGCTAACAGAACTCGGATACCCGTACTCGGATGTACTACCCTCAACGCACAGATTGGGTCTCAGTTCGTCGACATCGACGGCCTCCTTTTTTGAACACGTCTCGGGCGTTATGTTGGGGATCGATTGGCTCCAGGCCAACGCTGTCACATGGGACTTCGCCAGATCCAAGATACTTCTTAATGGGCAACGCTTCAAGCTGACCGCCAAGCAACAGGGAAATCGTTGGTGCAGACGAGTCGTTTTAGCTGAGGACACCGTCGTACCGGCGCGCGCCCAGGTCGACGTTTCAACCAAGCTGGTCTACGACAGTTTGGACTTCGTACCACGAAAGCAGCAAGAAGTATGGGGTACCTAGTCTACTAGAGTGAAGGATGGCTTACTGGTTGCCCGCACTATAGTCCCAGACAAAGTTGATGATGTACCGGTGAGAGTCTTGAACACAACGAGTGCCCCTGTTGTCGTCAGCAAAGGTACGCTTCTCAGTAACCTTCAACCACTCATGCCTATGGAGGAAGCAACACCAGCACCACCCGCTGACGGAAGAAAGACCGATCCCGAAATCATCACAGATATGTTGGCACGTATCGACGATTCTGTCCCTCTACACCTGCGTGATGAGTTGAGAGAAATCTTGCATAACTATTCTGATGTCTTCTCGAAGGACGAGTGGGATCTTGGGTGGACTAATGTCGTCACACACCGCATTGATACTGGTGACCACGAGCCAGTGCGTCAACCTTTCCGGCGTTACCCGCCCGCACACCTGCAAGCAATCGACAGACACGTCACCGACATGCAACGACAAGGCATTATAGAACCTGCTTGCGGCCCCTGGGCGTCTAACATTGTTCTGGCCAAAAAGAAAGATGGGACGCTCAGGTGCTGCGTCGACTACCGCCAGCTGAACGACGCTACCCGAAAGGATGCGTACCCGCTCCCCCAGACGGATGACTGCCTCGACGCAATGTCTGGTTCCCACTGGTTCTCTACCTTCGACCTCAGGAGCTCGTACCACCCAGTAGCATTGGACCCGAGCGACGTGGACAAAACGGCCTTCATCACCCGCCGAGGAATGTACAGGTTTCGGACCATGCCCTTCGGCCTTTGCAACGCCGGCGCAACGTTCCAACGTTTAATGGACTTGACGCTTACCGGACTCAACTTGGAAGTGTGCCTGGCCTACCTGGATGACATTATCATCTTCTCCCGCACACCAGAACAACACCTCGTCCGATTAGAACAAGTTCTCGAGCGCCACAGGAGAGTCAACTTGAAACTGAAACCGAACAAGTGCTGCTTGATGCAAGTCTAGGTGAACTTCCTTGGACACGTCATCTCCGGTGAGGGGATCGCCACAGACCTGGAAAAAGTCCGTCTTGTCAAGGAAGGCCGACATCGCGTGACCTTCGCCGACTACGAAGCTTCCTTGGACTGGCAGGGTATTACCGGCGATTTGTTAAAGGATATGCCAAAACTGCTGCACCACTTAATGCTATGACGAAGAAAGGCAGAGCATTTCTTTGGACGGACGACTGCCAAGCGGCCTTCGAGCAACTCAAAGAGGCACTTTCGACACCACCCACTTTGGCGATGCCGGACGAAAACGCGCAGTACGTTCTGGACACGGACGCCTGTGACCATTCTATTGGAGCCGTGCTATCCCAAGTCCAAGACGGTTGCGAGAAAGTAATTGCCTACGCCGGAAGAACTCTGAGTCGGAATGAGATGAACTACTGTGTCACCCGTAAGGAATTATTAGCCATTGTCCACTACACCCGGTACTTCCGCCAATATCTTCTAGGCAGGCAGTTCACCATTAGAACGGACCACGCGGCACTTACCTGGTTGAAGAAGACGACCGACCCAGTCGGACAAAACGCTCGTTGGTTGGAGCTGTTGGGTGAATTCGACTACGTAGTGCAGCACCGCCCCGGTAGTAAGCATGGGAACGCTGACGCTCTCTCACGACGACCGTGTTTGAACCGCCCGTCGTGCACTGCTTGTCACCCGGGAAACGGCCAAGTGTGGCGCTGTAGAAGTCGGCTCACCTCGTATTTTCGGTGAGCCCGCCAATCAGCCTATTTGGACACTCGACGAAATCGCTTCAGCCCAAAGGAAGGATAGAAACCTTGCAGTTGTTATCGCACTGTTGGAAGCACAAACTGAGAAGCCACCCTGGAAAGACGTAGAAGCCCAGTCATCTGAAGTCAAAACACTCTGGCACGAATGCGAAAGCCTCGCACTTTGCCAGCAAGTGTTGTGCCGAAAGTGGACGTCCGTCGATGGCCTACATGTTCGATGGCAAGTAATCTTACCCTCTACTTTCCGGTCTGAGTTTATAAAGACGGCTCACACTGGAATGAATGGAGGACATCTCGGGCGCTCAAAGACCGAAGAGCAAGTCAGGTTGCGAGCTTACTGGCCCGGCTGGATATCTGACGTACGGAGTGAACTTAAAAGATGTGCGCCATGCAGCCAGTATCACCGTGGTGGCGCACCACGCCAATTCGCTCTTAATCCATTCCCAGCAGGAGAACCATTTGAGACCGTCTCGATCGACATCACCGGAAAACACCCAAACTCCAGCCGAGGGATTGAGTTCGTCCTGACCGTCGTCGACTCGTTCTCCAAGTTTGCCGAAGCTTACCCTCTGCGTGTCCATACAGCCCCTGTGGTTGCCAAGGTGTTGGCCACCGAATTCTTCCCAAGATACGGCACCCCGATGAGGATCCTTTCAGATCAAGGGCCAGAGTTTGAGTCAGAACTGTTCCAAGAGTTATGCCGCGTGATGGAAATTGACAAAATCCGCACGACCCCGACCCCGACCCAGCACTAATAGCACCGCTGAACGGTTTCACAGGACTCTAAACAGTATGCTTGCAAAAGCTATCACTCAGGACAACCAAAGAGATTGGGACCTACGGCTCCCTTTCGTCATGGCCGCGTACCGTGTGGCGAAACACGAGTCGACAGGCTACTCGCCAAACTTTTTGATATTCGGGAGAGAGGCCAGGGCGCCTATTGACTTAGTTCTCGAATCCCCACCGGTTGATGAAGAAACGTTCTCCAGCGAAGACGAGTTTGTCGCCCGGATGCAACGCATGCAGCGCGAGTCGTACGCGCTGGCGCGGGAACACTTTGGCGCTGCTGCTGAGCGGCGTAAAGATGCGTCCGACATCAAGACCAAGCCAGCCAGATTTGAAGTTCGCCAATGGGTTTGGTATCTCTACCCAAGGTGATACGCTGGGCGATCGTCACGAGAGCAATACCACCATGTGACTTCGTCATCCAGAGAACTCGAAAAGGGAAACCGTTCGTCGTCCACGGCGATAAACTCAAGCCCTACTACGGCGAAACACCCGCATCCTGGCTGCCGAAAACCGCAGCAGAACAGTCAACGAGCGTGGTTCCCGACGCCGACAACGCGGTTGACGCGCCTCAGGACGATAATGTCGTCGCGCCCCCGGCTAAGTTGTCTCGCCGACGTCACCGTCAACCTGAGCACCATTCTGACACCGAAATCGGGCGACATCAACGCCGCCGCCCTGCTTGCGACGATTATCAACTGTAACCGTCCCCCTCGCCGAGGCCCTGTACGCGCCGTCCACAATATTCGTCCCCCGCCTCCCTGGATACCACGTAACGTTGTTGGATGGAAGAGGATTCTTCCGAGCAGCCCACTCACCCGGACAACGTTCAAGGCACCGCACCCGAACAGTTCCTTCGACCTGATCCTGTCATGACAACAGCCGGACCACTGGATTCGTCGCTTGTGACAACAATCCTCCCCCACGACCGCGGCGCTACTGCAGACGCTTCACAAGGTGAGTCATCTCCACACCCGCGAGAGCCCCCACCGGTGCCGGAAACCTGGCGTTCTCGCGGCTCTGACCGTGAGACTCTCCCACGCAACTTGTCACCTTCGCCGACGCGCCAAACGTCGCCGGTTTCTCGGGCTCGCCCCCGCGACCGCGAGAACAGACGACCATCCCCGCGACGGTCTTCACCGGCTCTACGGACTTCAACTCGCCATCGTGACGCCAACCAGGGTACACCGTCGCGTCAGCCTTCTTCAGCATCGCAGGCTTCGTCACGTCGCCGCCGCTCCGTACGAGGGTCGCAAGGTTCGCCGACGACTGTTCGTAGCCAACGTTGTCGTCCCCACTCTGTCGACCGTTCATCTCCAAGCTGCCAGGACGACAATGACCGACGCTCCTCGAGCAGATCTCCACCAACACCAGACTCTTTGCGTCGCCGCCGCGATGCCGGCCGCGGTACTACCCACCGCCGATCGTCATTAACTTCACGCGACCGTCGCCACCGTGAGGACCCCGCGACTCGTTCGTCGCCACACCGTCGTGCCAGCGACAATGATCCACGCCAGCCACACGGATCGCCACCGCAGTCGTCGCGCCACCGTGAGGACTTGCAACTCGTTCGTCGCCACATCGTCGTGCCTACGACAGTCGGCACCCACGCGAATCGTCGTCGCCGTACCAGGCATCTTTGAGTTGCCGCCGCGGCGCCCGCCGCGACTCCACGTGGCGCCAGCCGTCATCGACTGCACGCGGCCGACATCACCGTGGTAACGGCGATCATCAGGCCCGACCCCAGTCGCCGCCAGCGCCACGACGTTCCCGTTGTCGCCACGATGCTGGTACCCACTCTTCTACGCGTAAGTCGCCAACGCCACAGGCTCCCCGCCGTCGCTGCAACGCCGGCGCCCGTTCGTCGCCTCCTGGACGCGACGCACTGCTGGCCACTCATGGAGTTCCTCATCACCGCGTTGCCCTTCGCTGCGGCCGCCGCCCGTAGACGTTGCTCGCCGGGAGGCGAGCCCGGTGAGCCGCCAATGATGTGGCGGACCGGGCCCGCCACGCGACTGACGTGAACACCTTTTTTACTTACTTACTTATTTTCTTTAGTTAAGGTTGTTGACATTAGAGAAACGACTTCCGGTTAAGATGGCTACCCGTGCGGCAGCACGGCGCGTTTGCTGCGTTAGTTTGCTGTAGTGCTCGTTTTGGTAAGTTGCTATTTGTTTGAATTCGAACTGAATTCACGCCGGACCTTGTGCCACACGCGCGGGCTGCGAAACTCGAGCTTTTAATCACTGACTGTACGTGTTTGTATTGAGTTGTGTGAGAAATGACCTATCGTGTTTGGACTGTCGATTGTCTGTATACCTCGGGAAAAAGGGGGAGGTCGGGTGAGGGATACCGACTTGTGGACACCTGCTACTTAACTTTTGTGAGGCTTGGCGCCTTACTCTAGGGCCTGGGGGCGGACATACCTTCCGATATCACTGCGTACCTCCGGTACCTCCGTACCTCCGGTATCACCTCGGTACCTCCGGTACCTCCGGTACCTCCGAACCTCCAGTATCACCTTCGTACCTCCGGTACCTCCGGTACCTCCATACCTCCAGTATCACCTCGGTACCTTTGGTACCTCCGGTACCTCCGGACCTCCAGTATCATCTCCGTACCTCCGTGGCCTTCTATGCAGGACTCGATCAGCGGCGACCTGACCCCACCCACGGGTGGGGGACCCATGGCCATGGGAGGCCGCGGCAGTGGCGGCACGTCGGCCAGCCCCGTCAACATCGACAACGATCCTCCACGTCATCTTACCGCGTCGATTCTTCATTCTTCATCGGAAAACGACAACCTAGCGTCAACGTCAACGAAGACCGACAACGTTCTCTTCTTCACAACAATTCATCATTACCGCCGGAACAACAGATCTACAGAAACGTCTTCGCTACGACGATTTATCGGACTAATAAGAAGATAGGCTTAAGAAGACTGAAGAAAGTTACCGCGGACGGCCGATATAAGCACGGTTTAAAGGCACCGCCGGTCAGAAAGTCCGCGATAGTCTATAAAATCTCCCTAGTTAATAAAAGACTTACCGCCTCTGCATTTTTGAAGACCGGTAAAAACATAAAATATAAAGACCCCCGTATTAAATTCTCTACCAGAGTCTATATATATATATTTACCGCCAACCGACGAGAAGAGTGAGTGTTTGCCGTTTCTGTCTGCATTGAGAGAGTGTACCGTCGGCAACCGCTTTTCAACATAGTTGATAGCAACAACTTACCGAATCGTTTCTCTGTGATCTAACCTTAGTTCAATGGCAATCTTCAGGACGATAGGACCCCGACACCGCCGACGGGAAATTGGCTTTCCACTGGGCCGGGTTTGTCTTCTGTATACCGTCCAGATCCCATCCGGTCAACGAGATGATAACCGCCGCGGTGGAAAGGAGACCGAGGGGAATGGTCGGAATCGAACCGCGGTAGAAGGTTACATTGGCGCCCAGCCGTCGGGCCTCGAAGCGACTCTACAACCAAAACGAAGATCGACAGACCGGTGATCAAACGACAACCGACTGGAGCAGCACTGCTACCGTCTACGTACAACCAGCCAACATCACCGTCGTTATTTTCGCCGACCTGGCCGATTGACTCCGCTTACGGAACCGAATTTGTTACCGCTTCGTATTGTCCTGAAACTCCGCCGACTTCTGTTACCGCTGAGAAAACACCGGTAAGCTTCGCCGACGACGACGTAGTAATACCGCCGAGTGGAACTGTAGACCCCGCCAAGATAGATGATGAAGATAGAGATACCGTCGTTGAGACCTGTTCAGAGTCGTCTGGTGAGTTCGGCACCGCACCACCCGTCCGGCAAACAGCAACCAGCACTCGACTACACAGAAGAATGCTACCGCGACGCCGCGACAAGGAAAAAGACGAAAGTCTCGACCGCAACAAATGGAAGATGTTCTACATATGAGAGTCCGACGACGACAATCTGAGTTACCGTCGTACCGGTAGATCTCCGTCAAACACTGTCCGTAAACGACATACAAAAGGACTACATGAGGAAAAATATTTTACCGACACTCCCCGCCCCGGTAAATATTCAACTCATAACCGCCAGTTAAGTCCTTAATACAGAACCGGTAAAACCGTTTCCCATTCACCAAAACCTCACAAACAAATAGTTACCGCCCGTTCTTCTGATAGGGAACCGCGAACTTCCCGGCAGTTACGGACACCGATAACGATGGACAAAAAGGCCGAAAAGAGCGATTTATCGCCACGTTCTCACAAAAGAAGCGTAAGCCCACGTGTTGAAAAATCTCCGGCCAGATGACCCCGGACAGATAACCCCGATGAAACGGTAAAGGTAGACAGACATGGTAAAAATTACTGCCAGTCCCCATTTACCGGCCGTTCGGAGAGTTTGTCACCGGATCGCCGTTAGAAAACTGTACATCGCCGACGGAAGGATAACGCCGATAGTGATAAGTTTGAGAGCAGTTCGTTCTCGGAAACCGACATTGAGGAGGAAAGTCCGGTAAAGGTCCGCCCTTCCAAACGCATTTTGAAACCGCCGAAATTCGATGGAGTCCGGTCGTTCGAGAGTTTTTGGGCCCAATTTTGTAATTGTGTTGAACATAATGGATGGAACCGGCAGCAGCAGTTAGCGTATCTTCGTAGCTCTTTGGAGGGAGAGGCTGCTAGTGTATTGTGGGATTACGGAGATGAGATGACCGGCTCGCTTTCTCAGCTTACCGCCACGTTAAAGAAGAGGTTTGTAGGAGAAGCTTTCGCGGATAAATACCGAATTGAGATACGTAACCGGAGACGCCGACCGAAGGAAACTTTGCAAGCATTGCATGCCGATATCCGCCGGATGGCCGCACTTGCTTTTCCGACCGTTGAACACCAGATACGAGAGGTTATGGCTACTGACTACTTTTTAGATGCGCTTGGAGACCCGGACCTTGGTTTGAAAATACGGGAAAAAATCCGGAGAATTTAGATGCCGCTTTCAGGATAGTATTGCAGTTAGAAGTATGGACACAAGATAGTTACCGATTACAGCAAGCAGAGACGTCGCGACCGTCAGAAAATAAGAGAAATAGAGAGATAACTAAGCCCAGTCAACCGTCAGTTTTGGAGAGGAAAAATGAAGCATTACAGAAAAAGATGGCGGTAACGAAGAAGACGATTGAAGATATTAGGAAGACGGAAGCAGAAATGAAGAGAGAGCTGGAGGAAACCCGTAAGAAAATGGCAGAGATGGAGGGAAGGACGGCGAGACCGCCGCCGGTAATGTATGCGGGCGATGCCGCGGGTAATGTGCAGGAACCGCCCCGGTGTTTTCGCTGTGGAGAGATAGGACACTACATAAGAAACTGTCCGAAACGTCTCCCCGGTGGAATTACCTCCCGTGCGTGTGATCCTAACATCCACGCCGGATCAGTGTCCTCCGGCACATATACCCCCGACAATCGCCCCGGACAAACATCAAACATCTGGCCCGTCTCCGAAAAGAGAAATTGGACATGTATTAGTGTAACATGTAACCGACGTACTATTACCGCTTTCCTGGATACCGGAAGCGACATTACGATCGCCGGACTTAGCTTAGCTAGAAAGCACAAATGGAAAATATACCCTTATCACATCACTGCAGTACAAACTGCTACCAGACCAGATATGATGATAGACGGAATTTCTAAAGTGCCGTTTAAAATAGGGACACTGACCCTTTATACTACGATACTGATTTCTGCCGATATGACCGGTTTAATTCTTGGCATTGACTGGATGCAAAATCAGGAATGTCTTTTTGACTGTGCCGGACATAAAGTGCAAATCCGCGGAGAGTGGATACCGCTTCAACGTGAACCGGTCGCTACTAATGTACGTCGGATATATGTGAACGAGGATGTTGAGTTACCGCCCATGCAGCAAACGCCGGTAAATGCCCGTGTGTCGTCCGGTAAACCTATCAACTACGTTTGGAACGGAAAATTAGGAAGTGAATGGATAAAGGAGTTAAAGCAGTACCCGTATGATGGAGTATTGGAAAGTGACCGGATAAAGAGTAAGCCGTATGTGTATAGTGCTAGATGTGTGATTCCCGCCCGGACTATAGATTTAAAGGTACCGTTCCTTAATACTAAAGGAGAGAGTCAGATGATACCGCGAGGAACGGAGCTCGGAGAAGTGCATATCGTGGAGGAGGTTAGAGAACTGAACAAAGTGGAAGATGGACCGGTAAGTGACTTGACACCCTCGGAGACAGAAGCGTTGAAAAAGATAATGGAAAGGCTATCGCCAGACCTGACAAAAGACCAGCGACAGAAAGCGTGGAGCTTACTGGTAAAATACTGCGGAATTATTTCTGTGGGAGACCAAGATATCGGCCGGACCGACTTAGTGGAGTACCATATAGATACCAGTGATAACCGCCCTATCCGCCAACCGATCCACCGCCACCCTTTCCAGCATCTTGAGTGGATAGATAAGGAAGTCGAGGAAATGCGGAAACACGGGATTGTGGAACCCGCCGCCAGCTTATGGGCTTCGAACGTAGTATTAGTGAAGAAGAAAGACGGGACTTTGCGGTTTTGTATGGATTACCGCCGGTTAAATTCGGTAACCCGATAGGATAGTTACCCCTTACCGCTAATTGACAACTGTCTTAATGCCCTGTCCGGATCTCATGGTACAGCACACTTGACTTGCGCTATGGATATTACAACATACCAATCGCTGAGGAAGACCGCGAAAAGTCAGTTTTCGTCACGCGGAGCGGCTGTTACCGGTTTACCGTCATGCTGTTTGGACTGACTTGTGCTCCGAGCGTATTTCAACGATTAATGGACTGTGTTTTGTGTGGACTTTTGTACCTTACCTGCTTAGTGCATTTGGATGACGTGATCGTGTTTGGACGGAGTTTTGAGGAGCAGCTTTACCGCCTGGATGAAGTTTTCGCCAGACTCCAGTCCGCCAAGCTTAAATTGAAACCGTCAAAGTGTTCACTCTTTCAATGGAGCGTCGAATTTCTCGGACACGTAGTCTCCGGAAACGGCATAGTGATGCAAGACGAAAAGATCTCCGCTATCCGTGATTGGCCACCTTGCCGAAACGTCACGGAGGTACGATCTTTTATGGGACTTACCGGATATTACCGCCGCTTCGTAAAAGACTTTTCTGTCATCGCCGCACCACTATACGACCTTATGAAGAAAGGAGTCACTTGCTGCTGGACACCGCAATGTCAGCAAGCCTTTGACGAGTTGAAATACCGCTTGATGACCGAACCGATTTTATCCTTACCGGAGAACGACGGGACTTACATCCTTGACACCGATGCTTGTGACACCGGCCTGGGTGCCGTTCTATCACAAATGCAGTCCGGAGAAAAAAAGGTTATCGCCTATGCTTCTAGAACGATGTCAGCCGCTGAGAGAAAGTACGAGACGACGCGGAAAGAGCTTTTAGCAGTGGTCTACGGACTTAAATAGTTTCGGCAATATTTACTTGGCCGTCATATTGTCATCCGTACCGACCACGCTGCCCTTTCTTGGCTCCGCCGCACACCGGAACCAATGCCGCAACTTGCTAGGTGGCTTACCCTTATCGAACAGTTCGACTACGAGGTAGCACACCGCCCCGGAAAACGGCACGGTAACGCGGATGGGTTGAGCCGAAAACCGGACAGACGACGGTTGACAGATATAGAGGAAGATGAGGATGAGTTTGACCGTAAAGTAGACGAGTTACCGCCACGAGAAATGAGAGTAATACAGGACGCCGAGGACGGTGTTACCGTCTCGGTGGGGGAGTCCTTGTGCCGACAGCAAAAAGATGACCCGGAGTTAGGAGATGTGATAGCTATACGTATAGCAGATGGAAGACCGCCGAGTAGGGAGAAATTGCAGACACATACCGAGTTAACGAAGAAGATGGTAAGTAGATGGGAAGATTTGGAGATATATGACGGACTGATTTACCGCCGGAAGAAGAGTCCACACGCCGGAGAACCGGATTTAATGCAGTTACTGTTACCGCGCTCGCAAGTAGAAAAAGCTCTACAACAATGCCATGCCGGGACGGTAGCCGGACATTTCGGTATTCAGAAGACGATGGACCAGGTCCGCCGGAGATTCTATTGGTCGACGTGGAAAGAAGATACGAGACGATTTTGTCAGCGATGCCCAGAGTGTATCGGTAACCAACGCGGAAAACTGGCTAAGCAGGGACCCTTGCAGCCGGTACTTCCCGGTGCTCCATACGAAAGATGGTACATTGATCTGACCGGCCCACATCCTAAGTCAGACCGCGGAAACATCTGGATACTAACATGTCTTGATGGATGGTGTAAGTGGGTCGAGGCATTTCCGTCGAGAAATAAAGAAGCGGAAACCGTAGCTAAGGTTTTAGTTGAGCAGGTTTTCACCCGCTTCCGTGCTCCGCTTTCTATCTTAAGTGACCAGGGAAAAGAAGTGGATGGACGAATAATGACTGAGGTTTGTTGTTTGTTTGGGATAGAGAAGCTCCGGACCACGCGGTATAAACCTTCCACCAATCAGGTAGAACGATTTCACCGCACTATGAATAGTGTTCTGGCTAAGGCCGTCGATGAAAACCAGCGTGACTGGGACGTTCGTTTACCGTATGTCATGGCTGCTTCCCGCGCAACCCGCCACGATACAACCGGCTATTCGCCAAATTTCTTAGTGCTAGGACGTGAGACCAGAGCGCTGCCCGATCTTGTGTATGGACTACCAGAGGACGAGAGTGATGAAAACTACGACCGTTTTGAGGAACAGATGCGAGAGAGATTAGTTACCGCCTATACCCAAGTTCGTCAGCATATGCAGCGCAGTGCTGAAAAAGAACAAACCGTATTACGACATAGGTCTCCGACCTAAGAAGTTTCAAGTAGGACAATGGGTCCTATACTTTAATCCGCGCAAGCTGAGAGGGAAGCAGATGAAATGGTGCAGGCAATATGAGGGACCTTACCTCGTTATTGAGACACCATCTTCTGTTACCGCCGAAATTCAACGTACCGCGAAAATGACCGCGAAAACGGTGCATATAGATAAACTGAAAGCATATCTCGGCACGTCGCCTCGTTCTTGGCTTCCGGCCACAACAGGTGACGGTAATACGACTGTAGACCCAGCGCTAGCTACAAGTCCTATACCGCCGGATATGTTAATAGGCCCGATAATGCCACCGTCTACCGGACAACAAACGGTACCGCGACTGGTAAATAATCAGCAAAACGGTGCCGGTAAACAACGAGATTTAAGTGAAGGCCTACCTAGCTCCGCGTTATCGACATCTTTGGAGAGAGTTGAGGAGAGTGAGCGTTGTATACCAAATGCCAGCAGTATCCAATGGGAAACTGTCCGCATACCAGTAGAGATTGTGGAAAGTAAGGGTAGTAAACCGGACAATAGCAGTGTTCAATGGAATGCTGACCTTGTTCCGGTAAGTAGTGAGAGTGGTGAACCAGGTAACAGCAGTATACAATGGAGTGATGACCTTACGCCGGTAAGTAGAGAGACGGAAGAAACGGGTGACAGCAGTGTTCAATGTAATGCTGACCTCACCCCGGTAAAGGAAGGAGTGATAGCAGACGTGCCGGCGTTTGATCATGTGACAGCGTCCGCCACGGTCGTGCGAGATAAAGGTGAGAGTGAGGAAACGGCCGGGAGGCCTCTGCCTGTCCCTACGGAAGTGCATGCAACTCCCGCCGGAAAGTCGGGGAGAGAGAAGCGAGATGTGGCCGGAAAATCTTGGAGTCGAAGCAGGGCCCATACAAGTGCCGCAAGGCAGCGCGGTAATAAAGGCCGTAAGTCGTCCGGGACGATTACCGCCGATATTCACCCCGTGTATGATAGTAACAAACCGGTCCATGTTATGTCATACAGCCAATTGCCGCCAGGAGATGACGTCCCTTCCGGATCAGTAATAGATCAACCGGCTAACATTGATTTTAGTTTAGAACCAAGCCCGGAAAGGCCGAGCTTTGAGCTTAATCCCGTAGCCGATGAGTTTGTTCCGGCTAGCACGGACAGTGACAGACAGAGAGAGGAAGTTTACAGTGCCGACTGGAGAGCGAGAGAGAGCCGTCCGCAACGGAATAGAAAGTTGCCAAAGAAATTTGCCAACTTTCATATGGAGAAGTAGATTTCTTTGATCCCGTCGCCAGGGACGGAATGACTCCAGTCATAATTGCCGCCTGGAACACAGGTGAAAGCCCTGTTGAAAATAACCAATGTCGGAAGCGTCGTTTCCATTTCATCTTGTTACCGCCATTACCGGCAGGAATGCCGTGAGTCCTCAGTCATTTTCTGATAGACATTGATTTACCCCGATTTTGTCTTTACCACCATACCGGCAGAAATGCCGTGGGTCCGCAGTTGTTTTCTGTTGACCGTTGAAATACCTATTTGTTTTACCGCCAGAGTGAGTAGAAGTAGTTTTATGTCAAGTAGTAGAGTGATGAGTAACAGTAAGCCCCACATTGGTAAGTGGAGATGACTTGTAGGGTCCCGTTAATAATAACGACGAGTTGTCACGGTTCCGCATCGGAGAGCTGCATACCGGACAATAGAAGAAGAAAGTTTTTGTTTCAATGAAGAGTAAGTAATTAAGTCGGCCCCACGTTGAAGAGAGAAGTGTTGCCGTGAGAAAGGTAGGTGAGTTAATTAGCCCCACGAGGAGAAGAATGTTACCGCCGGAATGTCGAAGTGAGTTACTGCATGATGAGAAAATTGTTGCCGCAGACTGTGAAGGAAGAGAAGTTTTTCGTTGATGTTAAAGAGAACTATTACCGCTAATACCGCAGCATTGTATTTATCGCTTTATGTATTAGAGGGCTTTACGGACATAACTCTGAAGGACTATGAGTTACCAAAATTTTGCGAAGTGTGAAGTGTGAAAGTTGTTTAAGTTTTCCGTGGTACTGTCGTCAACGTTACCGGTCAAAACGTCTACAGTTCATCAACGCACCGCCAAGTTCGTCAACCGATGCTGGTCGATCAAGCGTGTGAGCTGTCGCCGCCAGACCGCCGGAAGGAGTCAAGTTCAATCAAGCATGTGAGCTGAAGCGACAAAAGACCGGATCAATGCGTTGCGTTGTAGTGTAAACGTCAGTCGGGATTCTGAAGTACCAACCGAGATATTGTTTCTGTTAGTTAAGCTAGAACGTGTCTTAGGCTTGCGGTTGTAATAAAGTTGGGCGTATGTCTATACGAAAAGAGAGGGGTGGGTGCATTCAATGCCATCTAATGCTAGGTTATCATGCTACCGCGCGCACGCGAGCGGCGGTCGATTTCGGCAAAATTCGTCCGGTTACCGCTCCGATGCGGAGACGGCTTTTCAGCTGGTATTTTGGCAGAGAAACTGCCCCATAGCAAGGGACGCTATGGATATAGGTGGGAGAGAATGTAGCCAAATTTTTCCAAATTCAAAGTCATCCAATGCCGTACCGCCTCGGTTATTCATTTTTTTGCGTTTACCATCTCCTGCCGACGCTACCGTTGTGGAGACTGCTTTCGAAGACTATTTCTAATGCGAAGTGCAACTTTTCGATACACCCATCTACCCGGTTGCCAAGCAGCATCAGCAAGCGATGCCAAAGATGGAGCTGCCATCTTGATTTCGCACTTTCGAAGGCACTTCAAAATACCCTCTCAAAGTACCATTTGTACATTTTTCGGAA
>Ga0209367_1006298_pt1 | contig 16443 bp, 9 predicted proteins | sample WorMetLIZISLAND2_FD_187412 | JGI IMG/M metagenome (GOLD analysis project Ga0209367, IMG submission 187412) | Marine gutless worms symbiont microbial communities from Max Planck institute for Marine Microbiology, Germany - Olavius geniculatus... ... | reverse complement strand
ATTTAAGGTTCATTGTCTTCATGGCTGTGGAAAGCAGATGGTTTATAATTGACCATTAACATAAAAACTTTGTTATTGTAATAAAACAGCAAATATAAATGTACAAAACATCAGTTTATACACTTCTTAATGGCGACATGCAATGAGTGACACATCAAAAACAGCAAAAATCATAAAAAGGTGATATTATTCAACAGCACATTGACAATTAGGCAATGTGATGGTGAGTAATATCACCTTTTTATGATTTTTTGCTGTTTTCGATGTGTCACTCATTGCATGTTGCCATTAACAAGTGTATAAACTGATGTTTTGTACATTTATTGTAATCAATCGCACTGAATGGTCTATTTTGTGCTGATGTGCCGTTGAGAAATTACTCACTCCCTGACTTACTGAGAAGAACAGTTCTGGAATTTATTGAACGACCTTCGTAGTTTGTCGTAGTTGACAGTGTTGGTTGTCGCTGTTGATTATAGGGCGAGTATGGGTTTTTCCGCATCGTGACAAGCAAGTACAAGGATGGCACGGGCAACAAGTACAACCTCGGCATAGAGTCAGCATGTGCTTACGGCATCCCAATTGTCAACTAGCAGCTCCTGAACAGTGTGCTCCGCTGTCCTGCTGCCAAGTGTTAGATTGCAATATTGGATGCTATGTTCGTCATATGAGTGTGTCTGTTTTTATGTACACGGATGATATCATTTTGCTTTGCCCATCTGTGGATGGGTTACAAAGATTGCTCAGAGTGTGTCCCATTTCGCGTATTATACCTTGTTATTGCACGGTGACCACTGACAGGGAAATTTCAGGAATTTTTTCAGCTGTCAGGGATTTCAGTCAAAATCGGGGAAATGTCAGGGAAAAAATCTTATTGGGGATAATTGCTCAAAAACTGTCCCAGAAATTGCCTCAATAGGTTATCACTCACTTCAACTCTTGTCAATTATTTTAAGCTGTTTATTGCTGAGTTTTGCTTGCTTGTGTTTTAGTTTCTAATGTTTATGTCTGTTTTATATTTTTATATGGTACTACAGTTAGGTTACCCAGGGATGTGATCTCGGTCGAGACCGTCTCGAGACGTACTGACATCTCGTCTCAAACAAAATCCTCAACATCTCGGTCTCGTCTTGGTCTCGGCCCAGTAGGTCTCGTCTCGGGTCTCTGGCCATTGCGTCTCGTTGAGACGTTTTGTGTAGGCGCGCGCCGTGCATACTGTAGCTGCATTTAGAGCGGTATTAACCAGCATGACATTTGTGGCTTAGTAATATTTGTTTACAGTGTTTTTGTCTTTCATTTACTTTTTTATTAAAGCAGAATTATGTTGTGTCAACCTTTTTCAACATAAAATGACCTAGTCGCAATGAAGATAAAGTGTATGATGTCAAAACGAATACTATCAAGCAAATGTAGACGACGTATAAGGCTACAATCGGCTGTAGTTTACTAATTTCAGCTGATTGCAAATTGCGATAAACATAATGGCTGACGTCTACAGCACTGCAGTTGCATTTCTTTATGATGCAAGCCGTTAATTATTCAGTGATAATTGTCAAAATAAAGTGCAAAAACCCACAATATCACAAATAGAAAGCACTTATCATGGTGCGAGTTAATTAATCCGTTTAATTTTTTTCATTGTCAATGTGTTTCACCATACATCACGGAAAACGTCTTGGCGAGACCATGAAGCTCCCGAGACTCTAGGGAGCTTCAAGGTCTCGCCCAGCATCTCGGAAGCTGCAACGTCTCGTCTGCAAATCGTCAGGGAATTTCATAGTGTCTGGAGCGTGGTCACCCTGCTTGTTATTAACACTGCATCATATTTGCAAATAACTTGTACATTTCGACAGCTGCATTATGTGATAATCGGTGCCGTTATTGCAGGTCAGTGGCGTCGGCGGGGGGGGGAAGATGGCAGATTGCAGTAGCCCTCACCTCTCTGCAAATTTTAGCCAGTGAGTAACCAAGATGGCACCATTGACACAAGTGGCGGACAAGATTAAACGCATATTTGTGAGAAAAGTAATAAAGAAAATTATCTGTTAAGATGAGTACTTGGTCGAATAATTTTTGACTGTAATGAACAATTGCAGTTTTTCAACAAGGAGGCATATAAGCTGCGAATATAAGCAAAAGGCAATGGCACCCAAATTCCGATGACTGCTCCAGTTAAATCTTCTTGCATTTTGACGTTGGTCAGTTTATTCCCAAGCCTCAATTTAATTGTCCGCCATATATTTTCTGTTACATTTGTCTTAACTCCGCACAGGCCATGTCACACAAGACATCCATATTTCCATTTTCCACTTTTTTGGTGAATTTTTAGTTGTTATGGAGCTAAACTTTGTGTAATATAAAAGGTTTTTCACAGCATAATTACCCCCGTAATAACAATCAGCTATAAATTAGCATCCGGAAAATGCTTAGGCTTCAAGCATCAACATTGTTATGGGCTGGAATCAGTATTCCTACACTGTTGTAAGTTATATGTCCAAAAAGCACCCTGGGTATTTGCGAAGGAAACCATTTTGCCTTTACATTCTGGTAGCCACACTTTGTGGCTGATTTTCCGTAGTAGTATTTCTGTTACGATATTTATTCGAAAACTCGAAATATATGCAGGACTCTCTCCTACATATTTGACTGTATCAACACGAGTAAAGTCTTCGTTCAGTAACTTCAACCAGTCATTTTAACGCAGTCATTTTTTAATTCATTCTTACCTTACCCGTTCACAATTATCTACCCAGTGTAAATACAGTTACGCACACAATGACGTCATTTTGACATCAGTGCATGCTCACTTAACTACTTAAACCGATGTACAAGTAATCGATATGTTCAACAGTTTAAAATTTTTGCTCAACCATTTCTACAAACGATTTTGGGAGGCACATTTTTGCCCGGATGCATTTTGGCAGCCACACTTCGTGGGCTTTTTTCTACAGTATTCCAGCTGCAATACATGTATTTCTTTGAAAATCTAAAATATAGGAGTGATGCTTTTCTACATATTTGTCAATATTGGCACGAGCAAAACCTTTGTTGATTAACTAGAGACAATCATTTCAACACAGTCCATTTCTGTTTTTTGCTTACTTCAACCGTTCACAAATATCTATTCTGTGTAGATACTGTTATGCACATAATGACGTCATTATGACGTCATTTCATGCTCAGATAATGTAGCTTCTTAATAAAATCCTTAAATAGCCAAAATGATCATCTATTGGAAGTGTGTGCTCAAGAGTGTGTGCTCAAGTGTTGCCAACAACTCTGGTAATGCACACAAATTTTTGCTGCTTGGTTACTCACTTCTGGTCAATCACTGTAGGCCCTTGCAACTGGAAATTATGATGGGTGTCCATTTTGTAGTATTTGAACATTTAATTTTCAGATGTTTATTCTTTGTTTTGAACCAGTGCGCAGCTAAGCTGACTTTTGTGTGATGGTTTTTTTACAATTTTTTTCTGATGTACATACAGTGTAGTACTGTGCATTATTGGTGTAAGTTCTGCATTAACAAACAAACATTTGCTTTTTTCTGAATATATCTTTGCATTTTCATCACCGATTGACACTGACTTAAAGTACATAACTACATTGTCTTTCTTTTTCAGTGTGCCATATTTTTGGCAAATCTGCTGCGGCTAAATTTTTGCCTGTATTTGGCATAATTGAGCACAGCTAACTACAGTATTAAAACTAAATTCAAACTGGTCTTGTACTATCGTCATTAAAATTACGGTGCACTTCCAGCTAAGTTAATGTCTCAATGTCAAACATAGATTATAAAAAATCTACGCTCATTTAAGCACAGAAACTCTGTCCTCAGATCTTCGAATCCAGTACATCGCTAATTTTGTCACATGTGATAAATGCTGTCTGTAAGCAATATTAACTTTTTGTATAATAGTTTCACACGTTTAATTATAAGTTTGTAACATTTGTGGGCATTTAATTAGCTGTGATCAGGTTACTGTGATTTTTGTTTTTATCGGGGCATACTGCTGATAATGACATTTGTGGTGTTTATTCTTGAACATCCGAATCTAACTTCACTCATTACGTAATGTTATAATAATGCTAAATAGACAAATTTCTGCATACCGGTATAGAATATGATATATTGCTATTATATATGTTATATATCATTCAAGTTGTTTGTGATATGGTTGTACTAATGCAAAGGAGTGATTCTAAAACTGTGTGCTAATATAATTGTATAGAGTATTTTGATATTTATATTAATCATAATTTTGTATGATTCTGATTTTTACTTTGCTGTGAAATGCAAGTAGGATTTAAGACCCCACTTCATATACAAAGACAGGCACAACGAAGTAATTTTTTGTCATCCGTATAAATTCTTAGCAAACTTGGATCAAAAAAAGACAAAGAATGATAAGTAAGCAAGGAACTCAGCGCCGGTGACAAACACAACAAGCCGTTGGTGACCAAATAACAGGAAATGGCGCAACAAGAGCAACTGCAGTTCGTTTTAAATTGCTGCCATGCTCACAACTGGCGAAGAAGAAAAGTATTATATGTCAATCAACGTAACTTGCATGTAATAACACATGCAGCACTACAGATGGCAAACTAGCACCATGCATCGTTCAGTAACCCATCATGATTTGATCCGCAAACACAATCACATCTACCGAGTTAACAGCCAGTGCTAAGCAACTAGTGATTGCGATCCCGAATCCCAACCATTTTAGCCAATCCTAAATCCTGGGATTGGTGGCATCCCAAACCCTGAATTTCAAGATTACAAAGAAATTAGCTAAAATTAGTACTTTTTCAAGTGTAAGATAGCAGTCTTGTGAAAATTATTCATACGTGCGAGAGTGCTAGCTGCACACTAAAAGTTGCATTTTGACGATCACAGTCACTCCCTATAGTTCGGATATTCCAACCAGTAGGGACCTATGCATGATGTAAGTCTAGTATGGCTACCATAGTGAAAATCCCAGAATGCGGGATTGAGAAATTTCTATCCCGGAATCCCGTTCTTGAGATTAGGCTTACAGACTGGTCATTTTTTACTGAGAAATCAATCCTAGGATTGCAATCACTAAACTAAACTTGTACATCAGTGTTTATCAAACAGCCAATGACTTGCAATGATGTACACTGTACCACTGTAAACAGTAATGCATGCATGCAACATGTCAGAAAAGGTTGTATCAACATCAACATAATATGGGCCACATTGGATAAGTCAAATGCACTCACTTTATCACATAAATCACTTTGTAAAGTTGCACTACTGACAAAAATGTCCTTGTGCATTTATTTAGTCATTCTTGTTACCAACAGAAGGTAAAAAAAGGTAAAGGTCATCAATTTGTATAGCGCATCGGCGCGAATACACCTCTAATGCACTTTCGTCACTAACCAGCCGCCTGCCGCACGGCCACCGTGTGCAGCCTGCAGACACAGGCTGGCGCTGCGGCCGGCTAGGCAACCCCAGTCAGCTGTACCAAGGTCCCCACCTTCCGTAACCCATGTAAATGAGTTACTACTCATTTTACCATCCCACGGAGAGTAGAAGGCTGAGTCGACCTAAAGTTTAACTAAAGTCGACAGAAGTTTTTTTTGCAGTTGTGGGTGCTAACGCAAGTGCCCATTGTGCCAGGTAATACTTGGTCAAGGTAATATAACGTTAAGAACACTTTTTACAATGGCTAAAATAACTTCAAGCCAGTGCAGTGACGTGAAAATTTGTGACAAATTAGCGAACGTTTAGTCACATAAATATACAAAATTATTACAGCCACTTAGTTCTGTTGGAGTAGCATTAATTTTATCTGGGGTCTGACAAGAAGTGCATAAATTCACAACGAATATTAATCGGCTAACGTTTGCAGTTGTGAAAAAAAATGCAAGGAAAAAATACTGAACTGTGACAGTTTTGTGGTGGAAGATGGCATTTATACCTCAAAAAATAACCGACTTCTTTGGTACTGACAAGACATTCATCTTACAGTTTCAATAAAAAGAAAGACAAAGTGATAATTTTTGAAAAAAAAATTACAGCGCAAAAAGGTGCCCGATTAATAACATTTGGATAGTCACAGGCAACAAAACGAACTGCTGCATGCTTCTACATGTGATGTGTCGGTGTAAAAAATATTTACACCAGTGACGAGAATAACAAATGCTGGAAGACGGGCAATAAAGCAAGTAGTCACACAACTCTAACAACATTTATATTGAGCACACACATCATTTCTGACAATGTGCTCAACCAAAGGACACCAGAACACACCGTTCATCAGTGCTAAGCAATGAAATAGCTGAGGTGGCAGACTGGCAGTCCAGAACATATTTTTGAGTCGGTCAGTTTTGAAAACCACAGACAGAAATGGTCGTTACCAGAACATTTTCAAACACTGCAATATGCTACAACACGGAGTTAAATATTTTGCTTCAACTACACACAGAGGCACATTCCAGCCATACAATTCTTACGTTGAATCTTATGTCTATGAAAAAAATATACAACTACAACCATTTAAGTTTTTTCCCCAACCATTCATAACTAGGCAGTCTTGAGACTGGAATGTAGTCCGTAAGAGCAATTCGCTCATGTGTCAATAAAAGGTCGTAAGACAGTTTTTTGAGTTGGGGTTATTGGCTCATAGTCAAAAGTGCTATATTTTGATATATTTTTCGGTCTTTATTGCATTTTAACAGTCAAAGTTGGCACAGACTGTTTCTGGCTTTACGTTTGTTGAAAAAGCTTTCAGAGAAGAATTGGGCCAGGACCTGAAGAAAATAAATTCCACTGGCATGACAGAGTGTCTGAAAGGCAGTAGCCATGCACGATCCATTCACATGTCGGACTTCCAGAAACCATTCAACTTCTGTACCAAAGCGAAAAGGAGATGGACATTTCACGGTTGTCTGTCCAGTGCATTACAAAGCATGATGTTCAGCTGAAAATCTACAAGCGCTTGTCAGGGTTACAGTCATTTGACAGATGGCGCCACTTCATTTTCCAAAATTCTTTCTAATAAATTACAAAATGGTGTTAAGCATGAAATAACGTTGACCTGTGCCAAATTTGGTGCCAATCAGATAAATATTTTTCAAGTTACAAAGCCCATAAAACAAGCTGGTCCCATTTTTTGACTCGCTTGGCTTTGCATCTTTGATATAAGCGTGCACTGCCACAGTAAAATGTCATAACTTGCAGGTTACGACATCCTTCCACGCAAAGAGTTGATAAGAAGGTTGTAACGTTGGAGTTATGACGTTTTGCCACGTGTACATTTTTCGCTATTATCCTGGTTCCTAGTAAACACACTTACGACCATTTACCAACACACGAGCAAGCTGTATGCGATAGCATTGTCCGGACCCATAACTGAGCTATCTCTCTCTACGAACTGCTATGACTACTGCTGCGACTAATACGAAGCACGCACACAGAAGCATATCATATCAGGCGTGTCTACGTCCATTAAGGATTACACTCAAAGTGAATTACTAGTACATTTCTCAAAGAGGGCAACTTTTAATACCAGGACGACGGTCACAGTTCCACCAGAAGCATTCCGTCAGGCTAAAAATGCACCAAATTCATTTTTGGGTGGGGCTTTACCCTGGACCATGCTGGGGCTGGATCATGACACTCCCCCATATCCACTAATCGGCCGAAGAATGAGATACCCTCCCCATTCCTCACCCCAAATACAAGCGCCTCGACCATTTCGTCCCCCGCCTGGAAACTCCCATGAGTGCAGATGCTGTCACCTGTGATTCAAATTTCAATAGGGAGAAGAGGAAGTAGTCATTGGAGAGGGTTTGCGTAGTGTGTAAAAGGGGATAGGCGCCCATTTATCATATCATATAGACACTTACAGCAACGGTAGTACTAACAATAACAATCTGCGTGCGGAAAACAGTGGACGAAGAAATGAAGTGAACTATAACAACAAACTACGAAAAGGGACACAAAACTAACTTTGCTCGTGCAGGAAAAAAACTCAATAGATCACAAAACACGGCCAGGTTATTCATAAAATACCCTTCCTACTACAATTCTGGAATCTCACCACGGAGCTAGTAGTGAAACTAATTGGAAACCGATGGTTGTAAAGCTAGAATGCACTACAAAACGGTATGATGAAAGTAGGCATTTAAGCGTTGTACAAAGCACCAACGTGTTCATTTTTAGGGTGGGAATCTTTACCTCCGAGGCATGGAACAATTTTGGCCTAACATGACACACAACACTGCACACAAATATGAGGTGGTGGGGCATAAACAGTAGAACATTCATGCTTTATCAAGCTACATCAAGCAATTGGCCAGTTTTGGAAACATTTAGCCTCGTAAAACACAGACCACACTTCACTGCAATAATCGAGGCTAACCACATCTACGACTGTTAACCAGACAGAGGTAAACCAAAACAAATACACAATCTCATCAGCAAAGGTAATTAGTAAGAAACACGAAAAGAGCCTTGTACTACCACAAGACAGAGAATGCACCACTTGTCGCTCAAAACAGTATCAAAATGCTAGCTATGACAGGACACTGACGACACACGACAACACCACAAATTATACAACAGTCAATGATTATCTTTTCCCCACCATTTACATCAACCAATAAGTTCATGTGAAACATGAAATCTTTACAGCTTTACGGCATCGAAAAGAACCAGCCAGTTACTAAATAATGGCTCACAATAGCATTTTTAAAATGATCCTTCAGAAGCCGGTAATATCAATGTAGAAAATATGCAAACAATCCATTGTCAGGTTTGCATTGTATGCAGCAGAACAGAAAAGCAATGAATAATTCAATTCCCTGATGATTGTAACACCATCCGCTGATCGTCAGATGCACGCCACTTTCCACGGAATATGCAATTTTCCAATTAACCCAAAACACCTCAAAACCCAATGGGTTGGTCTTTTAAAGAACCTGGGTTTGTGCGGAATGGCCCAGGTTTATTGGCACCACTCTTTTATTAAACCGTTTTAACTTCTGGACGTATTCGAGTTTCTAGTTTACCCACAGCTCATGGCAGTAAGCGTTGTGCAACTCGGCTAAGATGCGCGGAGGCACAGATTGGACGTAAAAAGGCGAACTGTTGACAGCAAGCAGACTTCACTAAATGAGCAACTCGGAAGACGGTCACATATCAGCCACAGTGCCACGCACACCACAGGCTTATACACAATACATACACAGAGTGATGTCATGGCAGAAGGGGAGGAGGGACCAGTTGCCCACTCTGAATTTATGGCAGTCAAAATGTCAGAAAATCCTCGTCAGAAAATTTTTGTCCAAGAATGCTAAATTTAGGGCTGAAAACCCCCTATTTTGGGAAAATTTAGGGGCACGATTAGAATTTTGACTACCCAATGCCACCGGTTATCTCTTCTGTTGGAAATTCACAAGTGTCCGTTAGAATTCCGTCAGAAATTTGCAGTGCCTGTCGGGAAATTGTGATTTCCTGCCCACCTACTTTTCTAACACATGACGCCACTGCACACAATTACATACATACATGTACATTAGTCAAGTTTTCAATCCGTAATAAAATCACAACGGCACAACATTTAAGTAAGTAATAAGCTTGTAACGGCAATCAATAATAACAATGATAATAACGACATTGATGTATGCACACAATATATCAGTTTCCTGTATACATATATACAGCAAAGTTGTTTAAAATGGTGTGATGTTGATATTATGAGCATTTAACAGTTAATCAAACGATTAGTTTAAATCTCATAAAAAATACTCGGGAGTATATTATGTGAAATTACACAGAACTTGTTCTAATTTTATTCCACAGCTTCATTTGATTCTTATAATTTGCTACGAAGCATTAAATGACTACCAATTTAAGAACAGATTAGCAAATTTGTACAGCAACTACTGAATAAATTGGCCAGCCTATGAATGATAAGCTAAAAAATAATTCTGGTTAGTCGTGACTCCAATGACTTAGAAAGAAGGCATTTCTGCACATTATAAATTAGACAAGGCAGACAATCAATCGGCTTGCAAATACATGTAAGCACTTAACTCTCCAACGATAGTCACTTCTGAGATCAACAAGCATAATATTTACATCGGGGATCGGCAATTTTCGGTCAATCGGTCATACAAAAATCACTTTCCATAAGTCCAGTAAAAGCTGTGACAATATCGATAAAGATCTCTTGCAATAACTATGACGAAACACGCTGATGTAAGAAAACACAGAACGTCACAAAATGCTACGAAAACTACTTACAAACTTCATGTAAAAAATACGGCCATGTTTACAGGCTAGTTTGCCGGCCGGTATTCGAATATGCTGTGAAATCTAACCTGATAGATTTTGGGAAATGTGTATTTAACCCAAAAGTTCGACCAGCCAGTTTTCATTCTGCAGTAACAGCAAAAATAATGGGCTCTCAGTTACTACGTTGCCTCAATGTTTCACAATCATTGTTTCAACAGTTGCCAAATCTAAGTTACATGTTGCTTAAAGGGTACCGGTAATGTAACATTTAACTAACCGATCACAAAGTCATCTTCCAGTTAATTACATGCTGCAGTGGCATATCTTATAAAATCTACACCGGTGCCAACCGCAACATTATAACTATTCATGGACTTTGCATACAGCCTGGTTTTCATTAGAGATTGGAAAGAACCTTCATTGTTAGTGTTTGGTTCTATTCGGGTTATGCCAAAAGTAGAGTTCTTGTTCAGTTATGGTTCTTTATGACAACGAGCTCAGTTCAGTTCAAAGTTTACACGTACTTTTCAATTCCAAATTTAGTTCAGTTTGGCTCTATCCAAAATGTCAGGTTCAATTCTCACCTCTAGCTTGCAGAAAGCACACTGTACAAATAAATTAAAATGCTGGTATCATAAGCAAGAGTTGTGGCTCGGTAGTCTAACGGTAACGTGCCGGACTTGTAATCCTGAGGTCACTCGGGGGCACAGGTTCGACTCCGCACCAGGACACTGCCGGGTAACAACCTTAAGGCAAGTTGTTCACACACATATGCCTCTGTCACCAAGCAGTATAATTTGGTACCGGTCAAAGGGCGGTGATGCCCCGCGGCTGGGAAGGTAACCGTAGGTCTGGCGTCGCACTGGCCATGCGCCACGGACTCAAGTGGTTTATCCACCTACGGGTTCAACGGCCACAAGTGGGAGATGAGCATTCCGCCTACGCCCCAACTGGGGCATGGCTCCCTTTACCTTTACCTTTATCATAAGCAAGAGGGATGCTGAACGAGATGACCAATTTAAAGTACGCTGTCTGAACACGTCACAATGCAGTTTGATGATGCGAACTGATAATGTATGCAGCCAGCTGCTATAAAATTAGAAGAAGTGTTCCACAAATAGGTTATTAATGGCACCATAACATTAACTGTCAGTCGGTGGAAATACTGAAGATTTTGTACCAAAATTAGTCTCAGTGTCTAAGCAACAGTTTCCTAGTTTGAAGTCAACATGTGCAAAATAAAAGAAAATTTTACAACATTGACAACAATTCCAGATTAAGTAAATATATGACCAAAAATTGTGTTAAATATTTCCCACAATAAAGATCACATCAAGTTAACATAAAATGTAAAGATTAAGTAAACAGATGACAAAAATGGTCTTGAATATTTCCCATAATAAAAATGCAGTGAGCTTCGTGCAGTTATAACGAATATGCATGTAGCACATCCCATATGAAATACCATTACAATAAATAACCACCAATTAATTTTCCCAAAAAATGCAGCGGGCCTACCAAGTTTTCCGTCAAACATGGAAGCTTTACATTTACAGCAGTCAATAGGTTGTTGCACCAAAACACTAACACACTGATAAACAAAGGCTCAAATTTAACAAATTAATAGTTTCTGGAAGCACTGTGACTATGCCGAGCTGCAAAATGTACAATTTTGAATCTAATGAACTGATGCCCACCTTTGACTTACTGCAGAGTCGACCAGTGTACTGCTGGTGATATTATGAGTAAAAGAAAATGCAAGAACCACACAAATGCACACACACAAACATGAAGGACTGATGTAAGAGGCGTGTTAGCAAGCCTCAATATATTGGACTAAAAAAAATTTACTGTCAATACACTACAGCTGTAAGACATACAGGGTGTGGCAAAAAAAGTAGCCCCCTAAAGTTTTTCGCTATTTTCTCAGCAACCGTTTGGGATTTTAACTCCTAAGATCTGTGTGGCTTCGTAATCTGATGGTTTGCATGATCACGAGATCACAGGTTCGACTCAAGGCCATTTCACTGCCAAGCAACAACCCTGGCCAAGTTGTTTACACATGCGCCTCTGACACCAAGCAGTAAATTTCGTACCAGCCTAATCGCTGGGAAGCTAACAGCAGCATATGGGAAAGGTGTGGTCTGCAGGTTAGTGGATGGAAATGGAGATAGGCACCAACCCTACGTCTGCACAGTCACTGAGACAGCACACTAGCAATCGGGTGATGACTTTACCCTTTACCACATGAGTTCCTAAAGAATGTACGTTTTACCGATATGTGGACTGCAAAGAATTTTTAGTCCAATAAATCAAGGCTCGTTACCGCAAGAACACCGCTCGCAGTTGGCGTAAGTCCACAGTCTCAAGACTGGGAGGAGTTTGGCTCGCACTGGAGCAGTCGGACAATGGAAGGATCACTCTTAGCACCCTCAATGAACTCTTCCAGAGACAGCCGGCCATCCAGATTCTTGTCCATCTGACGGAAGATCTTATCCGTGCGCTTCTCCGGCGTCGACTCATCGTCAGGCATCTTCATCACCGTACCTACCATCTTGTAGATCGCCTGCGAACAACAATGCAACAATGGCCTGGTAACGTAACAGTACTATCAGTAGGCCCAACAGTTTTCTACGGGCTGCAGAATTTCGAGCCAAGCCGCGGAATTTTTCCTTTGCTGCAAAATTTCGATATTTCTGCGGAATTTTGTGGAATTTTGCGGAAGTTAAAAAAAATTCACTGGTGATTAGTACAATTTTTGACGTGATGGCGTACTTTTATCATGGAAAAAATCAAACTGATCGAACTGGCAGAAGCTGTGGGCCCTATTAATAGCTATCGCACAATCATAAACAAACGCAGCACAACCTGACAGACTGCACTTTTAAAACAAAAAAAGAAAAGTAATTTTTTTGTACATTGATAGCATAACTCAGCACAATGTCACTATGCCAGCTGGCCCTTCAGAAACTACAGTTTTTGAACATGACATTTTACTTACAGAAGGATGGCCGCTGTGAGCCGCGGAATTTGGGCAATTTTGCTACGGTAAGCCGCGGAATTTTGCAAACTGGCCGGCGGAATTTGGCAAAATTTTCCGCGGAAAACTGTGGGCCCTAACTATCAGACTTATGATTGAGAGGTCGCGGGTTTGACTCCTAGGTTTGACTAGTATAGTACTTGGATGTGTGACTGTCTGCGGACAGGAAAACCATGTAGATATGTAACCAATATCAAGATTGACACAGCTTTCCATCCCTAAACTAAATCGAGTACCGGTCTGGCTGGCTGGGGTTAAGATTGGGGTGCATTCGCCAGTGTCGGGTGGCAGGTAACATTGTGTGTGTGATACAATATGGCCGTTGGTGCAATGGTGCTCCATGGCACTGCAATGGGTTTCACATACATATCATTTAACCTTTTAACCCTTGAATTGAGTGATAAGCAAAAAAATCATATCAGTACCGGATACATCATACATGACAATGCTAGCCAAACACAGTGACAAAGCATCTTACTGTGACAATCTCGAGCATCTCCTGGCGCGAGATGTAGCCGTTGCCATCCAAGTCGTACATGCTGAACGCCCACTTGAGTTTTTGCTCCAGCCGGCCGCGTGACGTCACGCTCAGTGCACAGATGAACTCGCGGAAGTCTATTGTCCCATCGCCGTTCGCATCAAACGTCCGGAAGACGTGCTCTGCGAACCGAGATGCATCGCCGTAAGGGAAGAAGTTGCCGTAGATCTTCTTGAATTCTTCGACTGACAGGTGCCCCGATGGACAGTCCTACAGCGCACAATAAACTCAAAAGTGAATGAAAAATTCTTTAAATGTAGCCGACGGCAACTTGATAATCCAAAGGTTCAACAGTGTGAGGGTTTATCAGTATGTAAGTAAGTAAGTAAGTAAGTAAGTAAACGATTTATAAAGCGCTAAAGTCTCAAAGAATCAGGGCGAAAGGATAATGGACGCTAGGTGGCAGAAAAGTCTGACTAAAAGTAGTGGGTCTTTAAGTGACGTCTGAAGGTAGCCAAGGTTTGACACTGACGAATTTGAGGAGATAAGGAGTTTCAAAATGTAAGTTTCTTATACACTTCTACAGATGTTGACTCAAATCTCCACATTTCCTCTCTATGGTTAGGGGTTAAGAACTTAGGGTTAAAGTTAGGGTTAATGAAAATGCACATTACCGTATACACCTTCAGACTAGCAAACCTTCGGATTACAGATGGACAACCATTTAGCCAATGTGGTACATAGGAATGGTGAAAAAATCACAGCGAGACAAGACAAAGATGACTTCATGCGTGAGCCACATTAAGATGATCCATGGGTTATTATGTGTACCAGTAACCATAGCATTACTTGACAGGCACATGTGCAGTTCAGCCATACAAGCCCTGAGTCATCACCGCCTTACATCTAGAGAAATTTGTCATGACAAAGTGATAAGCAAACAGTGATGCTAGCCTGTGATAGAACACATTGCCTTCCAAGGGATGCGCACATAACAGTGAGCTAAGCTATTATCTAGCAAGATCAGCATAAAATGTCTGAGAAACTTTTTAGTACAAATTGTGTGTGTGATGATTTACACGCAAATTACACACAATAATTGCTACTGTCCTGGCATTGCAACTACTTGCAAGTCTTGCATCACTGAATGGTACCTGTCAAGTGAAGTCAAAGCTCATCAAAATTCATTGATAGATTTTTCAGTTATTAGGGATGCAAATGACCAGATCCAAAACATCTGTACTGCATAATCCAGGTGAAAAATTAGCCCTATGCCTGCAGTTGACTCCTCAACAGTTCATAGCAGTTTTGCAACATTTTGTACCAGTTCAAAGTCATGCGACACAAAAACTAAGCCAAATATCAAAAATTCACACAAAACCAATTTACATATAGTCACGTAGCCGAATTTAAGAAAGACTAGTCATTTGCCAGCTCACATTGCAAATAGTGGAGTGGATAGACTTTGAAAATTGATACTGAAAGTCTCATAATGTTGATGATGATAACCTTGACCATGCATTAGGTCATATGGCATACCATCACAGGGCTCCCAGGAGCAAGAATTAAATTTCAGGACCCAATGTTTACAAAATTTCAGGACAATTTCAGGACATTTTTGTCGGTTTCATGAGGCTCAAGACACAGAAAATGTACGTTTTTCTGTCCTCATAAATGTTATTCGTTGAAGCAGATCAGTATTGCAGTACTACAGATGTTACTAGAACAAACGTCACACAAAACAATGAAATGTCACAACAGAAAACATGACTTGATTGAGTCCTGTTAACTAAGTAAAGTACAAAATGAATGCAATGCCGTAATGACAGCATAACAAAGGTCCATATCAGGATTCAGGATATTCTGACCAAATGAAGAAAATTTCAGGACAACTGCTGATTTCAGGACAATTTCAAGACATCTGTGACAATTCAGGAATTTCATGACAACTAGAGCCCTGCCATCATGCTACCACTTATTATCTAGCTTTATTTGGTCAGCTCATTCAAGAAATCAAGCTAAAAATGAAAACAGCAGTAAATGGCCAAGAAGGCAAATGCAACTAAGAGTTTGTACCTTGAGAAAACCTTTGTACCATTCCTGTATTTCATCGTCGTTGAACTGTGTGTTGGCACGGAGATCCTCAAGCTGCTCGGGCTTTAGCTTGCTGTTCTGCTTCCCCATCAATCAGTCAGTTACTTGCACCAATTATCAGCTGCTGTATGGTAGGCAATCAATACAGTTTGATTAGCTGTTGTCTGCTTGTTAGCAGCCCCAATACTGCAAAAACACAGCATATAATCCATCAACAGTAATAGTGTCGAGGCAATAATTACACCATTAACACATGCGTCAATTTCACATGCATCATTAATATTGCTGATGTTGTAAATAGACAACATCAACAGGATGGCTGGAATGATGACCAATGACCAAAAACATGACAGTGAACTTGACGAAATGGCAACATAACAATTTTTAATTACACGAATATTATTCGATCAACAAATAACCTAAATGTTGGAACTTCTACTCCATAGAATTTAATAAATTTACGTAGGGGCCTATGTGTGTTATTTTTTTAATGTCCATTAATTCTTTAATGCATTAAAATGTTAAGCTAACATGTTAATTATTCTTTGACATAGCCACTAG
>Ga0209367_1006296_pt1 | contig 16444 bp, 5 predicted proteins | sample WorMetLIZISLAND2_FD_187412 | JGI IMG/M metagenome (GOLD analysis project Ga0209367, IMG submission 187412) | Marine gutless worms symbiont microbial communities from Max Planck institute for Marine Microbiology, Germany - Olavius geniculatus... ... | reverse complement strand
CGGACGCTTCCAGTCCAGCCTGTCGTCAGGTCGGACACCTGTACGGGTGTTGACTGCCAGACGAAGTGCCTCGTGCGCGGGAACAGACTCTTGTAGACGGCGTACATGTCCAAACATCGTGATACGGCCTATACAAAACACTGACATTTTAATTGCATACATAAATTACACGCATTAACCAGCTCAAAAGTTATTTGCAGTAATTTTGTAACGTATTAGTCATATAATTAGAATGAAAAAAATTAAGATGCGCCGATTTACAACATGTCACGATGCGCAGCTATCACAACACTCGAACAGAAACGTCTTTAACAGTCGTTCAAAGTTAACGTAATTTTGTCCTGTGTGTTTTGAAAGGCTGCTTCACAATGTATAAACGACAGAATTAGCAAATTGAATAAAATTGTGACAAAGCTAGGTAACGGAAAAAAACAATAAATTGCAGACGTTTCTATTAATTTGGCCAAAACTTTAGGACTATATTAAACATACATCTAGGCCTACGCCGTAATAATATGTAGCCTAACTGGCTTTTTCTGCCTTTCCCATTGTTGCATTTCTTGTGCTGCATTTCCAGTCTCGCATTTTCAGTCGCCTAATGTATGTCAAAATACCGGCCTTGCCTGATTACAGATGTAGATTCCTGGATGCTCCACACTCTATGAAGGCTGCGTCCTGTCATTTGTCCGTTTGTCTTCTCACCTGTTGTTTTGTTTGATAAACAGCACGTCCGCCTGCGGATCGTTAGTCGATTCTCCGCTCCGGATTGGCGGATGGGTTAAACATCGTAAGTCAGTAAGTTTTATTTTCACAACAGCAAAATCACTGCTAGATTACACGATATGCTTAAATATCGGAGAATTCTCGACGAAGAATTAAGTATCGGAAATGGATCGTAGTCGGCCGAACGATGATCGGGAATATTTATCTGAATATATATTTATTACGGGGCCGTCTTATAGACCGAATTATGGGTTTTGCCTATCAGTCTGTCTGTCCGTCCGTTCGTCCGTCTGTCTGTCTGTCACTTACGGGCATATATCTCAAAAAACACAATAGCGTAAAACCTAATTTTGTGGTAAAGTTTCAAGTGGACGACAGTACAATATGCCAGCACCAGGCCGACATATTTTTATGTTAATCTACGTTTGTTTGTAAAATGTGAATTGCAGCAACTCCTGTGTAGTCAAAGTTACTGATCATTAAAATTTAATCCATAAGTTATTACTGTGTCAAATTTACGACATCTGCGCAAATAATTGTACGAATTACAAACAATTCGCTCCGGATTTCTTCTTGTGCTAAAAACGGTAAACCTCCTATGTTGCCTTGACTCATTTTTTTTGCAAAGCCATGTTTGTTGGGCTATAAATTCTAACGGTGGTCGTAGTCACAGACATCGCAGTTCTCAAACGAAAACAGTAGGCCAAACTGTTTGCAAAAACTATAACAGGACAAAAAGAAATCTGCTCAATATATTTTATCCGTTAAATAGTCGACTTCAGTGATTGCTTCTTCAGAACGCGCATCAAGGGGGAGAGAGGCGTTCAACCATTTTGTGCAAAAGTCGAACCCTTCCTTATCCCCACCTCATTTCGTCTAACGACTTTAGCAGGGTGCGCGAGTGTGACAGACGGACAGACGGATCACGCTACCTTAACGTCTGCCGCAATACCCGGCAGCATCACCGAACTCCGTCTATACGAAATGGTCCAGCAGCAGGCTGTCCAATTTATAATCGTGGAAAGCTGAGTTGATGTACGATATACACAACAACCGGTGCAGTGCTGACATTTGTCCGTCGTTGATGCATTACGTTACAGCTGTTAATGCTGTTATACTGTCCCATAGACGCGATTAACACCATTATGATTACAGCTCTTACGCCACTAGAACTGCAGAAACAGAAGACTTATTAATGTTATTCGCATTTTGGTAGGCTATCATTTTTCGCCCTACACCGTATGTATGTAAACAACGGTGTCAGAGATCTTCGGCAGCCGTTTGTCAATGAGAAAGATAATGCGTTGTCAATACATCGCCTCAGATGGATGTTAATTTCTTACGCTATGCCTACAATGGTGAAGTAAGTAAGTAAGTAAGTAAACTTAAAATAAAAAAAAACTATGTAGGTCTAATTTTCCGGACAAGTATGTCTTCAAGCGACAAAGTCTTTTGGGGTTTTTGAAAAAGCAGTGAGGTTACTTCTCTCCCACTAGTTATAGGAAATCTATTATTTTCTGGTTCGTCCGCTATAGATATCTGCATAACGACAGCATCAGATCATGGTTTCTGCCTCGCGTAAAACTATATCTAAAATACACCTAAAAGAAAGCTAAAACGCGACTTTGTTTAGGCAGTTTTATATCGTTTTAATTTTTAAGCGTGGCCCAAACTGCCCGAAATATAATTGATCGAACGCGAGTTTCAGTTTCTAAACTTTTGGTTTATGGCAGATTCACACTTACGACGCTGACCCGAATCAACAGTTGAGACTCGTCGGCGTCGTATTAAAGCGAGTACAGAGCGACGTAACTGAACAGAACTGAACTGGCGTGGTTTTGTTTTTGACGAACTGGCCAATCAGCAAGCAGTAATGCACCGTCGAACGGCGTTGGTGACCTACGTGACAACGTTCACGTACGCGTCAACCAATAACCAGTGACTGCTCGCCGTGCTCGACCATTGGTCAGTTCGTTAAAAACTAAACCGTGTCAATTCAGTTCTGTTCAGCTACGTCGCTCTGTACGCGCCTTTATGCCCCCTTTACACGATCAAGCAATCATCAAGCAAACATCGAGCAATTAGAGCATACGTCGTGCACGTGTACTTTGAATGCATTTGCTGGATGTTAGCTCGATGATTGCTCGATGTTTGCTTGATCGCGTAAACGGGGTATTAGCATTAGCAAATTCAGCGCAGCCGTGAACTGAACGGTCCAGTGATAGTATCATTTAAAGTAGTACAACTGATTGGCGTCTGCGGCACTGAATCAGCCGCCAGAGGGCGCCGTTTACCACCGCACGCCGTCAGCCTCGTCCTAAGTTCCTCTCGGAACCTGCGACCGGTGACGCAGTAGAGCACGAAGTTGATGCAGTGGTTCAGAATACTCAGAAAGTGGCTGATCGCTTTGGCGCGCTGGTAGGCCGCGTTCGTACGATGTTTCCAGTACGGCTTACCGATCAGCAGAACTATACTCGGCGCGATGCAGATGATAAATGCGAAGGATATTCCCAGACACATAAAGGTCGTTTGACGAAAACCGGAACCGGAAGTGGGCGGAGCCGGGAGTCGTCCGTTTTCGGTTGGGGTTCGGGTAGGGGTAATAGGAGCTGCGGCGCGGGTACGAAGGCGCTGGGCTCGGATGAGGCAGTGAACGATGGCTGCGTTGAAGACGAGAATAAGAACGAACGGTACGGCTGTGATGAGAGCGAACGCCAGCCACGGACGAACGTAGTCCAGAAACAGCTCGTATCTGCAACGCAGCGCCACTTCACAGATTTACACGGTAAGGCACGTGCAGAGCGATGTAACTAAACTGAACTGACACGGTTCAGTTTTTGACGAACTGACCTATGGGCAAGTAGGGAGAGCCCAGTGGTCATTGGTTGACGCGTACGTAAGCGCAGTCACGTAAGCCACCGACGCCGTTGGACGGTGCCTACTGTAATGCATCTGCTCGCTTGTCAGTCGGTTTGTAAAAAAAACTAAACCATGTCAGTTCAGTTCAGTTACGTCGCATTATATATACGCACCTTTACAGATTCACGCGTTACGATCAGCAACGAGTGAACGACGATTTCGATTTAATAGCATTTTCTTTATTATGAGCTTAAATCAGAATGACTCAAATAATGATTAAAACAAATACATATTCCCATTCAAAGCTAAGTGCTGCCCGCGTGCATTATGCAGTCAAAAAAGCACAAAATCATGTGACATTGACCTTTAACCTAGTAGCTTGAAATTTAATATAGTTATAGAGTTTGCCGAATATTGTACATATTCGTGCAAAAATTTATCATGCTAAGTGCAGCGGTTTATAAATTATCGCGTTAACACCGGGGACGTACAGAAAAAAAGCGACATTTCGTGGGCACTAAAGATAGGCTTACAAGCGTCAAATATGACGACCAAGAATGTGAATATTGCGAATCGCTGCTTTTTATACTAATTATTTTATAGGCGATAAACTTTCTTTTAATTTACAGTTATTAGCTAACAAACCTACTACGATACTCGATTTGTTTGTCTGTTTTTAATGTTTTTAACCATAAATCTACCCATTTGTTCTGTCTCTAACAATAGTTTTTAAAAGTAAGTTTTGTTAAAGTTGCTTTTAGCTTTCGGACAAACTATGAGACGTTTTCCGCTTGCATGCTTTTGTATTTATTATGTATCTTGTGCTTGCGTTGTTGAAAGTTGCGCTTCTCAACTTTACATTAAACGAATATATGATGATATGACAGTAAAGTAAATAACCTTTTCTGCGTGCCGCAAATGCGTCGGAACTTGCCGGTGTCTTTCTCGTACTCGGGCCCGCGCGTCCAGAACTCGTGAAGGTTTTTGACGACGGACAGAAACAGGATGGTGACGGAGGCGACGACTGCACGCTTCCAACGGCACACTCGACGCTTGCTCAGCGGAAAACACACCGCCACAAACCTGTCACAATATTCGGCTAATTATAGTAATTGGTCAGCAAAATGTTGTAAGCTAATAAAGTCAACCCACACACAGTGACCGCAACTAAATTATGACAGCATAATGACCAAAAAGTAGAAAAAAAATTAAAAATGCTACCAAAATAATTTATGTCATGCCAAAACCCTATGCACAAAATGTAATAGAAATCTGTTTCTATAAATGTCTGAGTTATCTTGCCCTGGCTTCTGTTTCATATAAACGTAGACCTACATACCCCCGAAACATAACGTTTAAAAGTTGCAATAATAGTTGTCACGCAATTACGGGTATTTAGTGTGGTTTACCGGTCGAAGGTAAACGCTACGAGCAGCCAGATGGAAACATCGCCGGCCGTGTACAGAATGACTTTGTACGCTCGGCATGCCCAGACGTTGTGTTCCCTCAGAGAAAACAGTCCGGCCACCTCTAAGATCTCCTGACCAGCCGTGAGTATGAACACCGTGTCTGCGATGGCTGTGAGAGGCAGATATACTCCTGTCAGGTCAGATATTTGTTCACTTCTACATTACGTCTCTAAAAATGCCATCACTTTTATTTTTCGAATAACTCCGTAAAACACTGACCGATTTTCAAAAATTTTGGCCTGCAACAACAAAAAAACGGGACGTAAATGGTTATTGTTTAGCACACCTCATTTTAATACTGTCGCTACACTACCTTGTAAAATGCAGAAGTCATAGTTTTGTTCTTTACAACAATAAATTCATACCGGGAAGCGCATGCGTCGACTAATGGAGTTATTCAAAAAATAAATGTGGCACGTTTTTGCGACATAACAGTTGACAAACACCGGTGGACAATAACAACGCAACAAAAAATACACAAATACAGTTAAACACAAATAAAAGTCAATGACGACATATATACAGACACAAAGATAGAAACAATTTACCAAAATATAGTTAACAGTCAATAGTTTTTGACGAAATGACCAATCGGCAACATAAACCCTATGCACAAAAAGTCACGATGGTTAAAATCCGGCGTTTCTCGACGTTCCTGATAGATTTTTAATAAAAGTTTTTAAAATTAAAATCTTAAAAAATAAAATAAAACGTTAAAATGTAAAAAACGTGACAAGAATAAAAAAAACGTAAAAAACACTTATTACATCGATGCAAGTCACTAACCAGTAGTGGTGTGACGAAACGCCCGGCTCTGTAGCACGACTATCGACAAGACGTTTCCCACAATTCCCACCAGCAGTACGACCGGAAGTAGATAAACCCAGATGACGTAATGCAGCGTAGGCGCCGAAGAGTCAACGTTCGGTACTGTCGTTGTGTCGTTTATCGTTGTCTCATTGGTTGACGAATCAAACCCTTCTTGGTCGACTTCCGTCGTGGTTTCCACACCGAATGTCGCTTCAGCCATCACTGAAACGTATTTGTCATAAGAGAGACGTCAGTTTGTCACAAAACGCAATTTGACGTTGTAATAAAATTTAGCACATCTAGTCTTAATTTTTTTTACAAAAAATTGCACAACTAGCGGGGGTTTACTTGTCGATGTCTTAATTTAGTTGCTGTCGGCGCTTAAAATTTGAAAGTATATTCTGTCAAAACGTTAAAGAGCTATATGTTTTGTATCACCGCTGTGACTTTCTGTTTGAAAGTGCCTTACTGACTTACATGTACAACGAATAGTATCAGTTCATTACCATACAAACAAAATAGGCCTGCATGTATGGTCGCATGGTGCGCTGCAATATCATTAGCTTATGCCAATCGGCTGCCAATTACCAGATTGTAAATCTCTTTCATACACAAGTCTGATTCACAACATACAAGCATCGCTATAAATGTAACCAGAACTTTGACTTCATGTGTAGCATGAGGTTGCTTTATAGGAAAGCGTAGACGTTTGGAACACCGCAGCAGACTGCAATTCTACCAGAATTTCACAGAAAAAAACTGCTAGCAAGCGACGTATCGAAAACAATAAGAAAAAGACAAATTTGACACAAGTTATTTGCAGAAAATTGACTTACTTATAGCAAAGTCTGCGTAATGTCAAGTTGACCGTTGGCGATAATGCGATAATCTGCAAAGGAATCAGATAACAAGTAGTACCGTATTTTGAATAATTGCCGACAATTGGTGCCGTTTAGTCTACAACACACGCTCGTAGTCTGTCACTGTTTGCTGCAAATTTCTGCCTGCCTGCATTCCGTTTTTTTGCCGAACAAACACAACAGCATCACGCTTCGCGGCTACGCTACTTCAGAGCTTCGGAAACTGACCTGCAACACATGCTTTGCATCGGCGAACGTCGCCCTTGGAATGATATAATGTGGCCAAGAGTGTCCTAGTTCTAGCGTAACATACGTCTAATGCCGTGGCTACACGCATCAATTTTCTCGTCCGACGTGTCGTCCGACGTCGCCGAGCCTTCCGAGGTTCAAAAATCTCGTCTGAGGAAATCGGACAAAATGTACATGCTTATTCTTTCCGATTTTCAGGGACCAGGTTTTCTGCCTGCCGACCAAAAGACACCCATCAAAACCTCGTCCGAGAAAATCGGTGCGTATAGTGTAACAACGGCATAATGCGTGCTGTTTTTGCTGCTGCGATGCAGCTAGTGCGTTGAATGCGCAAGCAACTATGCAACCGCGTTCGTCGCTGATCGCAGCAGAATGCTGTCCTATGCTGTCCTAAACTCCGAAATAGTCAACGGCGTCGCGAGTTAAGAAGTAAGCGAGACATAAAGTTGCATTTTTTGACAGACTCTTGCACGTCTTCAACAAAGGAAATTATGGGTGTTCAAAATTTTAATTTTGCCTTCTAATTTTCCTCAAAAGGGGAAGTTGTTCAGCCCCAAATTTTTTCTTACAAACAAAAATTTTTCGAAAATAATATTCTCCCACCAGTTTCTGACAACCAAAAATTTAGAATGGCAAATGTTTTCCTGCCCCTTTGTTACGATGCCACTGATAACAATGTTATTATCCAACCGTCTTATTGGCTGCATTAGGCCTATGCGTCAACCTAGCTTGTTCGCTCGACTGTCAGATTTGCCGAGGTGTCAGAGGTCTCGTCAAAATCGGTCAAACAGCTCAAAAACTTCCTATACTTTACTGGAGTACAACTGCGACGTCTTCATACAGATTTAAGTTGACGTTGCGTTATTGCATTCGGCACCTCGAAAAAACAAAATTTGAATAAACGTTTTTCATGCACGTATACATGCACACAGATTTGCCGATGTTTAGTTCAAAAATGTCCAAAAGTTTTTGATTTCTTTTTCGCACAAAACTCATTTATTGTCTTTTAATTAACTACCAAAACGGATAGAATTAAAATGAATAAAATAACGCGTGGCCGTAATTACGGCTTGTGCGGCGACCCAACTTAAGCTACTGTCAACGTCTGAAACGCTCCTCAACTGCAGAGAGACGGTCGCATTCTCACGTCGGCACTCGTTGTCGACATTTTTTGGCGTTTCGCATTATAACATGACCACAATTCAACGTTACCTCGAATGAATCGAATCAGCAGTATACAATGCACACAATATTTATCCTAGTAACGCAATGCTAATGGGGTGTTTACACGATCCAGCAAACGTCCAGCAAACTTCCAGCAAATGAATTCAAAATACACGTGCTAATGCTGGACGTTTGCTGGATCGTGTAAACACCGTATAACATTTCTACGTACGGTGGGCATCGGTCAGCTGATAAGGCGACACGAAACCATAGAGCAGGCTTAGACATAACCCGTTATCTCTGTCCATATATGTAGCATATATCAGTAAAACTGCAGATTATCCTGCTATGCGCGGTTACGTGCTAAAGTCCAAACCCCACCACTTCGATTCGTTGTACGTAGATTTGTTGAACTGCAACAAGTTGTACGCAACATTTTGCTATTTTGTGTCGTGTTGTCGGTCGCGAATTGAACACGTTTGTTCGCCACAAGGCAAAAACGAACAAACAACTGCAGACATAACGAACAATAGGAATCAAACCAAACCATGCAGTTACACAGAGAGCCTAATTCTCAAAAGATATGCAGACGTTTCTAACAGCATCTGATCTGGAGCAGAAAACCGGTTGCATGTTTTCGATTTCATACAACTACAACAGTAAAAAGCTATAACTTGTCGTTTATTATCAACCATCCGTACTTAAGTAGGCATAACGGTCGAGCTTATGGTACAAGTTGTCGTCTGTCCGTTGTCGTCGTCGTCGTCTGTAACAGATGTATTGTGGCTAAACAGTAGTTCGTAGAAGAACATTTTTACACGAGTAGTTAGTCCTGTGTCATAAATCAAGGCGTGCGAAACTTCAGCGATGCAGTGCAAAAAAACATTTTTAAATTCGGGGTTGAATAAAGGGCGGAGTTGGTAGGAAAATGTGCGTTTTCTACGGAAAACTGTCCATATCTCGAAATCGGTAGGAAACAAGAATTAGGTTACTATTAATCACTAACAGGAAATGGCATACGGTCTCTCAGATGACATAAAAATCATCGACCTCGAATGACCTTTAAGATCACTGACAACCAGTAGCCTACGGTCGGCTATCTCACCGACAGCTGGGCTTCTTGTTTGTTTTACTACGGATTTCTGTGCAGCATGTTGCATTGCATAACACATCGAAGTGGAATTTTGGCTTAAGCCAGGGTTAGTCGACGTCCTGTGACCTAAGACCAACGAGGAAGTATAGGGCCTACAGATTAGAAAAATGACGCCGCAGCAGCTGTTGCTGGTACAAATCAACCCGAACTGGACACACTGCTATCTGGCCAGGGCGTACCAAGGAAAAGCGACATACCACTAGAACACTCAAGCACCAGGAAATTCCACCATGTTATCTGAAAAATTTATGCCACATTTACGAACGATCAAGCCGGACAGTTGGTCGCCCTCTACAATCTACAACCGGTGTGCCTCTAATGAGCATTGTCAAAAATCAGCAAAACGTTTTGAAAAATAAACTCACAGTTTGAACAATATCTACATGTAGGCTTATAACTAGTTTTATTTTTTTATCAAAGCACATTCAGCTTTAAGTTCAAATACAACTAATTTCGTTTTTTTCACATTTCCCATCGACTGACTGCATTGTACATAATTTATGAGTCTATGTTCTTCATGCTGTCTTTGGTGTTATATGCTAACGTCAACTTCGATGATGATGGGAGGCAAAAAACTCGTAACTACCAATACTTAAAATAATAAAAAATGTATGTGGTACGGAGTAGAGGTAAAGAGCATCTATAATTAAAAGTTTATCTGGTCTCCAAGATGTTTAGCTCTAGCCCGGAGCTGCAGGACTTCAAGTCCTTCTTATTACAAAATGCTACAGCTGCTGCAGTCCTATGGCGCCGTAGTGTCGTTGCATGTTCTGCTGAAAACATCTTCCTGTTTATCTTATCTTACGCCACAAACAATAGCAGCAACAACTGCAGCAATCTATTCTAGGCTGCCAGGCAAAAATGTAGGCCACCTAGTTTTTGCCACAACTTCACCGTGCAAATGCTGACAGATTTTCTACAGCGTGTCTCACAAAAACAGTCAAAATTGTTTTTGGCATAACTTTGTCAAATTTCCACCAACTTTGATATTTTTCGGCAAAATGATCGCGAAGACGATACCATTATGTACGGTGCATTCATTTACCACCTCACCTAATTTATGCTAACGCATTACCGTGTGAAATACAGATGCTCCATATTGCTACATTACGCGGCGAGTATAATGGCTTACCTTGGTATCATCAATTCGACAAAAGGTGAGACGTGGTTTAATAATTTTGAGGTATTAAATATTTCATGCTGAAAAACAGCAGACAACAAAATAGCTGGCTGATAAGCTTAAAACACGTCTAATCGATGAGTGAATGCATCTGATCAGTCGATCGTTGATTTTGCTTGATTGACTGCGAGTACAGTAAAATATGGTTGTGTTTTATTATTACTATTTGTTTAATTTATTTATTACAGTTGATTAGGGGTGTATTTATTTAGTGTTTCGGACAAAATGACGTGTGAAAGTCGTAGAAGATGTTTAATAGTACAAAGTAAATATGCAAAGTTACAAACACGTGACAAAATGTTTACAGGTTAAAATTACAACGGCACAAAAGATATGCAATAAGGATCGGTGTCGCCCGACGCATAGTGGACGTAATTGAAGAGCTAAATTTCTGCAGCAAATGACAAATGTCAGAAGAATCCTGCTGACTGTGTAATGGTCAAGTTCGAATTTAGTAATTTTAAAAAAGTAATCTTTGCAGTTTTATATCTTAAATTATCTGGTCACCCGTACAGTGATGTTATAAACTAAACAGTTTTTTTTACATTAATTCTGTTATATAATTCACATTTTAGTGTATTTTGTGCCTAATTACTGTTTGGAGCATCTATGTCTCACATGGTAGTGCGTTGACATAAATTATCTAAGGTGGAAAATGAGTGCACCTTATATAATCTCGTCGTTTTTGCCATCCACCAGCCAAAAATTGCTAAAGTTAGTAAAAATTTGACAAAATTATGACAAAAACAATTTTGACTGTTTTTTTCTAAGACACAGTGTACACCAGACCAGGGGTCTCAAACTCGCGGCCCTCGGGCCGCATGCGGCCCGCGAAGGCGTCATTTGCGGCCCGCGACACATTATCTGAAATTCTAAAAATTTAGGATAAAAATAAGTGGTTATATTCATTTTACAGCATTTTTCCACTAACCCAGCGAAACTACTATTTTTCTCATTTGCGTTCTCTTTATTGAAGCTGCATGCTGATGCTGGCAGCGACCAACGCTGGCGCTGGCAACTTGGACCATTTCTCATCTCTTCAGGTGGTATAGGCCTAAGTGAAGTTAAGCCACGGCGGCTAAAAAATTACGCGGATGCAGAGTTCGACCGGTGTTTTGCACTCTTTGCCACCACGTTTGATGTTGACGCAGAAGGCGTTTCCGAAGAATTCCAGATAGAGGTATTGGATTTGAAGTGTGACAAGCAGAAGCAGAAGTACACGGATATGGGTGTTCCTGATTTCTACAATTTTTTTCAGAAAAAAAGTATTCATAATTAGTCTCTGCAGCCTCCGAAATAGCCTAATGGCGATGTTTGGCTGTACGTAGGCCTACGTCTGTGAACAGTTCTTCTCATCAATGAAGATCAACAAATCCGCTTTGTGATCAAGACTCACTAGTAAACGTCTGAATGCATCAGCATGCGGCTCCATCTCGGTTAGCAATTGGCTAACACCCGTGATTTCAAGACTAACGTCGATTCTCTGGTTTCTGCCAAATCAGCGGTAAGAGTTAGTCGGAGACGGAAAAAATCTGAAGTTCTAAACTACAGTGTATACTGTAAAAATAACTTCTGTCATTTGTAGGGGCCTATTAATTACTGCATTTACTGCATTTTGTCGTCTTTAAAAACAATGCGGCCCACCGACTGAGTGATATCTTGCAGTGTGGCCCGCACCCCCAAATGAGTTTGAGACCCCTGGTATACACGATTGCTGTTTTGGACTTTTCTCCCGATGTTTTTTCAATTTTCTTGTAAAATTTGTTAACGAATAACATCCAGATTTATGCGCTATATTTCGTTACGTGATAAAGTAGATATTTAAGTCTCATTATGAAAAAACTTTGTAGTTTGTAGTTAAAACGTTTTGCCATAGTCAACAGTAGATAACCTACGATATTTTGTCATTTTGCCTTCGATAGTCACCTGCTTTGATTGATTCATCTGATTAAACGTAACTCAAATGGCCTAACCTGGGCAGATAAAGACGACGTTGGGATGAATCCAGTATCGCTTTTTACCCTGGATTCTGACGTAAAAATAACTCATTTAGCTACATTTGGATATGACAAATACCGACAAAAAGACGACTTGGCAACATAACGTGTTGTCAACGCATTGGACTAGTGAGTGACACTTTGATACGTCTACCCCGAAGAACTTCTTTCCAGGTAGGCTAAGGTCAGTTTGAAACTTTGCTGTTTCTGCAAGCGCTTTGTTTCTTAGTTTGCAAGCGCTTTCTAAATTTGGTGTTGTATATACGGAGTGTTTGAGCATTAACGACATTTTATTTAATCTGTTGTCAGCAAACCACAGACTGTTCGCCGGATTTTGGCATTACTATAACTGGTTACCTCAGACTAGGCTCGCCTTCATCTTATATCGAACGCATTGTGTTCCTTAATACAGCGAGATCGACATGCGTTTTAAATGTAGCCTATTTATGACCACAGCTGGCGGTTAGCAGCCACTGAAATGTTTTTGTGGTTTTTTGCTTGTAACTGTAGGTCACTGTCTTGAATGCGCAATCCAGCTGAAACGTTTTGCGGCGAAAACATTGTTGCGTTCTATTCTCTCATTTTTAAGCCGATAAAATTTTTCATAAAATATTGGGAACGTTTTTGCAAAATTTTTGCACCAAGTTGGCTTACACGTGGAATTAAGCGCAAACCCATTCATAAAGCATTGCGCGAAACTACGTGTTTGAAACATTTTTTTTCTTAACACCGTCTATAGGACTGGTAGATCGTCTGGCGGAAAATGGAGTTGTCGACGTCAACTGCATGCTGTATGGCTTTATTTGTCGCTTTTTCGCACGGCGTTGAGAGCAGTGCGAACGACTTATATACAGGTTCGTCTTACAACAAATTCCTGTCTATACTGTGTCCCAATAATGTCGGAGATCATTTTTTATGTCGGACACGCTGCAGTGTACTTATGCCTAAAATAGTGTAGTGGCGAAAAAAGCCATATACACGTGTAAACATTTATTTGTGCTGCCTATACGGATTTTACACGTTAAGTTTAGTCAGCCTATTTTGTATTCTGTGCAGCATGTTAGGTTTTATTATTTATTGTTTAAAATACTTCTACTCCGAAGTCGCAAAAATCTAGATCCCGTGATTAGACTGTTATGTGTGTGCTAATGCCCGTTAATTATGCCCACTCTTCTTTGATCTTGTATATTCTGCCAATCGGACAAGTACACTTAAAAGGCTACAGAAAAGCAATGCTAAATATAAACTTACTACCGGTTCAGCCGCTTTATACATTCACAGTTTTTTTAGCTACGGTTATGTCTTGCAGTATTAAGTGTTCTGCATTTTCGTACCCTGCAATTTTGTGTCTTGCATTTTCATGCCCTGGTAACAGGTCCGTCATTTGCACGTTCTGCATTTTCAGTTGACCCGTTTTTTTTCTTGGACCATGGCCAGTCCCTCACAATAATTAAAATTTCGCTGAAATTTGATCTAAAAACAAAAGCATATAGCCTCGTTATTTGGCAGAGGTAACTGTACAACCTGCTGCTTTAGTGCCATTACTGTTGTGTGCTTCTGACAGAAGCTACCGTGTACGTGGATGCGGAGACTGGAGAAGTGTCGTACAAGACGGGCGTAATGGACTCGGTGAAGGGCACGGCGTATGGATACTATAAGAACAGTTTGAACGAAACCGGCTGGTCGATACTTGAGATTCAGACGAATGATCAGGGGCGGGGAGATTTCGACACTAAACTGATGTACGCTGCCGGTTACCTCGAGGGACGCCTGACTGCCAGGTAATGATGATACAAACAAGAAAAAAGTTAAAGGTAAAGGTCGTCAATTTGTATAGCGCATCCTTGAGAACACGGCTCTAATGCGCTTTTCGCCACTGACCAGAGCCGCCGGCCGCACAGCCCCTGCGTGCAGCCTGCAGACACAGGCTGGCGCAGTGACCCGGCGAGGCAGCCCAAATCAGCTGTACTAAATTTCTCACCTTAGATAATGTGATTTTGTCACCGAACAATTTGTCCCTTACTGCACTTTGCCGCAAAAAACGTGTCATCCCGCACTTTTTCTGAGATACGACCAACCATTGGCTTAAAATCGCCATTTTTTGTACCTCCTCTCATTTAGCGCCCCGAATCAAGACGAACTCTTTTGAATTTATAGAAAAGCTTTACAGGTCCTAAAACTAAAGTTTTCATGGCAGCCACAGCGAAAATTTCATGATACTAGCTTACGTTGTTTTCACACAATACTGCAGTGTAACGGACAGACGGACGCCTCGACAATAGCTAAGACAGCATTACATGCTGTCGCGCGTAAAAAAATGGCATGTCTAATAAATGGCGGTGTCACACGATCACACTTTTTAACGAGACATCTTTTTAACGGTAGAATTTTCTTCTGATTTTATTACTGTGGTAGATTGTCTCAATATAAGCTGATGTTATCTTTAGCAGAACTAGGTGCGTGGTGTAGTGGTAACGCGTTTGATCCGATCAACGAAGTTACTGCACGCCGAGTCCGGTTAGTACTGCGATGGGTGACTGCCTGCGGGCAGGTAAACCATCTCGGTATGTAACCAGCCGCTTAGGTCAACTCAGCCTTCCATCCCTCCGGGACCGGTAAATCGAGTACCGGCCTATCTGGCTGGGGTTAAGGCGGGGTGCGTTCACCTGTGTCGGGTAGCAGGTAACACTGTGTGATCCCATACGGCAGGTGACGCTCCGTAGCTCTAAGATGGGTGTCCCATTAAGGGTTATATCATCACCTGTAACTAGCCTGTCGTCATGCGGTGTCAATGTGTGCAGGCAAATGTGGTACCATTTCAGCAACCTTCGCGCAGAGTGGAAATTTTACGAAGAAAAATTGAAGAAATTCTACGCTGACCAAGAGCAGTGGATGCGAGCCATGATAAAGAACCACTCGAGCGCGGATGGCGAGTTGGGCGTGTTTTGGCGCCATGTGGAGTACATTGTCTTCCAGTACGACGGCTTGTATGCTGGATACAAAGCAGCTACCGAACCGGACTGGGTAACAAGATCATGACTGGTCTCCGTAGGTCAGGATACTTAATACCCCGTTTACACGATGAAGCAAACATCAAGCAAATTTATTCAAACAATTAGAGCACACGTCGTGCACGTTTATTTTGAATACATTTGCTTGATGTCTGCTTGATGTTTGCTTCATCGTGTAAACGGGGTACAACGCGCCTACAGAGCGTCTCAACTGAACTAAACTGAACTGAACCGACACGGTTTAATTTTTGACGAACTGACCAATGGGCAAACAGGGCCCGCCCACTGGTTATTGGAAGACGCGTATGGGTAAGTAAGCTCACGTAGGCCACAGACGCCGTTAGACGATGCCTACTGCAATACGTACATTCTTGCATGCTCATTGATCAGTTTGTCAAAAACTAAACTATTTCAGTTTAGTTCAATTATGCCTTTTTGTAGGCATTTTTATTTAAACGTTACTTGTGTGTTAATGGATGGAGAAACGATTGCATTAAATGATGATATTCTGTTGACAAAACTTGCCATGTCTGTTTTTTAAAACATTGCCAGACGGTGCTAATTCGATGACAAAGTCATGCTGAGGCAGTCGACTTCAGTCTGCCACATACCACCTTTTAACTGAAGAACGTTTGGCAAATGCGACTTGAATTTCTTGACAGAGACAGTTTTTGACTGTGCGCTCTGCGGTCATGTCTAGTTTCTGTGAATAATAAAAAAACTGAATAGTATCAATGGTGTTTTTTTCGGTGACTATTTTGTATGATGCAATAAGTTCCCGTTTCAGCTGCCGTTTTGAAACGTGGTGGACTCTAAAATTTTCAGTCCGTCTCATATGCCTTGCCTTGCCTTGCCTTGCCTTCAGCCGTCCTCGGTCCGAGGGTTGGCCGCTTTATGAACGATCATCCTCCAATTTCTTCTATCTTCCACCGACTGCAGTAAGTCGTCGTTATCCAGTCCAGTCCACTT
>Ga0209367_1006294_pt1 | contig 16445 bp, 9 predicted proteins | sample WorMetLIZISLAND2_FD_187412 | JGI IMG/M metagenome (GOLD analysis project Ga0209367, IMG submission 187412) | Marine gutless worms symbiont microbial communities from Max Planck institute for Marine Microbiology, Germany - Olavius geniculatus... ... | reverse complement strand
GGCTTTGCCCCAAATTTCTAGTTAGTTAAGTTTCTTGTATGATGTGTACGTTGTGTCTTCTGACTAAGTGCAATAAGCCTGCTCGATTGATTGATATTGATTGAGTACGTCGTGTGACAGTGATAACGATGTGCTGATGCTGATGCTGTTTGCTGCTGGTGGTGTTTTAGTGATGCTACTGCACAGCCGTCTGTTCTCGGACGCGTCGTCGCGAAGTATCGGCGCGTTGAATCGTATCAACTTCAACACGCGCTTCGTCTTCAAGACGCTCATGACCATCTGTCCAGGCACCGTCCTCGTCGTCGTCATGTTGTCTCTTTGGGTCATTTTCAGCTGGGTTCTGCGAGCCTGCGAAGGGTCAGTCGTCAGAACTGATCGTGCATGACAATTAGCGTTCTACGCTGTGCTTGGAAGCATCTCGGTAACGTAGAAAGGCTCCAGGGCGCTGGTTCAGCAGTCAGTAATGGGTCATCAATTGCAAAGCCCGAAGAACTAAACTCAAAGCCCAAAGTGCTATTGAGCTGAAGTGGGTTTGGGTTAAGGGGCAGTAGCCCGTTCCCTACCAAGTAAGGGGTATCAACACGTATCGAGATAGTGGACACAGCCTAACTGTCTTTAAATTCGCATTACTATGATATCCAAGAAAATCGGACTTAATCTATCACATTAAAATACTTCTGTCTTTTGGTTCTGGTTACATTTGCTTTGTAAAACAAATAACATTTATTAGGCTTTCTAATAGATGTCTTGATTGCACCAAAATTTGTTTTACAACTGTCAGCTGCTAAACTTTTAACTACAGTACACAAACAGGCGCTTAGGTGAAGATCTGACCGCCAACGGTTGTGATGTTTTTTTGCGTTATCAGATGATTTTTTCTGGAGTGAAAAATCACGTGTGCACGAAGTTTACAGACTTTGTATTAGTTTTTAGCCAGTTATGCCTGCTATTTTCTTACCTACCGTGTGTTTCTGCACGAGTCAATGTACTTTGTGCTTGCAGTTATCACGACGTGAAGCACAAGAATCTGTTGAACTCAATGTGGATGTTGTCAATCACGTTCCTGTCGGTCGGCTATGGTGACATCGTTCCAAACACGTACTGTGGCCGCGGCATCGCCGTCTGCACTGGAGTCATCGTTAGTACTCTGCTCTTCGCTCATCTATCGTTTTGAAGCGTGTACACTGCGACATAACTGATCTGAACCATAGATGTAAAAACATTTTTTATGTTTTTCATAAAAGTATAAAAACATGTTTTTATGTTTTTTTCTATTTTTTCAATGTTTTTTAGTTTTTGTTATGTTTTTCATTTTTTTACATGTTTTTGTGTTTTGTAATGTCATGTTTTTTGTTTTTGTTAAATCGTTAGAATAAATTGCCTCAGTTGTGTCAAAAACTGTTGACGTGACTAGTATACTTGGTATTTGTTCTGACATTTGATTGTTTAGTTCATAAATGAGTACGTACCATAATCACGGTTACATAAAATAAAAAAATGCCCAAAGTAAAAAGTAGCGATTGGAAACATCTGCAGTTTAATGTTTTTTTATAATGTTTTTTATAAAAGTATAAAAACATGTTTTTTTTGTGTTTTTTATTTGCAAATGAATGTTTTTAACATCTGTGATCTGAACTGAGCTAAAGTTCAGTCGCAGTGGTTCAGTTGCATTGCACGAAAGAACTAGCAATTTAGTTAAGTTTAGTTTATTTCGTTCACTCTGTACACGCCATTAGGCGGTGTTTACATTTAGAGCTAAAATTTGCGTGCGAGTCGCATGCAGCAAAAAGATGGCGCGGCTACTATTGTCAGTCAACTCGAGTTTGGCAGCGCCAACCTGATTCCGAACACGTGACTATTAATCTCACGTGCAATGTCACCGATCTTTGCATGCAATTTTGTTCTTAGTTTTGGCGGTACCTACATTTGACCAAAACTGCCTACCGCTGTCCTAAGCCGTGACCTAAGTCATCTTGCACCTGTTTACGCCATTGCGCGAAACATTTGCATTTTGTATGTTTTTCCCAGTCTTGAGTGGCGGCTGCGTGCAGGGTTCCGGCTGTACGGCGCTCGTGGTGGCAGTGCTTGCTCGCAAACTGGAGTTGACACGCGCTGAGAAGCACGTCCATAACTTCATGATGGACAATCAGCTCACTAAACGGGTCAGTTCACGCACGCATTTCGTGCTTCAATTTGAGCATGCGGCAAAAGTAGAATGTCAGAAATTATTTTGCATTTGTTTTGTTGAATCTGTGTTAACAAACAGTTAGTTAAAATACAGGAATCAATACGGCGAAGTTGCTTCAAGTTCCAAGTCAGACAGCGCCGAGTTCGAGTGCAGTGGGTTCAAGTGCAAGTTCTGAAAATAATATGTCCAACCCTACTGGAGTCCATTGCCGGACTCATGTACTGTACATAACCTGCGTACGCTAGCGCACAATCGATGTAAATGGCACAGTGCCGAAAAACGCCATGCTGTAGGTGAAGACGCATCAGCAGACGAAAACTGTATGTATGTCAACAAACGATCCATACTAATAAAAAGTTAAAGTTTCTGACAACAAAAACTTCACAGAAAACCTAAGTATATGTCTGTTCGTGCATACGTATGCGGCACAATGTGTTGGCGTATTTCGTTTTTGCTATATTTAAATAATTCAGCTGAGAGCTGCAGACTGCGCCAGCTGAGTGAGTTTCACCTACAATCGCTACCGGGTGTTGATACGCTCACGAAAATATTATAACTGTGCCATTTAGCAGGTTATGTATATTATTTCATGTCGGGTTGGATGTTTATGTAATGTGCATGTTGTTGGAAGACTATTTAAATTAAAAATTTAGCTTGCATAGTAGGCCCTAATGACATATATATATTTCGCTCAGACGTTTAGAAATGAGTCTGATTAGCAGACTGAATTTACGTTTGGCATTTTAGTTATCACAGTGCACAGTAAAACGCACATGTCTGTCATGGGGTGTTTACACGATCCAGCAAACGTTCAGCAAACTTCCAGCAAACTTTCAACAAACGTCCAGAAAAAGTCCAGCTCCATTATTATATATGGCAGCAAATGTCTAGCAAACTTCCAGCAAACGTCCAGCAATTCACGTGCATTTTGAATACATTTGCTGGAAGTTTGCTGGACGTTTGCTGGATCGTGTAAACACCCTATCAATATTAGGTCTATTGCTTGGGAACATTTTCAACTTGTGGCGCAGTTGATGTGTTGAAAGTTATTAGTACTACGTGTAAACTTGAATAAACTCGCTGTCGTGTAGATACGACTTTAGTGGATTCACGGATTTACGGTCACTGTAACGGTAACGCGATAATTTCACAGATGTGTAGAGATTGTTTACGGTATCGACATTGACCAGTGGCGTATTTGGGGGGCATGGTGCGATGGCCCCCATTTGGCCCGACCATGAAAATTTTTTACAGGCGACTTTATAAAAAGGTGCGTTTTTTGCCGTTTTCCAGCAAATTTCAGAAAAAAATGGGCGAATTTGCGGCTTTCATTGAACGTTTAAAAGCAAAAAGTGTTTCAGCTTCAGAGGGGCTTCGCCCCCCTGACCTCCCGACCAGGGGCTCTGCCCCTGGACCCCGCTGGGGGCTCCGCCCCCAGACCCCCGTTATAGGCTCGCGCTCTGCGCGCTCGCCATGGCCCCCTTTGCCAAATCCTAAATACGCCACTAACATTGGCCAAATGAATTCTGTTTACTGCACACCTAGGCATCTTCACTTTTGGACGCACTAAAAGACAGTCGAAAAACAGTTGCAACAGTCATGCCGATGATGATGTTTTAGCTAAAGAACACGGCTGCGAACGTCCTACGAGAAACGTGGCTGATATACAAATATACGAAACTCGTGCGAAAAGTCAACCTTAGCAAAATACGAACTCACCAGCGCAAGTTTCTACAGGCTATACACAGGTCCGTCTGTAGACTCGCCGTTTTTCCTTATCGAATACTTTTAAATAGTCACTAGAAATACGTTCTGTGGAACGAGGTATCTGTCCCATTGCCACGCTCTACAGTCTAGCAACTGCGTTTCAGCGTTTGACGCTCTTGTGAGCCTGCAGCCAATTTTGTCATTGAATAAAAACGGTCGGTTATCTCTAGCTGACTCTCCCTGCATTCAGAAGAAATCCCAGTGCTTGAAGTATCGGTATCTAATTGGACTATGACGACGCATGCAACTTATTTTGCGTTAGTTGTGCATAGTCAGTACAGTGTATTTACAGTTTTATATGCTTTAAGTTTTGTATGTCGTTTAACGGGAAATGAACGCTAAAAGAGCTCTCTGAATGCAACCTTTAGTAAATAAATCTGTTTGCGACCTGAGCTTCGCCCCCTCTTTTATTTGGAGTACATGCAAGAAAAAAAAGAGAACTGGGGAGATAAAATGTTGATACGGCTCACATCTCCAAAAAGCTGCAACAGGGAGTGTCTTTACTGCAATATGTAAAGTTGTTTATCGTGGAATTGTGTTGGCTTAAGCTACGCCGCGATATATTCCGTAATGATTGATTCACTATTGGGAAATAAATGTCCCATGAACGCTTGTTGGTGTTTGTTGCAGACTACGTAACGTGAAGATGGCGCAGAGAAAGTTGCATGAAAGTGCCAACACTCTGGTCGACATGGCCAAGGTCTGTCTGGCCCTGTTCTCTGGCTGTCTCACATGTACTTATGGCCTAGTCGTATATTCTTTCCCACAGTTGCAGAGTTGATCCCTGTTTCCGGCAGTTGCTCGATGGCATGCTGTTGTTTTGGCTGCATCCTGTGACTTTTGAGATACCCCCTTTCAGTGGAGATGCCCGTGTCACATATCTGCTGACTTTACAAATGCAACACATTTCCTCAAATTGTTATTGATTTTTTACTCCTCGCGCCCTACGTTTCTAACGTAGCAAAGAGGAGTATATGAGATTAGTATAATATTAAGGACTGACCGACGACCGACCGACGACCGACCTCTGTTCTTGGAAGAGCCTTCCTGGAAGAACTTCAAACGGCCATATCTCCATAACGGTGCTAGATAGACGCATGGTCACTATAGACCACCCATAGGAAATTGACCCCCAGGAGTCGAATGGTCACGTGACCGATGACGTCGCGTGACCCCAAAAGGTCAAGGTCGTGACCCCATTATCTTTGAGGCGCCATATCTCCGTAACGGTGCTAGAGAGACGCATGCGTTTAGGTATAACAAGACAAATGACAACCAGTGTCATCGAACATTATTGGAAATTTTTTCCTCTCAATTCCTAAAATCGGGCAATATTTTATGAACTTTTGGGAGACAATTTACAATAACGACCTCGACGCCAGTCACTATTAGTATAATATTAAACGGGTCTCAATTAGACGCCGGGTCTCTAATACAAGCCGAAAGGAACGAAAAAGCTTTTTAAAAGAATACAAAAGAATGATGCACGCGAGGAGTATATTAGATTGGTCACAATCTAATAATATTTCTTGTTGAAATTATGTTCATATTGTGAACGATTAGACGTTTTCTTAAATGCCGTAAATTCTCGCATAACCTTACGAGTCAGGCTATAAGTACGGTCCTTGGGTTGATCGGATTGCGAATGTTTGACGTGTGACCACGGGTTTTTAGTCTTTTGCTACCGCACTTTTTTGTTTTGCCAAGTGTGATTTTCGTTAACGCTACCATTAACAGCTTAACGCATCGTGAGACTGATCTGTGGCTGTTGATTGACGTTTGTGTGGTGAATAACGCATTAACAACGCTTGACTTCTACGTGCGTGTGACGTCTATGTTGTGGGTTCTACTAACATGACGGTGACGTCTGTCTGCAGCTGTACACGCATTCGATACTGGACCCGAGTCACAGCGCAGCACACGTCACGCTGGACTCCGACACGTTCTGCCAGGTTGTAATCTACTCGAGCTACACTGGAAAAAAACCACTTCCAAACGTCATCGAGTCAAATATTGAGTTTAGCTCGAACCGTAACTAGAAAACTAATCCTAACCATATGCAGTAACACTGACATTAACCTTAGAACTCCAACTCGATGTTTTTTTGCCTTGAATACCGTTATTCGAATGTTTACAGTCGTCGGTGATGACTAGTTCATCGAGTAACTAACATCACCGAGTAAAACTAAACGATTTCAAATGCTGTGAATAAACTTAGGCTTCTCAGATTCTGGGGAAAACATTTCAAGTTTTCAGGCTTTTATTTTTCATTTTTTAAAGTTTTAAAAGTGTTTTTGGGAAGGGAGTGTTATCGTACAAAGAAGACCAAACAGAAAGTTACATTCTACACACCATTCTCCTTTTTTTGTCGCATCGTTTTCTTCTGAATTATAAAAACGCGTTAATCCAGTTAGCTAAAAAAAATAACTTTATGTTGAGTGGACAACGTTTCGTCAAACCTCAACAATCACGATTAAAAAAAATTTTTTAATCTTTAAATTCCAATAATTTGACTTTAAAACCTGACGTTTTTCAAACCTTTATCCAGCCATGATTTGCTCGTATTACGCCGTAATGTACAGCTGGCCGTTATTTTCGTCGTTTTATTGTGCGGCCGTCCTATAAGCACGGATTTCACTTACTTGGATTTTTTTGTGGATCTGTTGCGTGAAAAGATGTACAACAAATGCACAAAGATTTTTACAACACAGATTTTTAAAAAACCCGAAGTTTAGCGAGTCTACGACAAAGTCACAACTTTTTGACACGATCCGTGCAACTCGTTGACGACTTGTCGTCCAACAAATCCACAACAAATCGAAAAAGTTGACTCTGTGTTATAGACCGCTTACGCGCTTGTTTGTCTGTCTGTTCGTCTCTTCCGTACAGGTTTTTTACTCAAAAACGAAAAGTTGTATGAAAAGCGAATATTGGAATATTGGCAGGAACTTTTCCTGTAGAGCAACAATAAACGACTTTATGGTGCAGACTGTCAAAGAAAGACGTCACTAAAATTTTCAAAGGGTTCACAGAAGTGTAGATAAACTACGAATAGTATATTCAGGCCCCAAGAAAATGACGGCTTGTGGAATGACCTAATACACTGTCGACGCCTGAGACGCTTGGCAGTGGGACGGACGGCCGCATATCGTGTTTGCACTCGGCGCCGATATTTTTCGTGTTTTGTTCGCGTTATTTTCGCAGCTGCTAGCGTCCGTTTCTGTGCTCGTTCTATCATTTCTGTGCATGACGATATTGTTTTGTTTTCGTTCGTGCACAGCATCAGTTTACTTCGCCTCATTTTGGTGATGTTACCGAGGCGTCTTCTTGTAAAAAATACGGGCACAAAGTCGTGATTCACTGCGAAAATATCTTGTCGAAATTTGATTAAGTTTTGGCAAAAATTGTGCTCAGTTTTTTGAGACAGTACGAGTGCTAGGTCAAAAGACTAAACCTGATATTTTCATCCTGTACCGTAAAACAAAGTAAACTGTCATTTTCAAAAATAATCCCATTAACTTTTTTTTTATTTTACATTCACGATGATCATGAAAAATGGCGCGGATTTATTTAACAGATTAGCGCTTACAGTGTATCATAACTAAAGTCTCGCAGTGTCGCATGTTTTTAATGTGGATTATTGTTTGCACTTTAATCGGCGTCAACAGAACGGAGTGCTGTAATTAGGCCTCACTTGCATGGAAGTAGATTGTCGCTTGCATAGGCAGCTCTTGTCAGGGTCTCGGGGTAAAGTCTTTTCATAATTTTGCTGTTTTAGACTTGAGTATGTTACTATTGTTTGAAGTACAGATTATTGCCTTAAGAGAAAAAATAGTTCTGACTTAGTGTAAATCAAAGAAGAACCAAGATAAAAGTGGGAGAAGTAACAGAAGGACGACGAAAATAATGTTGTCAAAGCCAGCATTCGTAGACCAAGCGCCGACTTTGATCAATGTTATTAAACCGAATAACGTCTAGTGTTCAGTATTCGTGTGTGCGGTGCGGTGCATTTTGAGTGAGTAATTTTCCGAGACACGCGAAACAGATGCAAAACTTCGCGTAAATGCTGCATGAGATAGCAACAGCGCCAGCGTCTCCATACAGCCAGTCGATTAATCTGCAACACTACAGAATATAACGTCTTCAGTCTCTAGAATTATATTCTGTTTTCTTATGCTGAGCATATGGAGTAATAGGCCTACAAGTGTTTTCTGCTTCATTGTCTCCTGCGCAAAATGGCCGCCGAAAAAAATTGATAAAGACCACTGTTTATATTATTGCGGGATTAGTTTTGATAAGTGGACAGGCTTACATGTAGCCTACCTGTAAAATAAAAGTGTTGCAGAAGCGTGACTGCATGACTGTAGCTACTTTTTAACGTTATTTTTAAAAAATTTCGTTTGCTCTAGTCCTTGGTAAATTGGACGCTATATAACGCATTGAAAACTTTTTATGTCCTTACGCTATTTATTCTGCATTTTTATTATTATTTCTACTGTTTTGTTTTATCTTCGTCTTGCTGAAACTGTTCTGCAAGATTTTTTTGCGAGTTTTTTTTGTTATTTATACATAGTAACTCACGGTGGCTGGGTGTCGTAACAGTTAGAACGTCGGACTAGCGATCAAAAGGTCGGGGGTTCGACATTCGGTCAGATCGCCATCAATTGGTTACTACTTGGATGGCTGACTGTTGCTGACAGGTAAACCATCTAGGTGTATAACTGACCGCCAAGGTCAACTCAGCCTTTCGTCCCTCCGGGGTTGACAAATCGAGTAACGGCCGGTCTGGCTAGGGTTAAGGCGGAGCGCATCGGTTTACCTGCATGGCAGATATTCAGGTGACACTGTGCGCTGCCTAATGGCAGGTGACGCTCCGTAGATCTGCGATGGGTTAACTCGGCTGATGTGCTGTAGACGCAGTCGACGTTGTACGATTTGATCGTCGAGATGAACGCACGCCAACAGCTGCTGGAACGACGCACGGACAACATCGAGGACTGCCTCACCAGGCTGCAGGTACAGGATATTACGACAACTTCATTAAATATCTTTTTCTTTGTTAACATTGCAAGGAAGAAACTATTTATTTTTACATTCGGTGTGTAGAATATTATTTTCGATATATCTATAATATACATCAGCTGTGAAAAATCACTTTGCATCATAGCAGTCTGAAATAGCCGACATAGAAACGCGGTGGTTGGTCGTGCCAATAAAACACTGTTGCTGCTGCTGCTGCAGCAATTGATGCTGAAGATAAGTCAGTCTGCGGCGAACTCCCGCGGGATGCATGTCTCACAGAAGTCGAGATAACATTGGAGATAGAAGGGCGGACACTTCGTATTATATCCTCTCTCTCTCCCTCTTGCGCTGTCTGTCTCGTCCGACCATTCATGGATCGCCTGTTGACTGACTGATAAGCCGCATAAACGTGACGGATTTGACGACGATATTAATCATTATATTATTACAGCATCAGACTCCCGGGAGCGCGGATTAGGCTCGGGAGACCAGACCACTTACCGGATTCAGTGAAGCTTAAGCCCCATCAGTCGGCTTAGCGAGCTAGCGTCCCGCCTCCATGTTTTTTTATTTCGCTGTCTGCCGTATAAAACTCGAGACGCGTCAAGTCTTGAGGCAACCAGCGCGGCCCAATAACCATTTATTATTTATTTATTATTCATACAGCTTAGCACCGCTGAGCCGGATCACCGCATTAAAACCTGGGCGTCAAGCTAGCAGCGCTCGGAGAGCGCAAAGCTCCGCCGAGATGTCAGCTTTGTTTCACTGCAGCGTTAAACTTAGAAATGTGAAAGAACTCTCAGTGCTGGTGTTCAGTTCGGTTAGGGTTCTTTGGAGCTGCGAAAAATAAGAGTTCGGTTCCGGTTGGGTTCTGGTGTACTGTGTCTCATTTCTGTTTGGTTCGGTTTTATGCGGGTTCAAAAAAGTTTGGCAGTAGTGTTAAGTTGACGTTGCTTAGAAACCTATTATTTAAGTACTGAATGTGAAATTTAAATTGAAATTAGTACCGCAGATGAAATGTGCAATTTTAGCGTTGATTTTCCGTGCATAACCGTCAAACCCGCATTCCAGGCAGGTCTACGGCGCCTCTCACCAGATTACACCCCTGCTTCTCGCTCGGGACCTGCGGTTTCTCCGTCGCCAGGACGAGTTGTGACTGAGAGATTTTAGGCCCTGCGCCCACCCCGTTGTATGCGCGTTGTGAACGATTGCTGTTAATACAGAAAACAGACTGTGATAGGCTACAGAACAGGAAACCAAGTCAGTCACTTGTGATATCGAAACACAAACAATTTTTGAACTAGCCTACTTCACTTGCCAAATCCGTGGCTGGCGTAAAAATCATAATTTTTATTACGTAAAAATAGTTTTTCACACGGACGAGTGTAAGACGAAAGTAAAGTTAGACTTACAGAAGTACGTTGTTGCTAAAAGGCTAGGTATGGACTTGGTTCTGTTGTCTCAAACGTATGTGAGGTTACAGTGTATGCCGGTGATCGGGACTTATCAGTGTAGGCTACGTGTGATGCTGTGATGTGCAGGCGTGTCTGGACCAGCTGCCGAGCGTCATTGCACAGCGTCTCTCGGAGCAGCGAACCCACACGACTCAGCCTAACTCGTCATGACGACGACGACGACGATGAGTCGCTTCGTCATCCATGTCTCTAGTTACCATCATCATCAACAGTCACCAGCAGCAGCTGCTGCAGCAGAGATGGCTGCGACACAAAGTACACCAGCAGATATTGTTCGGTTCAGCCGCGACGACGTGGTACCCCAGGCTGGTGCTCGCTATAGACGAGAAAACCCTGGTGCTCCTCTGTCACGTGGATGACTACCACCGAAGTGCTCAAAGTCGCCAAGCAGCTACCAGAGCGTTCCAGACCTGATTGATCGGGAGGAGCCCGTGAATGAAGAATGAATCTTGAGCCTGTCTGTGATCAACTTCAAACCTGCAGCTGCACTCGTTCCAGATCGTCGCCGCAGTCGCCCTCTGCCGAGTGACGCCGAACTACAACAGTACTGTCGCCAGGCAAATTGACAGTCACCCATCGCCAAATTTAGTAGGTTAAATGAATTCGTCAAATTACGACGTTTGTTAATTGTTCTGTTGACGTTTCGGCAACCGCTCGGAACGACTGTCCGCCAGAATGCCAGACGTCACTAACAACTTCCTGGTAGGCCTATCTATGACAACTTACATTGTTTACAGTCCGCTGCGGCGACACCTGGTGGACCGTCGTTTCGATGAAGGCAGCAGCGTTTTTTGTCAACAAAACAATTAATAAAGGTTCTAATTTGATTTTTTTAGAACTTGTGAGCTACCGGCCGTTTCAAGCCATGAGTAGGCCCCTATATTCAAAGAAAGTCATTGCCAATGTTTCTCTGTGTGTCTGTCTGTGTGTCGTTTCCTACTTGTCTTTTCTTCTACGTGTCTGTCAGTTTTTTCACGTCTCTCAGGTCATATAATGTGATCGGCGTGAAAGCCGGTGATTGGTTGCTTCCACATGTCGCAGATGAAAATACGTTGCCACCAAGTAGCCAGTTAGTCTCTGCAGCTCGAAAGCAATGGTCCGGCTTCATGAGTGAGTGAGTAAAAAAAGGTAAAAAAGGTAAAGGTCGTCAATTTGTATAGCGCATCGTCGCAAACACGCCTCTAATGCGCTTTCGTCACTAACCACAGCCGCCTGCCGCACGGCCGTCGCGTGCAGCCTGCACACACAGGCTGGCGCAGCGGCCGGCTAGACAACCCCAGTCAGCTGTACCAAAGTCCCCACCTTCCGTAACTCATGTAAATGAGTTACTACTTATTTTACCGTCCCACGGAGGGCCCGGCGTAAAGTAACTTCATTTCAGCCGAAACGCGCTACCAACTACGCCACGCCACCAACCAAGTAGGGTAGGGTTTAACGTCCCGCCAGACACAGTATAGGTCATTTCGGGGACGGCCTTTTCAGGCAGAATGCACACAAATACAATAATGGAACGGTAAGTTTAAACTTAATGAGTTTTCAGAAACCTTAATTTCTTCTAAAATTATCGTCGAAAATGTCATGCAATTTTTCGCACGCGTAAGAGGGTAAAACCACATCACTACGGGTCGAATAATTTCAAGCAGCTCGTTCTTGTCAGATTGAGGAAAAAGCGAAAAATTACACAGTGACAATAAAATCTAACTGCTACTTCAAGTTAATGGCTCTTCTTTCTTCGTACGTCTCGACTCGATAAGTATACGAGCAGCCTAGAGGCAGTAGCCTCTCTCAACGGCGATAAAAGTCGACTTCGATCGAAAACTTGAATCCTGCATGTACGATATAGCTCGACTGCGTTTGTTCGTTTGTTCGTTTCCAGCCTGTGTTAATAATATATTATTAATTTATATCTGTATATACCGCACGCCAGCCGGTGTACATAGCGTTAATTGGCGTTATTTTAGTGCGCATGCTCGTGCTGGCTGACTGTTTCCGGTGTCGTGGTCGCCGGCCCGAATGCTTCTAATCGCTGTGATATCGTAAGGCAACTGAAAGACTGGACAGGTTGGTTCCGGTAGCCGGCTAAGCTGGCTGCCGTTACTGTGCAATGCTTGCAGTTCGCGAATATTGCTGAAGATTGTTTAAGACTCGGACTCCATTAGCTTCGATTTGCTCTGAATTTGGGGTAGAACATAAGTACGACATATCGTAACAAAGTATCCGTCGCATACGATTTGAACCGGTTTGAGATATGGCGCGCTACAATGTCGTTTACTTACTTATTGACTTATTAGCTTACAAAAGTTGTACAACAGAAAGCGAGTCGTACAGCAAGCTGAACAATTTGCTGCACAAATCCACAACAAGTCGAAATAATGGATTCCGAGTCTATAATCGAGTGACAAACTCCAACTAATGTGACGAACAACGCTAATAAAACAATAAAATAAACCGTCTTTTCTGTTTTTTACCGAATGATCGAAAACGAAATGAGCTAGCAGGGTCAACAGTTTCTGAACTTAATTAAGTGTCAACCGATTTTCAGTAGAAATGAACGAAAGAATAACACTCGTCATTCACAGTACAGTCACAGCGCGGTGAACGTTAAATTAGAAAACACCGTTTTGGAGGTCTTGTAACTGTGAAACCCCTTTGCCGATTTTCCAAAAAATGACGTCAGTGATCACGCTGAATATCTGAAACTAATTGTAAAATTTGGTTACAGTCGGTTGGACGAGGGGGCGTGGCTGTGTGAAATTGCACGGCGCCGACGTGCCTGTGACAAGTCTTCCGCACTGATCAGAATATAACAACATTCACTTCAGAACACGCACGACACGACATCGAGTCAAAATAGTTCACGTGAACTTCGCCCAGGGGCGTCATTTAGGGGGAGAGGCTGGAGGGGTTTGCGGACCCCCAAGGATTTATGGTTTTAATTTTTTCCCTATAAATCGTATCTTTAAACGGTGTTACTGCTGCAAGATCAATACGTTACACAGACTAAGACGTCCTCAAGAGCCCCCCCCAGTGATTACTAAGATCTCCAATGATTTACTGAAATGACGCCACTGACTTCGCCGCACGATAGAACGCGGATAAAAAACGAAAATATCTGCAAGAAACGATTGACAAGCAAACATGTTCATTTCCAGAAGGTATGACGTGCACAACAGCATAGAACATAGCAGTTGTGCATGACACTCTGTACATGTCTATCGTAGCATTCCGCATGTGACAAAGGTTTGTACTCGAATTAGACCAAGGGGTCACGCGTCGATAATTCGAAAGTTCAATAGTTCGAAAGTGTAAACACTAAACATGCAGCAACAAGCATTTTCAATGCCATAGCTCTAATTCTAACACTAGGGCTCTAACCCTAATCGCCTAGCCTTAACTGCAAGGGCACAGCTGACAGTCAAGACAACAGACTGATGTGGAGATTGATTGAGTCGACGTCCGTAAGAGTGTATAGGTAGCCTAGCTAGTCTACCTTAAAACTTTTGGACAGCCGAATCTTTGGATTATCGAGCTGCTTTCTGCCAGCGACGTCCACTACTGTACACCGTATAAACCTTGGACTAAATGCAAAATCACAAAAGTATAGAAAAAGAATTTTAGCCGTTCTGGGTGCAGGACCTAACATTTAAGAACATCATACTTTTTCAACGTGTTCACGCGTAATTTGCCCTTTGTAACGTGCTTCCAAAATCGAAATACGTTTTCTCCGGCCCATCGTTCGAAAAGTCGACGGCACTTAATGCGTCGCTGCCAGCCCTACCAAGGAGCGCTCTCCCGACCCCTAGCTGGATTTAGGGGCGGAAGGCTTACAAAAAAGACAGGAGAAAGGTGAAAGAATAGGAAAATGGACAGCGGAAAAGAGATAACAAATAGAGGGAACGTGTTTGAAAGCTCAGGGGAGATAACCGCCTTTGCAGTCGAAGCAAACTATCTGCAGCCAAACGGACCGGTTGAAATATGCTAATATACACGTACATGTATGCCGTGTGTGTTCTAGAATAACACGAAGGACGAACATGAACGTATAGATGTTAGTCTTGCTGTTGAAACGCGCGTTGAATCTTGTTTTTCTGCAACAAAAAACAACGAGAAAGTCGCTGCTGGCTATATTTCGTACTAATAATCCTCGATGGCTTTTATGGTAACGAAAGACTGGGACAATTGGGCAAACTGCTAGCTTAATGAGCAAAAAGAACAGATCGGCTGGGCGATGATAGAAATTTAAATTTTTACGCTTTTCTTTCCCAATTATCGCTATCAATCAGTAATCAATCAATGAAAAAAAATATCAGTCAATTTTTCATTGTGACTAAAAATGACAACGAAATAGCGGTATACGATTATCTTCGAGCAAACAAGAAAATGGGGTTGCAAGAGCCCAGTAACCAGTAGTTTATACTTTGCTGAAATAGAAATTATAACAATTAAATAAAGCCAAAGTACTGCGCAAAATAGTATGTACTACAGACGAAGTTGCAAAATTGCACACGTAGTTTAGTAACACTATAAAATCTACAGAAGATCGTTTTTTTCTACGATTCGCTTGCATAGTTACTTACTATTACTGACATGGTGAAATGAACATAACGCTTACCGTGGCGGTGAAATATTGCTACGGCCTGGCTGCAACGTGCGAGTGCTATTTGCTTTTGGAGTCGTCTTCATCGAGTTTCCTCAGACGCTTGACCTCGCAGATGACGATGAAAATCACGAGAATAATAAGTTCAATGACGATGCCGATCAACGGCCACACTGCCGCCAGACGATCTGTAAGTAAGTAAGCAAGTAAGTAAACAAGTAATTAGTAGACACATCCACATTAGTTTATAACTTTTACTCGCCAAAATGAAGCTAGTGGTAAAATGCAACAGGCCAAGATTTTGGGACTAAAAATTGTAGTTGACATTGAAGTCGAGTTTCAAAGTCGACTCTCTTGGACTCGAACTTAGCATCAGACGCTTGGTCTTAGAATTTTGCTACTCACGAGTATCTCGACGTTAAATCTATAGGTCTATGCCTTTTAGGTATAAACATTCAAATTCACACAACGATCTGTCGCACGTAAAATCTTAATTGTAGGCCTATGCAATAATTGCAGTTTTTTGGAAATGCTGATATTAGCTCTTTGAAGAACGAAGACCGTGTGTAATAATTTATTCATGTAATAACGTTTCAATTAATCCGATTTCTATGGGCATAGTACATCAATCGTGACCGACGTAAATACAGGCGGACAAGCAATCAACGGACAGACAGACAACTTACAGTGGCAGTACCGCGTTACGAACTAAGTACATTACAAGATAAACAAACACAAGAAAACCCAGCTGTCGCTATATAGAGAAGAAGCACTACAGCCTATACAGTTCCTGACTTTCAAGGTCATTCAAGGTCGATGATTTTCATTTTATCTAAAAAACTTATGCGATTTCCTATTTGTGATCAATAGTAACCTTGGCCGTATCTCTCACCGTTTCCGAGATATGGCCAGTTTTTCGTTGAAAAGCTCACATTTTCTTACCCGTCCTCCATTCAACCCCCAATTTGAAAATGTTTCCCGTCACTACATCGCTGAAATTTTGCAAGCCTCAGTTTAATAAACATGGCTAATTATTCGTGTACACATTTTTTTCTGCGACCTAACGGTCAGCCACAATACATCAGTTACAGACGGACAGACGACGACAGACAGACGACAAGGATGCCAAAAACGCCTACAGCATAGCTGAAGCGCGTCAAAAACTAATCGAAAAGTTCGAAAACGAACAAATATATAAAAAATAAGAATTACGCCTCGGATTCAGCGGGCGGGTTTCCCTTCGTCATTATGCGCCACAGAAATTTTCGTACAATCAAGGTGTATAAATAAGCTTATCTACAGGGTGGTCCAAAAAACGGCACAAAGTTTATGGCACCATAATTTTGCAACCGTACATCACAGAGTCATGCGGTTTTCAGCAAAATGTTCTGAAAGA
>Ga0209367_1006293_pt1 | contig 16446 bp, 6 predicted proteins | sample WorMetLIZISLAND2_FD_187412 | JGI IMG/M metagenome (GOLD analysis project Ga0209367, IMG submission 187412) | Marine gutless worms symbiont microbial communities from Max Planck institute for Marine Microbiology, Germany - Olavius geniculatus... ... | reverse complement strand
GCCGAAGACGCTAAGTGAACAGCGGTGTGATTTATTGCGGTATCTGCCAGATGTCTTTACGCGCACTGATGGGCCGGCGGCCCTGAACCAAGCGACTCACGAGCGACCATCGACAACTAATGGGAAAATATTTTTGATTGTTTCCTAAATAAAGTTAAGATGCAAACCTTACACTACAGTCTTAGCAATGCAGTGAAGAAATGTGGCTGCATTCTTACATTAACATTGAGATAAATGTAATAAGACAAATGGTGATCTACTGAATGTTGCATTGTTGGTTGGTGAATATGGCATCAATGAAAATGATGTGGTGTAATGGTGATTTGTTCAGCATAATATGCCTGTGATAGACGCTTATTGGTTGCCTTGCATGGCAAATAATATTCTTGTTTTCAACAGAACAGTTATTAAACTTGTTTGTTTGATCTTTCTTAGAACCTTGTTAGAACATTTTGCAGATAGTTTTAATTTACTTTGTATGCTGTTGTCTTGTTGCAGTGTTTGCTCATACTGTGTGGTGTACTTTTTCCATCAGTCGATTCTGCGTGCTCCCGGAGTGTTTCTCGGATAGTAAGAAATGTTTTCCATCAGGTTGTTTTCATCATTTTTTGAATTTTAAATTCTAAATTCACATTATTTTTAGGTTATAATCTCATCTTTTATTGCACCGGTATGAAACAAAATTTTGTAAACTTAATGCTAGCTTACAAAATGTGGAGATTAAGCGTATGTGATACCAGTATATATATATACCAAAAAAGTTGTAAATGATGATAGTTGTCAGCTGAGTGACTGAGTGTAACAGCAATAAGATTGATAATGCCCAAAGTGATATTGGACCATTTTGGAGTTAAAACTGCCATTTCCCTGTTACAAGTCTTATCATGATTATTCTTAGGAAGAAGAAGAAGATTTTGCATAGGCACTAGACAGGTAGCTGAACTAGGCCTGTTGCATGGGAGCTCATCCATTTAGTGGTACTTTGAGCTGGCGGGGTGGAATTCAGTTAAGCTGGCATACACCCCAAGTTGGCAGGATGGCCAGCTCTATTTTTAATAGCCAGCGCTTTTAACTGACTGGGCCAGTATACCAGCAGTCCTGGCTACAGGGCGTACTGTTACGCACAACTCGCCATTTCTTCCCTAGCGATGGCTGTAACAACCGTCAGTACTCATTTTACCATCCCATGGAGGGTAGAAATCAACCTAGTTGGCTGCTACTATACCATATACAGTCACCTATCCAAGTACTAGCTGGGCCTGCCGTGGAGTAACTTTGTTGATTTGACTCAACGCATTACTGCTATGCCACGCCGCCAACATGGTTATTCTTAGCTACATTATTATGACTGAATGATGGCCCAGTTAATCAACGGTTGAGAGAGTGTACCTGTACCAAATGACATTGTTTCTGGATGACCTTGTGTAGGATATTGAGCCTGCATTCAAACAACATGATATTTCAGTTCCAGTAGGTTGCATATTCGGAGCAGATCGTGATATGTACGTGCTACAAGAACAAAACAAATATTCTGAGAACCCGGGCAAGTGGACGTGTGGCTTCTGTGGAAAGAGCTTTTATGATGAAAGGTTTCTAGACCGACACTTTGATGCAAGACACTCCGACAAAACTGCAAAGGTTTGTTAGTGTTGCTTTAATTTGTAGAGACAAAAATATCCAACAGTTTTTGCAGTGTTTTGGTTGTGCAGCATTACAGGCATAGGCATTTCCCAGATATTCTCCTTTGGGGTACTTGGCTAACCCACAGTAATTTTGGAAAAGTGAACTAGTTAGACAAAGAAGTGAAAGTTGTGACATTATTCATAGATGAAGTAAAAGCAGATGCAGAAATTTGGCAGATTTCAGGAAGATCTTGTTTGTGTTTTGTATATATTCATTCAATTTAATTATACTATTAGATCATTGCCTAATGTAAATCCATAGAAACTTTTGAAGATATGAATGCTTTGTAAGCAAGAAAGTGAGTATAACATTTGCCTCTAGAGAATAAACCTCTGGAACATTGGTCACTTTATTAGAGCTAGGGTAAAGTGGATAAGTCAGCTGATTTCATGAATTATAGAAGTGGAGCTGCTTTTATTTATATTTTCATAATACAATGCTAGTGCCATCAGTGCCAATAGAGTGATGTTTGGAGATGATAGCCAAATCCGTTTAAACAAGGTGGTCTTAGAACAGATGTTGCAGAACACTCCCTGTATACTTTGTACAATAGTTGGCCTTAACTCCAAATTATTTTAATCTTTAGTATGCTATCCTCATTTTCATTCTATGCATGGAATTGAACTTTCTATATGTCCATGCTGTCTAGTATATTTGGTCATACTGTTACCTTGACCTTTGACTTTTTGATGACCCTATAACCTTATCAATGTTCCTTTGAACCAGAGTAAACTGCTAGCAAAATTGTAATGCATAGTGCGTACTCGAAATACCACAGAAATAACATAACACCTTTGTCAAGTGCTACATGGTTGTGGCTGAGTCATGAAACAGAATAACTGTGCTACTCATATTTGTGTGAAACAGCCACGTTTGTGTCCTTGAAAAGGCAAAACAAGGGAAATGATGCATTGCACATCACTGTTTACTAGCTGTAATTGTTTGACTAGTAATGAGCATTGTTGTGGATTTGTACCATATTTCTATGTTTTCTTGCTCTTTGGATAGCAACTGTTGGGGCCAAACAGATTTATACTTGTTCCGTGAAGCAGTATTTTGTGATAGCTGAACAGCTTTTTATGTGAAAGTTTAGTCTATTCCGTGATGTCGTCAGTCCATTTCTTTGGAGTTCTTCCTTTTTGTCATATGCCATCAACTGTTCTCAGTGGTAATGTTTCAGTGTAGTTGCTATTATTATGTTGTTGTGTATACATGTTTGCTGTTTATCATTACAGGGTCAGCATACAACCTGCTTGGCCGATTACTCTGATGTCTTTCGTTGCAATGTTATTAGCGGCAAATTGCGCCCACATTTCTGGGACATTGCTTTATGTAAAGAGGCTGAAATGAGAATGTTAATGGACAAGTGTCAGGTATCGTAGTCAATGTGATTTTCACACAGTCAGCATATTATCCAAATGTTTTTTATGAAGTTTTTTTATGGACCATTTATACCTGCAAAGTGGAAAATGGCTGGTAAAACAATTGGTTTGAACGTAATGCTTTACTCTTGTATTTTTAACACAATATTGTCACTTTTTTACACTACACTGTGTATTGTGTAACCACTGTTACTGATACCACCGACATCATTTAGTAATAATAGTAATAGTAGCGGGTAATAGTTATGCAAGTAAGTAAGTAAGTAAGTAAAGTGTAAATTTATATAGCGCGTACTCAAAAAGATCTCTAATGCGCTGAATACATTTTGTCATCAATATTTTGCAAAAATGTATGTCTTCAGCTGACGAGTAATTGTAGTGCTGTCATTGTGGTACTGCCAATATTGCATTGTCTGGAGCAGGACATTATGGCGGCGCCATTTTGGTGCGACCATTATGGCACTGCCATTACATCGCTCATCGTTATGGCGCTGGGACGATTCGGCGCACGCCTTAGAACAGTGATAGCTGGTGGCCAGTGAATCAATGCTTTTAGTGCTAGCGTTAATTTTATAATGCCGTATAATTGCTGTTGTTAATTGCAAATGATGATACTGTTAGTAGAGCTGGGATTAAACGATTCGCAAGCAAATCGATTCGGCAGGGCGAATCAAACTTAAGCTTATTTTGATTCGACCCAACAATTTCGTAAAGTATTGAAGCCAAGTTCTGTTGGCAAACTCGCGTTTATGCATCCTAGTTGGCACTAACTGTATGTGCACATTTGCGTTGTAGACCTATATGAAACTTCTGTATAGTTTTAGTTCACTATCACTTTGTCATGAGCTTCCGAAAGCAAAACTAGTGACCAGTGATGTTAGCCCTTGCTTCCGTGACGTGATTTTTTTACTTATTTTACAGCTTTCAGCTGGTTCTTTTGAGTTTATCCACCATCGATAGTACAGTAGTGTACAGTACTGAGTACAGTAGTATGATAGTGAAAGTTCCAAATTGCAACTCAGAATTCATGAAGGATTTGAATCATCAGTGGACAGCGGCGTCGTGGATCAAAACAATAGGCAGGGCCAGAAGTTGCAATTTTCCGCTACGCGCTGCTAATTTTTGATAGAATTAAGACTGAGAGTTGCAAATTTCGAACGAAAGAAACTACGGACGCTGAAATTTTTAACTTTGCTCCCAAATTTGTTTCAAAATGGATGTTTTTGAACACAAATTTAGCATTTTTGGACAAATATTTTCTGATAAGAAGACTTTCTGACAGTTTTTTGACAGCCAAATATTTAGGGTGGGCAACTGCTCCCTTTTTTCGCTCTTTTTGCCACAACGCCACTCCAGTAAATCGAATCAAAATTTTTTTGAATCAGATTGAATTTGGGGTCAGCTGAATCACCCACCTCTAACTGTTAGACATAGATTTCTTAACTAAGCAGAGCTGACTAGTCCAAGAACAAAGTGAAATGCAATAAGATACAGTAAAATAATAACACCTACATAAAATCATTTTGATACTTTGTAAATCGTAAAATCTTCAGAAAAGATAGGTTGAATCAGTTTCTGCTTGAATGTGCTACTGTTACTGATGGCATGCACATGCAGTGGCAGGCAGTTTCATGCTTTGGGGGTTGCCACACTGAAGGCATGCTCTCCGAGCTTCAGGCTTCTCCTTTTGACCTGTAGATGTCACCTCGTGGCTGATTGCAAGATGGTGAAATAATCTGACAGTGCAGAAACAGTCTGTTGTAACAGAATAGTACATGTGATGGCTGTGGTATGTATGTAGGTTTTGCTGCAGTCATGTATTCCAAGCACTGCTACAGACGCTCAGCAACTGTTCATTCGTGGTTAGCAGAGCTTTGCAATCTCAGCCTTGGAATTGTTTGTAATATGCTCCATGTGAATAGCAGTAGCATATTTCTTATTTTAGTATCCAGACAGTCATTTAAATGAAATGAATTTCAGTTCTTTTAGCTGTGCAAAACTTAGCATAACAGAATTACTGCTGCAGTAGTTGACTGATGTCAATAACTATGCATGGCTTATTGCAAGACAGTTTCAAGGATGAATAGATTATCCCACAGAATAACTCTTAAATGTGTGGATTTCCTCTCATTGTTTAGTATTTTGTAGATTAATAGTGATTCCAATGGGGGAGCTAGAGTGCTCCTCACGTGTCCATCTGGATTTAGGGAATGGCTTCAGATGAAGTGCAGGAGAATAAAAGGGAAAGAAAAGGCCACAAGGTAGGGAGAAATTGCTTCATGTTCTCAGGGGCATAGATGCCCCTGGCACTTTGGCTGACGTAAACAAGTGTTGGGGTTACAGCCACCAGTGCCCTGGTGCATGTATGACATTTCTTAAACAGTATGCACTATGTTTTAGTTACAAATTTACTTGCTTATTTATAGTTGGTGTGTGCAGATGTAATGAATCGGTCGGTATGTTCCTACCTTACCTGTGAGTTATACTGGCACTCCGCTGATACTGAGGTATTTCTAAGTCTCGTAGTTACTGCTCTTATTTCGCTGTTTATTTTCAGTGCATTCACAGTGTTCATTGGGTAACAAGCGTGTAAAATCTTGCTGCAGATGTTGCCCTGCGGAGCCAACCTAACCTTGATTAATGCCCAAGCAAATAGGTCAGTTAATGAGAAAGTAGGTTGGCAATGTTATTCATTGCCGTGACGCTATTGGTTGGGCTCTAGAAAGGGCATCCAGTCAGTAAAAAGTTCCATTACGACAACTCACAAATGTTACTTTCAGGAACTGGCTTAACCTGGGGTAATTCAGGAAAATGGGTTGGCTAAAAAATGACTGTTGTGGCAGCAGTACTAGTATTCGGGTAGTAGTGTAGTAGTATTTCTTAAATATCAATAGAATCAGAATGATTGTATTTTTGTTAGTTTTAAATATGTCAGTTGATCATCATTGTGTATTTGATATTGTATAGTGCTGTGCATTGTCTACGTTAATGTATGTTTCATGTGTATAGACTCCACGCAGGAGAACTGTATTCTACATCATCGCTTCAGTCTTCATTCTGTTCGGATTGTTCATCTACTACTTTGTCGCATTTTCACATTTCTAGTAAGTAAAAAACAAACTGATGCATTTGTCTCTTTGACTTCAGTATTCATCCCATCAGTCATGCTGCTAATTTACCTGCCCATCGCTGGAGCATGTATTCTATTTTTATGCGCGAAAGCAGCTACTGCTTTCAGCGTGTCTTAGCCATCGCAGTTCTGTCTGTCCGTCTGACCGTCCGTCCGTCTGTCACACAGGTGGATCAGTCAAAAACGGTGCAAGCTAGGATCACCAAATCTTCACCATCGGCTGCCTAGAAGACTTTAGTTTCAGGAACTGTTAAGCTTTTCCATAAATTCGAAGGGGTCACCTCGAACGAGGGCACTAAATGAGAGAGGGGTTGGAAAAATTTGTGATTTTCAGCCAAATAAGTCACTGTATCTCAATAACGGTGCGAGATAGGGCCTATGTTACTATTAATCACTAATACGAAGTCGTACACTGGCTCTCAATTTTTACTGAATTCAATGACCATAGATGACCTTGAATGCTAAAATAGGGGTTTTTTGGTGATTTCGGGCTGCAAGACACATTTCAAGAGCGAATTGCATCCAAATCAATTGAGATAGACACAGACAAGCTGCGTATGAAATTTTCAGCATCAAACGTAGATTTTGATGGTCCAAGTCTCAATTTTCTAGGTTTAAGGAAACCTGCGTATGAGGGCATCAAAGATCAGTACTCCTGTGAAAGTCATTATTTTACCGTTGTTGACTAGTCTTTTGTGAAAACGGTTGCAGATGGGCATGGACATGCTGCTTATCACAAGCACTAGTGATGAGCTTTTCAGTCGTATCAACATTAATGACTTTGAAAGACCCTGAACTTCCAAAATAAGGGGTTTTTATTGATTTGTTTGCGATTTTTAGCTGCAGCGCACACTCCAAGAATGAACTGATAGCCTGACAGTTTGTGAACAGGAATTGCTATAGGCTATCGCACGTCTCGGGAGCATTAGCTAAAATTTCTTGTTATTTAATGTAGCACACTGTGTTTATTACACAATTGTTATGTGAGAATCGTATTCTAGATCCTGCATTAACTTTTCTCACTTGCCCAGTCTGTATGTTGGAATGAGAAGAGGCTAGTCAGACACTGGAGGCAGTGTATGTCCTCTGATGTCTAAAGATTCCCCCAAAATGTGCGGTCGATCTGGACTTGAATCTTTGCTTGTGGCTGCAGCGTGGTGGCAGGTTGATTGATCTCCACAACAAATTTTTGCCTTAAGTCGAAGTCATCCATGATGTAAGAACTTTGCATGTTCAAATAACATGGTAGCAAAGTGTTGCAAGGAATCTGTGAAGTAAAACACATTTATATAGTGCCATGTGGAGCAAACGAGTCAGGGAGACATATGTGAATTCACAGATTTTGATGATAATGTTGAATGCATTTATGATTCTCTGTAAGTGTTGTGAATTGAGAAATTTTTGCCAAAATTTTTCCCAGAAAAATAGCATTAAAGTTCTGGGGAATTATTCCGAGTGTTGTCCAAAAGAAGAAAACTTTGAAAAACCGGAAAATGTGTCAACAGAAATTATTTGGTTATTCATTGTTGCATTCTGTTTGGATTCTGGATTTATACGTTGTAGTCTTCGTTGATATAGCATCGACTCCACACATAGCGCATTAGGTGGTCAGGTGATCTTTTTGACGTTATGCACTACATAAACTTATGCTTTACTTACTTACTTTGCTTACTCACATATAGATTCAACATGAAACCCATATAGGAATCTCTCAATCTCATATATGGTATCCATATGGATGCCACATGGCTTTGCTGCTGAGTAATTGCTATTTTTTTAAAGTTCCAGAATGTTATTTTTCCAGCAAAGTATTTTCTGGAAAATTTACGGTAAAGCTCATTGCGTTGTTTCAGTACTCGTGAGTCGCTGCTGGACACAAGACGAATTCATCATCATCATCAGCAGCAGCAGCAGCGGCGTTATCACAGGGAACATATACGTCAACGGCTTAATGACGACCACACCAAACGTCGACGACGTAGCAGCAGCTGACGACAACTGTTGGTGACACATGCTGTGGCATTGGCATAGCCAGCAGCAGTAATGCAGTAGTGTAGCCAACACAGCACATTTCAGTCAGCCACTCAAACACATCCACATCAGATGTTGACGTAACAGCTGATGAAACCTGCTTATGACTGTAGCTCGTCTGATATGGCAGTGGCGGAACTGGTGCAGTGTGTAACACATGACCAACAGTAGTGTAGCTAGCAAGTGGTGTAAAGCCCAAATTCCATTACGCCGACTTTGCAACTTTCACTGAAACTTCCCCGCCGGGAAAGTTGCGGACACAAATCATGAAAGTCCACGACACATATCATATCCCCGACTTTCATGATTTGTGTTGCAGACTTTCGTGATTTGTGTCCTCGACAAAGTCGCCAACTTTTGCCGCGCAGCGTAATGGACTATATCCCATTGGAGCGACACAAACGGGTCGCGGACTTGTCACGGACTTTGTCGCAAACATCTCGACGTGCTGAGATGGTTTGTGTCCGCGACTTTCATGATTTGTGTCCACAACTTTCCCCATGGGGAAGTTTCGGTGAAAATCAGCATAATGGAATTTGGGCTTAACCAGCAACGTTTGAAAGGGCTATAAGTAGGTTACAGCCCTTTATGGGAAACCCATCGCTGAGCTTCCTTGCCATACCTGCTAAATGGGATTACAGGTGAGTGTGCCCCACCTTAACATCCAGGCAGACTGGTTCTTGATTTTCCTTCCCTGGAGAAACAAAAGGCTGTATTGACCTTGGTGTTGGTTGTATACCAAGATGGCTTACCCGTCCTCATTCAGGAAGTAACCACTTGATAGCAACCTGACTGGGAGTCAGACTTGCAACGTTTTGTCCAACGTTCTAGCCATTACACCACAAAGCCACCTTGGTGACTAACATATTGTCTTAACATATCTGTAACATCCAACGTTTTTTTCTGCTTTTTGCATTAGCTTTCCCGGTTCCAGGTGCTGGGAGTGGGGGTTCAGGCCTGGCAGCATTGGTTTGGCTGGTAGTATGGAGCAACTGCTGTGTACTTGAGTTAATCATGTCCAACATTTTACTTGAGTAATGTTTTGAATTCAAGCGTTTGCATAGAATTGTTACTTTTAATGCTTCTCGCGTCTTAGCCATGGCCTGGGTGTCTGGCTGTCTGTCTGTCACACTCGTGAGCTGTATCAAAACGGTGCAAGCTAGGATCACGTAATCTTCACCAAGGTCTCTAGTTTTTTGTGACAAAATTTCATGAGCCTGGGTGTGGGCGTTCCCTTTGAACGAGGGCATCAAAGAGGGGTACCCCTAAAAAAAGACATTATTTTGCCGTTATTGGCTCATATAGTGTGAAAATGGTTGCAGATAGGTACAGACATGCTGCTTATCATAACAACCACTGGTGACAGGCTTTTTAGATTTATCAACATCGATGACCTTGAACGACCTTGAACCTCCCAAAAAGGGTTTTTTAGTGATTTTTTTCGCAATTTTTGGATGCAGCGCACATTTCAACACTGAATTGCGATGAAATTTTCAGCATTAAACATAGATTTTAGCAGTTCAAGTCCTGACCCCTTAGGTTCAAGGAGGCCAGCGCAGGCAGGTGTCAAAGATGGCTACCCCCCTAAAAAGTGGTTATTTTACTGCAATTATCTATCTCGTGTAGCGTGGAAACGGTTGCAGATAGGCACAGACGTGCTGCTTATCATAACAAGCAATAGTTACAAGCTTTTTATTGGTGTCAACGTCGATGACCTTGAACCACCAAAATAGGGTTTTTAGTGAATTTTTTTTGTGATTTCTGGCTGCGACACACATCTTAAGAGTGAATTGCGCCGAAATGGCTGGAGATGGACCTGACGGCCTGTATATGACATTTTTAGCATAGAACATACATTTTTAACAATCTCAGTTTCGATCTCTTTAATTCAAAGAGTCTTCCATACGGAGGTTTCAAATTTAAGTACTCTTTCAAGATGCATTAATATCTTATTGCTGTAGGCCTACTGATTGCCAAAGTGGCAAGACTGCTGCTATCGCGCATCATGTGAGCTTTTCTCAAATTACTTGTCAGAAATATTGTAAGCACAAATTAAAAAATACGTAGTTAAACACTAAACACCTGATCTGATCATGTATAATAAATTTGTTAAAATTGTTCAAACTGCTCTTTTTCTCTTGTGACTTTACTATTTTGAGGCTACTAGTATACTTTGTTGTGTACATAAATAGCGAATTCTATGTTTACAATTACTGAAACGATTTCTATATGTAGAAATGCAACTGTATCGTATAGTTTTTCTGAATGGAGGTTTATCACAATTTTGCTTGCTTGCTTATTTATTAAACGAGCGTACACTTCGTTAAGTTACCAGTACTCGTCAACTACTGGAATGTTAAATCTACTGGAATAGCACAGCCTAAACTGTACTTCTGGACTTCTAAAAACATCTTTCTACTTTGCACAAGTATTAGTTCATGTAACAAGGAATAGTTTTGATCTGTTTTGAGATTATGCCAATGGTCATGTTAGTTAGTGTTTCTGTTTGTGTTGGTGGTGCATTAGACAACAGTGGATATGTGGTTTGTCAGCATTCTAAGGTCTTTTATAGCAATAGTAATTTATTTGTAAATAATCCATACTATTTTTTTATTTATGTTAATTACCTGTATTTATATTGTGTGCATATTTCTGTCATACACTGTTGGTACTTAATCAGAATATACCTTTGTATCTGTGTCAACTTTTCCTTTGTAGTACTGTAGTATTATTTCTGTGCAGTGGTGTAACGACGTCATGGGCATCTGAAGGAAAGATTGTGCGTGCCCCCAGCCCGCCATTTGTACTGGGTTTTTTAAGCAGCTCGTGTCAGCAATAAGTAAGTAAATGTTAGAGATTAAGTAGATCTCTCTAATTTCAGTGATGTTTTCCTGACCATCGAGTATGTGAAAATTACCAAAAATTAATCGGCAGTTGGTGAACACTGAAGGAAAGGGGAGCGATAACTGAGTCTTATGGGTTGACTTGTTATGATGAAATTATCAAGTTCAGAAATTAATCAGGATTTGAGAACCATGATACTGTTTTTTAAAATTGAGCCCTTAAGGCTGGTGTCCCTTTCTGCACGTGTACCCAGGTTTCTCTGTTTGCTTCCTGTAGTTACACCACTGATTTTGTGATTTCCTAGCTGGCAAGTAAAAATATGCATGATAAATGTGCATTTTTGTTTGTTTTTAATGAGAAAAATATTCTGTCATTTCTTACGTTGACAAGTACTTGATACTATTACTTCGAATTTTTTTGCATAAACATTGTTGTAATTGGTAAATTATCATTATGAGCCTAATGCCTACTAAGTTGATTTCATCCAGGATAGATTTTCTGTAATATTGGGTTTCCTTGATGAAAGCAATTGTTCCAGAAAAAGTCTTGATTTTCTGCTGTATCAATGCTACTAATTTAGTATTGCTATAGTTCTATTTAATCTCAAGCTACAGCACCAAAATTTATGTATGCCCCCACATCTGCAAAATTCCCGCAATGTTTACTTCAACTGTCTAGGTTAGAATTACGCATAGGTCTTTCGTTGGGGATATGGTTTAGACTAAGACTGAATCGATGAATTCTTGAAGCCTTTGCAGGTATTGACTACTTAATATGCAGTTTGTTACAGAGGCAACGGTATGTGAAAACTTCTGAGGGTTTAAAATAGTGATGGATTGACAAGGAACCAAATTTGCACACGTGAACATCAAAATAATGGAAATCACTTGAAAGGAACCACATAAAAGACAATACTGGCATTCACTAATCACTGAAAATTACAACATTCAACAATTCATGTTAGCAGCATTAAGGCTGTTCACGTAGTACACTGTAAATCCAATTTGAAGCTAGATTAAACTAAAACAAAGTACATGAAATTTTTTCACCAAAATTTGACAACAAAACTGGTTCACATTGACGTTTATCACTGAAATGACAAAGAAGTAAAATTTCATCACAAGCAGTTCAAAGCATGACGATTTCTATATTGCAACACTGTTGACATTCCTTTTACAAATCCTTATTGTTATATCACTGACTAAACCACTGTTTAAAAAATTTTCCACCATAACATTACTGCCTCCATAATCTTACATACTACCAGTGTTTGAATTGACGGGAGGGTTGGGGTTGAACCCCCCCCAACTGTTTTTCTCAACCCCCCTAACACACTGTCAAATTATGTACTGGGGGGTCAGCTATATACCGTATACATACAATTTACATCAAAATATTGGTCAGGCTGCGACCAATGAAAAGTTTAACTCCCCCAGCTAATTTTTACTCCACGCGCGCTACGTTCCTAACGTAGCAAAGAGGAGTATATAAGATCAGTGTAATATTGAGGACCGACCGACCAATGACTGACCGCTGTTCCTGGAAGAGCCTTCCTGGAAGAACTTCAAACGGTCATATCTCCCTAACGGTGCTAGGTGGTCACTATGGACCATCGATAGGAAGTCGACCGGCAGGAGTCGAATGGTCTCGTGACCGATGACGTCACGTGACCCCAAAACGTCAAACTCGTGACCCCATTACCTTTGAGGCGCCATATCTCCATAACGGTGCTAGATAGACGCATGGTCACTATGGATAAGACCATGTGTCTATCTAGCACCGTTATGGAGATATGGCGCCTCAAAGATAATGGGGTCACGAGTTTGACCTTTTGGGGTCACATGACGTGATGACGTCAGTTCACGGTTGATGCTGTTGGCGAGGTGATGCTGTCGGCACCGCTATTTGCAGTGTGAAAAGAAAGGAACTAAAAAGCAGTTAGAAGAATACAGGAGAAAATAATGTGCGCGAGGAGTACATTAGATTGGTCACAATCTAAAATATTTGTTCTTCACAATTCAAACACTCCATACTACACTTGTTAGGCTCACATGTCTGTAATTTATTGGCTCATTGTGTTTCCTTTTTTATGTATAGCTGTAATATTTGCACTTCTCCAGTCGGCTGGTAGTTTACCGGTATTGTAGGAGGTTGTAAATAATATATGTAATGGTAAACATTAGGGCTGCAAAAATTAACAATTAATTAATCGTTAAAAAAATTGTTCGATTAATTTTTTTTAATCGATTAAAATTCGATTACATTTTGGACATGTGAACATCACTAATTTGCACGTTAGGTTGAAAGCAGCTACATTGTGAACAAAACGCGTGCTGCTCTTTTGCCCGAAAATGTGACATCAGTTGTTTGTCTGCGTGATTGGCTGAAAGCCTGAAATGCCTGTTAACTGACTGCATAGTGTACAAGTAGGCCTATACGTTTCCAACTTGTATGAACAGTAACAAGTACACTTACGTTTTGCAGTTTTCATGTTTTTTGCATTAACTACAAAATTGAAAAATTGTTCAAAATTAATCAATTAATCGCGATTAATTTTTGTTGATTAATCGATTAAAAAATTTTAATCAGTACCAGCCCTAGTAAACATAACTCATATCTTAGTTCGTATAATACCCAAGGTTGGAAGCCATCTGGCATGGTGACTTACTTATATTTGACTGCGAGAGTTTATCCAATATAATGTCTACATTAAACTGGCTTATTAACTGCGTGAAAGTTGCACGACTTGTATTTAAATTTCCAGCGTTATATGTAGCATTATTTTCTTGGGTAAATACCCCGGAAAAATGGCTTCCCAGTAACTCGGCTTTTTGTATGTTATCGGATGCAATTAACGTGTTACCACAATTATCAGCTAAATCTCCAATTGCAGTCTTTGTTTTGCGTTTACTATTTATATAGTCCCCAAATTTTTTTCGGATTAACCTTGCACTGTAGTGCGACCTCGTACTGTTCACTTCTGGTAATCTTTCTTATTTCTCTACTGACTGCATTTCTGGCCAACTTGTATTTTTTGTATACAAAAACATCTCTTGTTTCCATATACCTGGTCCAGAGTCTGTGTTTTTTAGATATTAGTGCTCTTACATTAGGAGGTAGAGGACGATTCCAAGAATCTTTTTTGATCTGCTGAAAAGAGTTAGTCCTTACCTTACCTTACCTTCGGGGTGAACAGGTTATGCACCTGTCCCAGTGCGCAGAAGAGTTAGTCTTAGGTATAAATTTTCCAATTCTGTTTTGCAATTCATTTTTTTAAAAACTTGCCACATGTCCTCCGTGTTATCAATATGAATTTGAAATAAGTCTTTTTATAAAACTGATTGCAGACTCTGTCACAGACCAGTGTAATCTCCCGTAGAAAATGCATATTTTTCTGGTTACGGTTTGCAAGAGGAATTTATTTTGCATTACACAATGATGACTTTTCCAAGTGGTGCTTTAAAATCAATGTCTTCTATAAATGGTTCATCTGACATAACAAGGTCCAAAAGATGGGGGACTGAAGATCCTCTCGCTATCGTCACAGTATCAATATACTGATATAAAAAATTGTTCGTTATTAATACATCAACGAAAGCTGATTCTAGTTGACCTGTTGTATTCCAGTATATATAGCAATCCCCCACCACCTTAAGGAAGAACTGGCAAAATAACCAAAAGGAAAAGGGAGGAAAAGAGGAAACAGGGGAGGTGGAAGGAACTTGCTCCAACTGTTGAAAACATCATGTGAGCAGACTGCAATGATGTAAATAAATAAGCAAGTAAGTATCGTGTCAATTCATATAGCTCCTACTCAAAAAATGTCTAAAGCACTTGATGCATTTTATTGCCAATATCTTGCAAAAATGTACATCTTCAGCAGACGTTTGAAAGTGTCGAGACTCAGTTCTGAGTCACGAAGACTCAGGCAGCAAATTTCAAGTCAACGGGCCCGCAACAGCACAGGGTTGACGACCAAAGCTGTTGCTCAGTCGATAGCTCGGTACGTCCAACTACCGCTGCCTGGTAGATCACAGAGGTTGGCAACCAGTGACGTCTGCTGTTAGCATACAACTGTCCAACCTGGACAACTGATGGCATCTGACGACAAGAGAAGAGCAGTGTTGCGCTATGACAACAACACAGAGGAAACTTGTTCCAATGCTCAAGGGGTGGATAGACGCCTCTGAGCGGAGAGGCAATCATGATGGTGGTGGTGGTGGTAGTGATGCTGATGATGACGATGATGTAGCCGATGCTTGAACCTGTTCATCCCACATCTGTTGCAGCTGCTGCGCTCGCTCTATCTGACTTGCACTGCAGTAGTCCTTCACAGACACAGTACAATGTTATCAAATGCTGCCTGACAGCACACAATTTACACCATATCCACTATGGCTGCTACAGCTAAAAAATTGTAATCGATTAATCTCCACAAATTAATAGAAATGAATCCATTAATTTTTGTACACCATGAAAACCGCAGAATTCAACTACTGGTTGTTATCTTTAGCAAAATGAAGCAAAAGTTATACTAACACTATAGTAACACTACTGGTAGTACAGATCTTGATAACATGTCCCATATACGAAATTAGTTCAGCTTACGATCAACAGCCTAGAAAAGTGCAGATTAGTAAACATTTTGCTGAAAACTGCATGACTCTGTGATGTACAGATTACGACAAAAAGCTTTACGACATACGAGGGCCGTCCCAAAAGTTTCCGGCCTTGACGTATTAGACAGTAATATTTTCTACAATCTATACATCAGTGAAACGTACATCCTTTACAAACTATAACGAGTCGGTTGCGGATATGACGTTGTTGTAATTTATGACGTCATATAGCTTTAAACCAAAACAATTTGGAGCGCTAATGCAAACAGCATAGAATCAGGATCACTGTTGCATGACAATTTTCCAGTCTGTAGCTAAGTGTACCAAAGTGGAGCCCCGTGCTATCTGATTTTGTGAAAGCCCTAACAAATACGTTTTTGAATTTCTCATTTGCATATGTGAATATGCAATAGCCTACATTTGCGCTAACCACAAATAACAGCATTTGAGTCAGTGCTGTCCAACCGCCGCATGCGGCCCGCGAGGGGGATTCCATGTGGCCCGCCATCGTCCCACATAAATTGTAGTTTTGGTCCGGTGATTAGTCAGATGAAATCAACTTGCAAAATTCAACAATGTTTGATGGTCTTTTGTGTTTCCAAATTTTAGAAAAATGGGCGAATTTGCCGTTTTCATTGAACATTCGGAAGCAAAAAGTGTTTCAGCTTCAGGAGGGCTTTGCCCCCCTGACCCCCCGACCAGGGGCTCTGCCCCTGGACCCCGCTGGAGGCTCCGCCCCAGACCCCCCTTATAGGCT
>Ga0209367_1006292_pt1 | contig 16446 bp, 7 predicted proteins | sample WorMetLIZISLAND2_FD_187412 | JGI IMG/M metagenome (GOLD analysis project Ga0209367, IMG submission 187412) | Marine gutless worms symbiont microbial communities from Max Planck institute for Marine Microbiology, Germany - Olavius geniculatus... ... | reverse complement strand
CAGCCTTTCATCCCTCCGGGGTAGGTAAATCGAGTACCGGCCTATCTGGCTGGGGTTAAGGCGGGGCGCGTTCACCTCTGTCGGGTGGCAGGTAACACTGTGTGATCCCATATGACAAGTGACGCTCTGTTGCTCTGAGATGGGTTCGCTCATTAAGAGCTATATTCGGACCTTTTAACCTTTAATTAACAGTTAAATTTTCAATCATTTTTTTGATACCGTCAAATATTAGCATTTCATCGTATTTTTTGCTGAAATGCCTTTATCTATGGCCACCACAAATTAGATAATATTATTTAAACAAACATAAATAAAAAAATTCATAAACGCATTTGTCAGGGCTTTCGTAAAATCAGATGCTACAGAACCCAAGTTTGGTAAATCAAGCTACAGACTGAAAAAGTTTCATGCAACTACCAGCCTGATTCAAACGCTGCTCACGATAGCACACCAGATCGTTTCAGCTTAATGCTTTATGACGTCATAAATTACAACGACGTCACTTCCACAACCGACTCGTTAGAGTTCATAAACTATGTACGTTTCACTGATGTATAGATTGTGAAAAATATTATTGTCTAATATGTTGAGGCCGAAACTTTTGGAATGACCCTCGTAAATGCAGACACGTCATAAGTATGATAATGTATTGTTCAAAGTTATCATTAATAATGGCCTGAGAAAATGTTTTAGCCTAAATAGGCTACTAAAAATTAATTACAATGCATTAACGTCGTAAATTCTGAGACAAGCCGGTACTTTCCAGCAGATTCAGCAGCAGCAACACGTTAGTTACCTTTTCATCACAGAGTAACAGAACAGAACATAAGTCGCTCACCATCTTATACTGCAACGTGACAGTAACAGTGTCGCGCATGTGTAAACAACTTGCTCAACCTCTTTACCAAACATTTAGACTTACACCACGCCAATAAACTGTAAATAAATAAGTCCGAAAAAGCAGGAAAATTGTGAAACAGGGCCCGAAGACCTAGAGTAACGGTGCATGCAGCGACATTGTAAAACGGAAGTTTGTTACATTGGTTGGCGCCGCAAACTGTTAGTCTTTTAATCTGGTGACTAAAGACCGGTTCATATGAGCCGTGTTCAGGGGCCGTGAAGACGGCCCGTGAGCACGGCTTGGGTGAACCGGCAACTTGGCAATATCTTAGACACGTTCTTTTGTTACACAGAGAAAGTGAAACAAAAACCGAAATATGCAGAGTATGCAAAGAGACCGAAAAAAGCATAACTAACAGTCTTGAGCTAAATATTTTCTACGATGGCCGAAGACAAGCCAATGCGACAACATCACACAAACCCACGCGTTTATACAGGTGCGTAATAGTTAGGCCGAAAGTAAACTGTCATCCGTTATTGATGGTAGCGTATTGTGCCGCTAAACCGTAGGCTTAATGTCGTCGAGTTATTCGTGAGTGGATGTCTGTCTGTCCATCGTTCGTTGGTGCATGACCGTATGACGCGAAAAGACGTTTCACCAATGACGGTTTGTAAACATTAACCGTTAAGATTATACCGCTTTTTACAGCTATTGTATAGCCCGATCTCCTCTACTTGGTTTTTTGCCTATTTGCTAGACAACATGCTGAGCCTGAACATGAAGGTGAGTGTCTTGAGTGAATAACCGATGACGCAACGCAAAAAAGTAAAGTAGAAACTTTTAACTTAAGCTACTTCGTGTTGTTGTGAATTTATATACAGTATGTTGTAGAGAAGCGGTAATACAGACTTACGGCAACTTGAAAGTAAGCCTATACAGCAGACGCATAGCAAGTTGTACACAAAAACGACTTGTCGTCTAAAAGTAGTGGAATTTTGGCATACAAGCACAGCGTCTTCACAGGGTATCCGAGTGTACTGTTCAGAGACCGAATAACAATTAAACGTTTTACACAATAGGCAATACAGTTACAAAACTGTATGTGGAGAGACACTTGATGCAATAAAGATATACGAGTAGCCTACGTAGAGTATAGCGCCATTGCGGCGGCAACTCTTTTATTGCGGCGACACTACAAAGACTGCATTGCACGTGCACACGAGTTAGTTAATAACTCTAAAGGCGATTATACTACGTACTGTACAGTAGCCTAATTAAAGCTGTGCGACATGTGCGACAATACTAAAGAAAACTAGTGCAAAATTTAATGCAATTTTGTTGTAGGTCCAGTTATGTTTTATCCTACTTTATCGGAGAGGGATAGAGGACCTACGTGTTGCGCGCGACAGCACGTGTATACTGTATAGGTTTTTGTGAGATGATACGTAGGCATTATGCCTTGTCGAAAGGCAGCCCAGCTACTGCCGTGTCGTAAGTTCGTGAAGTGCTCTTAGCCAGAATTAAGTTTAAACAATGTTTGTATATAGCCTACAAAAAAACGGAGAGCGAAGTTGAACGACAGCGTCTATAGACTGTGTGCGATATGGGAACGTCAGGCCTTGCGTTATAACACCCTGTCTGTCATTACCGGTGGGCCTATCTCTAAGCGTGACTCCGAGCCAAAACGTGCGGTACTGTGTAATAGACCAGAAAAAGCACGAACGAGCCAGAACAAAATCTCAGTATCTCAGTATACTGAGTATAGCGCCTTTCCTCGTGTTCATACATCACATCTCTTGCTAACAATTTACACGTGTGTATTATTACGCGCAACACGTTCACTAGGTGTCCTTTTTGCCACAAAGATAGCTGAAGTGTACATGCATGAGATGGCCATGTAGTATAGACCCCGAAATCTGGCGGCAGTGCAGGATCGACGGTTTGGTTATTAACTTCCAAATGACTTTTTACCTGGAATCAGGAATCCCTGTCTAACAAAATGTGTCTTTGAACCTGCCAAATGGCAACTAAATTCGTCGAACGGTTTGAGCAGGGAGCACAAATGTGACAGACAGACGACAGACAGACCAAGCTACGTAGAAATGCGTACGATTGGGCGGAATCGCTTTCGCTGCAAGACCGATTCTACTTAATAATATAGAGCGACGTTCCCGAAAACAGGCGCTTAGCGCTCGTCAGAATATCGAAATCTTATAACGGCGTGTGTCATAAAGAGACATCATACACCAGCTCTTCCAACGCGTGCAAGCGACCGTCACATTACCGTGCGCATAAATTTGTCAGCGGCAATACAAACGTCAAGACGTCATATTGTGCACAGATCCTTACGATGAAAGGCATGCAGCTGAGTAAATGTTGACGTAGCTGCAACCCCGAATTGCCACATGACGTTACGTTGAATAATATACAAAGCGTGGGCCTGACGGAGTCACGACATGTCACATAACTAACACTATCAATCAATCATTCAGTTATCGTTAAGATCGCCTCCTGACAGCGGGCAATTAACGCATATCGTTATCCCGCATATATCTGCTGCCTCTGACAACTGCGCTGGGTGGAGCGTTAACTTACAAAACGGAAAAGTTAAAACGTCAAATCGCGGGTGGCCATCGGCGCCAGGTTTATACGTTTTCGGGCGGCCCGCTTTTTTATTTCTATTTGTAACCGTTTTGGTAAACGAATTCTCTCCTTCTTCAACTCTTTCTGTAATGGAGTCTAATGTCGTGGTTGCGCATCAAATACCGTATAAACTTATATACAAAGTTTTAAGAAGTTCCGCTGTTACAAAACATTTAGACACTTTGAGCATAGTCTGCAGATGAGCCTTGATTACGGGCATAATAAACATGTTGCAAAATGTTTTATGTTGTATGTTACGCGGTGACTATTCGTCCGGCAGCCGCAAAAATAGCCTTTGGCTATTTTCCGGCAATGGACGAAAACGAAAAACTCAATCGCACTCGCTAGGCGCCGGCACCAATGTCGCTCGGCGTAATTGCATTAGACCTACGCGTAGTTACCAGAATTAGCGATAATATTATAGTGTCGGGTTTAGAGATTAGGGTTAGGATTACGGTTAGGGTCATCATCATCAGAACGCGTAGTAGGCGGTGAACCGTTGCGCTCTCCACTCTTCCCGATCATCGGCCGCTGGCCAGGCCTTCTGAGCAGTTAGGTGTGTCACTTTGAGAACGTCGCGTAACACGAGGCACACCGTGGTCTTCCTGGCTTTCTTCTCCAACCAGAATGTGGTACCATGCCGGCATGAGATTTAACAGATGTATGAAGGGCGTTATGTGCTCGAGTGCCTTCTGGCGGGCGTCTGACATGTCCGAAAAGAGCCAGCTTTCTGTTACTGACGACTGCACGCAATCACGTAGCTCCGCGCGGTACATGTAGGCCTATGTCTGTCAGATATATCTTTTCAAAAATAGCCTATTAAAATTTGATAATATATATTGAAAAAAATTCGACACAGTTTTTTTGCCTGTGTTTGCATACAGAGCTCAAGTCGGAGATAGCATAGGCCTATCAGGCATATTGTTTGTATAGGCCTAGTTAATAGCCTATAAGCACGCACTTACCTCACTCGATCGATTCATATGATGGTTGTTATGTCTCTAGCACGTGAACGTGACAAACAGACTGCAGAATGACAGCAAGGCTTAGCTGCGACACAAATAGGCCTATTACACCTCGCAATGCTGTTACATCACTTTACAGCCACTCGAGCGCTCGTCCGTCACGCACCAATTAACGCTATAGAAAAGTTGTGATAGCAGTATAGGTTAACGGGATAGGCCTTAGCGGTAGGCGTCGAGAAGGCACACTTTTTAGCTTTGTCGAAAACTTACTCTCTAAAGTAAAGACCGGTACTTGCTACAGCGCTTTTTACATGAGGCAGACCAGGTTTGTCGAGAGCCGCAGCTGGGCCCGGGGAAACATTATCGCGGGGCCTTTCTGGAGAGAAAATTTGTTAATTGTTCTCTTTAAAATAATGCATTCTGGTGCACTTTATATTTCTGTGCGACGGCGGGCTCCCCAAACGTCGCGGGACCCGAGATAACTTACCCTCCTACCCCTCCCTCTCGACGGGCCTAAGCATTGGCGTATTTAGGATTTGACAAAGGGGGGCCATGACGAGCGCGCAGAGCGCGAGCCTATAAGGAGGGTCTGGGGCGGAGCCCCCAGCGGGGTCCAGGGGCAGAGCCCCTGGTCAGGGAGTCAGGGGGGCAAAGCCCCCCTGAAGCTGAAACACTTTTTGCTTTTGAACGTTCAATGGAAGCCGCAAATTTGCCCATTTTTATTAAATTTGCTGAAAAACGGCAAAAACGCACTTTTTCATAAAAGTCGCCTTTAAAAAATTTTCATGGTCGGGCCAAAGGGGGGCATCGCACCATGCCCCCCTAAATACGCCACTGGGCCTGAGGCAGACTCGTGACCAGAAGCGCTTTACAAGTGGCAGCTAATCAGCATGAGCTAATGATACCGCAGCGCAGTATGCGGCCATCCATTGTCCGCATCAACAAACAATTGGATCTGCGGTTTGCAGCTAGCAGATATATCACCGCCCCAATCAGCCATACTGGTTTTGTGAAATGTCAATATGCAATTTTTGAAAAGCTCATTTCCGTATGATGATGAACTGAAGTAAAGGTGAATTGCTTTATTCCGTTTGGACTGTTTGCTGTAATGCAATATAGTTGTTATCGAGTATTTTTGTAAGCGCTAAAATAATATATTTTCACGCAAAATCAAACCGAAATGATTAAAATCTCAGGAACTACAGAATTACTAGAACTGAATAAAGAACGACGAAAAAACTGCAACGAAACAAAAACAAGCTAGATGTCTTGGAAATTAAGTCATACGAGTAACCTACAATAAAAAGGTTGAACTTTCGCACAAACATGACTTTGCAGTAAACCTCCCAAAAACTATAATCGTACTTTAAACTTAATCCACCAAAAATCGTAATAATTCTTGTTAGCCGAAAGGAACGTTTATGAGTGTGACATTTCTACTCACTGCTATACTCATTAGTCAGCAGCCCTGTCACTCACCTATTTAGTCCCCCCCTTCGCACAAAAAAACATCGAATGTTGGAGCAAACAGCAAAGAATCACGTTTCACGCACTTTTTCTTTGCAAGAATAAGGAAACGAAAGACAGACACTGTGAACTTGTTGGCCTAACAGGTTGGAGAGCTTATAGTATAGACAATAGATAGCAGGATAGCAGGTGCAAATAGGCCTATAATGGATGAAATATATGAGTTTACTGGGCCGCATAAAATGGCCTGATAGGCTACAACACGTTGACCTACAGTCGTCAAAGCCACTGTAATGACCTGTGACCTCTGAATGGGGATGTGTGATTTTTTTAGTGATTTCAGCGTGATTCGCTTTTGAAATGTGTCGCAGCCCAAAATCGCAAAAAAACAATAAAACCCCCAATTTAGTGTTCTATATCATCCAAGGTCACTGCTTTTGGTGCCAATCAAGAGCGCGTTTACGACTTCCTATAATTAGGCCTAATTAACAGTAATCTTGACCCTTTCCCGCACCGTTTCTGAGATACGGCGACTTATTGGCCAAAAATCGCAAATTTTCCATACCAGCTCATTTAGCGTTCTCGCTCGGGGTGACCCATTTTTGATCTATGGAAAAGGTTTACGGATCCTAAAACTAGTCTTCTGACCGACAGTGAAGATCCGGTAATCCTAGCTTGCACCGTTTTTGACTGATCCACACGTGTGACGGACAAACGGACAAAATTGCGATAGCATATACGCGCTATAGCATTATGCTGTCGCGCGTAAAACTGTGTTTTGACTGACTGACTGCATGTTTGATTGGTTGATTGACTAAAAGGAAACACAAATCAATTCACAACGCCAACTCACACTGTCTTTAGCTCAGACAGGTGAAAATGTCTGTTAGGCCTATTCAAATATCAAACGAAATTACAAAATCCTTTCCACCAAAGACAGCATCTTTGTTCATATAATTTGTAGAAACAATTTGGTAGAAACGATTTCTACAAATGAAATCAAAGTTAAGTTCTCCCCGATGTATATTAGGATACAAAAAAAAATTTCACTAGTACACCATGAGTCAAAAAACTTATCAAAATTATACTCATTATGTTTGACATTTTTACACCAACTCTCCCAAAGAGATCTGCAATAATGTGATCATTAAAATAATTTTCACTAATACGCCCACACACACCACCTTAAACGCATCACTGTGCTCTTTTTCTTTGACTCATTGTGCAATCAATCAACACAAAAAGATTTACTACGGCTATGTCTATTTTCATACAACACTTTGTTACAGTTTAAGCACCAGAGAGAATTCAGCCACAAGAATAGGTTTATAACAATATAGGCCTAATGAATAGTACGACATCAGAAAGCCTCTAGGGCAATTTCCCAGTATGTTTATGTCGCCTTGTTTCCCACACACTAGGAATTCTAGCTACACGGTTGAAGAATCTGACAAATCAATCATAAAAATTTTCGCAGGGTATCTGGACTCTGAAGACGCATCGTAATTTCCGCCAGTAAAGCGAAAACGAGCTCTGGTGCATTTTGGTCTTGAGAAATGCATCTGGTGCACAAAATTTTGACAATATTGTGGCTTTTAAAAACGTCGCACAGCATTCTGTCAATGTGACAAAAAGAACTGCTGGTATGGCGCACCGGCTCCAAAATAACTACTGGTGCCGGGTACACCGTACTTACTGCACAAATTAAGCCATGCAAACATAAATTTGACAATGAAAATTTTGCATAAGAAAATTTTTCACTGACAGACACCCGACTCTAAGTCAATTCTCTGACGTTTCCTAGGTAGCTGTCAAATCTCCCAGACATTTCCAGGCTTTCCACAGACAAGTGCATAACATAAAGTTAATTAAAAGTCACAAGATATCATGAGCTGTTAATGACAAGTTGATGCAACGTGCCGTGAATTGCACCACGAGTGCCTTCCCCGCCATGCAGCACAAGTCGCCGTTCGTCACAGCAGCAGACGTGGCCAGCCCTTCGAACCCCAGACTCTCCCAAGCTGACCCACCGGCCTGACTTCACCAGCAGCGCATACATCCCACCCACCGGGTCACGCGTTTTCCCATCAAACGTCCATCCACCGTGGAGAAACACGACCCCGCTGCTGCACACCGAGGCATGCTGCTTGCGTCCGTTCAGCTGCTTCATCGACGACGAGGTTCCAGCGGCTAGCCTCTGACTGAGTTGCAGCATCGTCTGACAGCGCGGCTCGTCACAGCCTTTCTCGACCGCATGTCGCTCCACTAGCTGGTCATCCCGACCTCCCAGCACTAGCAGGGTTGACCCAGCAAGGTGGACAGAGTGACCGGACCTTGAGGCGGTGGTCAGCGGAAACTCAGAGTACGTGAATAGGCCTGTGCTGGCGTCACCTACAGTTGGATCACCACGCAGCAGGAACACGCTGCCGAACTTACGCTGCATGCGTAGACTTCCCTCACGACCGACGACCAGGATGTTGCCGCTGGACAGCACAGCGGCGGCGTGCGAACTTAGCCCCGCACCGGCGGGGAACCCCATCGTCCGTGGTGCCGACCACTGCGACGCCATCATGTCAAACACGTGTACATCGGCTGTCCGCTCGTGGCCGGTCCAGCCACCGATGATCACCACATATCGACCAGACACGACGACGCAGGCGTGGTGGCTCAGCGCCGGAGCCCCGGCCGAGCGCACCTCCGTCCATGTGCCGTCGTCGAAGTTGAACCGGTGAAGTCGAAACGACGGCGACTTGCTGCCCACTTTGTTGATTCCACCGTGAACGTATAGCGATCCGTCCACTATCCAGCCAACATGGTGCGCCAAGCAGGGTCCGACAGGAGACAAGACTTCCAGCTGGGCAACCTGGGCCTCAGCGCTGGCCATCAAGCCACGTCAGAAGAAGCTCATCTTGTTGCTGAAACTGTGTACACAGTACCCACCACAGACATAATAGATAGATAACTACACAATATTTTAATGACGAATAAAATTTTGATCATTAAAATGTTAATCAAAGTCATGTCAATAAAACTGTACAACGTAGATACAATGACATCATGATGAGATTCTGAAATCACCGCTCTCAGTTTTTAATCAAAATTTCAACGGTTAATTAATCGTCAATTTGTAAATGTTGGAATGTTAACTAGTAAATAATTGAATCATTTTCAGCTCTGGTAAAAAATATTTTTAAATGTTTAAAAATACACAAAAATGCATTGTAAGAAAACCTGCAAAAATTCTGCATAACAATGTGACACATACTTAATATATTAGTAAATGCAATGCTTTGAGATACAGCCTTTGCAGATTCTATTCAGCAACTTTTTGGCATCAAAAGTATTCTGCAATGAATCTATTTTCCTATAAGCCAGACACTACATGTAGTTATTAAGCTTACAAACAGCTTACAGCCTGGCTCTCAGTGGTGACAAATTGACACAAACCATTTTGTCTTGTTGCTAAGCGGTGCACAAACCCAACTGTTTATTGCAATAAATCTCTCAGTCAAAAAATCTTAGAAAAGTACTATAAACAGCAGGAAAATCAATGAACTAAAAGATTGGTGGGCTAGTGGCATAATGGTTAAGATGCTGAACTTGAAAAGCAACCCATATGGCAGATGACGTTGTGTAGTTCTAAGATGAGATACAATTGAAGGACCTTTTTAACCGTTTATTCTGTATGATAAAAATTATTAACAATCTAACTCTAAGACTAATGCCAAGCCTACCTTCGACCTTAATTATCAGCATACCACAAAACTTTGAATTGACGCTGAGCTCCAAATAATGGATACAGGCCAAGAGTCAAGGCAACTAGTACTAATAGAAGCCAGGTCCCAGTTACAAGCTGGACTCAGGGACAGCGGCAGAGTTTTAGAGCTGGGCGTCCTGATCGAGAGACGAGAGATGGTAAAGGTGTCTCCCTCCATACCAGGGTGATTTCTGTGAAGGGGGCATGCTCCTTCCCCGGAAATTTTCTGGACTTTTTCTTGTAAAATAACACATTTGGGCACGTTATGAAGGGCTTCATGAACAATGCAAAGCTTGTGATACAAACACTGCTGCTGCAGTTTTTTAAACCTAAAATAGTAAAAAAGACCAACAAGACCATAATTATGTAAAACTTCACTACAATCACTGCAGAATAATGTGGATAAGCAGTTGTTGATTTGCCACCCCAAAACTCCACACCCCTTTCCCCTCAAAAATGTGTTGGAATCAGGGGGAGGGTCCAGACCCTTGGACTCTCTGCCCATCACCATCCCTGATACAGGATAAGGAATTGGGGAATATGACATGGTGGCGGTGGTGGTCTTCATTGAAAGCTGCAAGCTTCCATTTGAAGTTTTACGGTGATCATGCTATTTTCATGACATAATCATCAACATCATATCATCATGCATTAAATCGGTGGCAGCATGTTAACTCACACATAACATAAACATAGAAAGTTAAAAAAACAAACACTAAAAATGACACTATATCCAATTAAAAAACATTCAAACATAAAAACTGAGTAATGCATGTCATGTCAAAATAAACAGCAGTGCATAAAAAGAAGGACATACATATATGTACTTTCGAAAGATCTAGTAAGTAATTGGACATTTTTGGAAATAAATAGTCTTGATCACTGCAATGTAGAGTAGTCATGTTGAACATCTAAACACAGTGTATGACACGACATGCTCTTTACGGAACGACTGAGAAGCATCACTAGGAAAACGCAACATAATGAATGACTGATTGAGTTGTACTGTTACTTGACATTTTCAAGCAAACGTTTGTAAAAAAATTAATTTAAAACTTCTGGCTTTCTGAGGTGCTCTATCCAGATCTCACCCAAACTACTCAGCCCGTGAACTTCAAACCAGACGGAAAACGACCCAGAAAAGCAGAATTCGTCCTTAACTGCCACGCCCACTAAGGGTGTCAGTGTATTGTATGGAGTCGAACAAGCCGCCCAAAACGCAACAACTTATAGCACTATAAAATACAATACCTGCAAGTAAATACTATCCAAAACTACAATGATCTACATCCCATAAACAGTTTTTACACTGATTTTTTATCGTTGTTACTATTATTAGCATTGGCGTTACGGTAACTACTGGCAACGACGGTTACTGTATCATATACAGTTTATTTCGGCCTAATAGTATTTCGGCCGTAAGATCAAGATTCAATTTGTGGTTGAAGCAAACTATTTTTTGCCAGATTGATATTTTGCTAAACATAAACGTTAAATAACGTTAACGTACTATGACCTTTTTGGTACAGGTGTTCTTTTTCGGTTGAATAACTCGAATAGCTTTTGGTTTCGGTTCGAGCTTTGTAGCGGTTGTGGTTTTTCGTTTCGTGCTACTCTATTCGTCGTTGTGTTGCTATGGTAAACAACCTGCTGAACGACCGCTGGGAAGCCAATAAAAACTAGACACGTTGCTGCTTGCACAGTACGTTTGGCGACGTACGTTTAGTGTTTGCAGATGTACGCTGAGTGAGTTTGAGTGAAGTTGTCGAACACAGAAAACAATGCGATTGTGGTCAATTTGTAGTCTGATCGCTGGCATTTGGTGGCTTGGTGCCCTAGCAGATGTTTCGGCTGACGATCATGGCATGCCGCACGCCGTCGCTTATGATTTGGACACGTTCAATGCTCAGCTTTTACTACAGCCGCACTTTATCATGTTTTATGCTCCGTGGTGTGTCTCTTTCATGCTTACTGAGTAGCATGCAATAGTTTTTTTTCTTTTATTAATGGATTTAGATTTTATCCAGTAACATAATTCAGTTATTACCGATTAATTCGTTTTGTCACAAGGTCAGTGCTAGGGGTAGATTGGCGATCTCGCACTAGTGAGCAGAAAATTACTAGTGGTAGATCGCCACTTTATCTAATTACATTTATCACTTTATTAATGTAAGAATGCAGCCATATTTCTTCACTGCATTACCAGGACTGTGATTGGGACCGAAATATCAGTCATTTTGTTATTAATACCATGTACCTAATAATGTGCCTACCCGATCTACCTCTAGCAATTTTCCACTGCTAACAGCAAGATCGCCGATCTACCACTAGAATTATTGTTATCACAATTCCCACAATGCGTCTGTCAGCGCAGATGTTCCGGTTCATTCCGTTCAGGCACATGACTTGCAATGATGGGGCCTAATTTACAAAAGATTGTACGACAAATATACGACAGTGTTACGAATGCGGAAGGTTTATGACAAATGTACGATAAAACGCGATTTACAAAAAGTCGTATGACAAAGTTACCACAAAGGTTATGACAAAGTTACAACAAAATGAACGACAGCTCATTAGCTGTCGTACGACAGCATCTCGCGTGCATGCAGTAATTATTTTGATTTTTTATTAGTATATATATTTCTCACATAGTGCCGTAATACGTATAGATTTTGTTTGCGGTAACTTTAGGCAACGAAATCGCCGCAAAATCAATTCACTTGTTATTGTTTACATCGGTAAGTGTTGGCAACAGCGGAAGCAGACGTTCGGCATGCAGTGGTGCATGGCGCCAGCTCAGTGACACTGCATTGTGATTGATTGATGTTGTAACATAACAGCGGTTGATTGGCTGGCTATTTTTAGCGACTAGAGTTACGACAAAATTGCGAGAGAGTTACGATGTCGTAAAATCAGCTTCAAAAATTCAGATACAACATTTTTATGACAATCTTAGGACATCGTAACTTCTTGATTTACAACAAAGATACGACAAAGTTGCAAGGATTTTACGACAATTTTAGGATTGTCTTTTGTAAATTAGGCCCATGGTGATTACCACTGCGATCGCCATATCATAATTCACATCATGCATTTGAAACCATAGATATATACATCATAATAATTTGAAGTAAAATTGGAACACCTGCATTGACCAATACATTTTGGGAATTATGATAAACTGAATTACATAGGAGTCAGTTAACTAGTCTGAAGGAACACTAGTCTGAATAGTGATAGGGTTAGAATTAAAGTTAGTGATACGTTTTACGTTTACGCATGAGGATAAATTGCATGTTGGCTTTTGTGGACCTTTGCTGTAGTGGACCAGAGGCTCTATTCACGAAATGTTGTAAACAGCTGTTGTACATACACCAGTTGCAAGTCAATTTTGTGACGTCGCACTCGCACGTGCAACCGACTTTTGTGAATATGCCCCCAGAATCTGACCAATTCAGACCAGTGCCCTTTCACACTAGTGACCAGTTACCAATTGTATGACTATACGGACCATTTTATCACCAGCTATCTAGAGGTTTCATTAGTTCGGGCATTATGTACTAATCATTATTTATTTGCACCCAAAAATATAAAAATAATGATAATTAAAACATGTTGCTACTATTTTGGTTCTTGCAGATATTGCATTGTCTAGGCAGTGAGTGTTTTATTCTGTACCAAAAGCAAATTATTTCACTCAATTCACTAGCCGTTTAGGCTTATAGTGATCTAACATTAAAAACGTGTGATTTATGCAACTGTTTATGAGCATTTTTGTGGTTGCCTTCCTACATTGCCTAGCTGCAAGAAGTTGATGCTGACTTTTTTGACTTTATACTTTACATTTAAAGCACTTCATAATCAGTCTGTGCATTGTCACAATGTCTCTGTATTATGTGACTTTGTTCTAACTGCTTAATTATATTGACTTATGTTTAAGGTGTCCTCACTGCCAAGCACTGGCGCCAGCATTTAACCAACTTGCACAGAAGTACAACGTCAAATTGGCTGACAAAAAACTTGCCACACTTGCCAAAGTAAGTTATTTTGTGTGCTGTGTAGAATCTGATGAATTCTCTCTGCTTAATGTTTTGGCTTGTACTAGCTGCCGCTCATATTTTGGTCTGACATTTTATGTAAACAACTGACAGCACACGGCATCAGATAAAAAAATACCGTACCACAGAGCCTATAGTGATAGGCAGAAAATGTGAATGGCCCAACTCTGGTCACATTCAGTCTAACAAATAACACTGTAAAGGCTGGAGCAAATAGCTTAGTTTTCTGCTGTAATCAAGAAAACACATGATTGGCCACTCGGGGTGATGTAAGCCACCAGAATGCATTTGTTTACTATTATAGTGATATAGTGCTACAATTGTTACTATTACTATTAGTATGGGCTTAACTATTACAGCTACAATTAATCTACTGCTGCTGCTGCTGTTTCTGCTATTGCTACTACACTGTGTCTCAAAAAAACATCCCCGACATTTTCAACTGTAACTTGAAAATCAATTGTCAGATTTTAATAATTTTTGGTACAAATATTTCTGATACAACCTGCCAACCAATGACCATTCAGCTTCCCACCTCACCAAACGTTTGTTTCTGCACTACCTGGGGAAAACACAACCAACGAAGTATCACTTTTTTATCCAATGCGATATGATTGCTTAATTAACATAACGCGTAAAAACAGTGAAAACACATTTCATTCACACTTCTGACACTTTGGCTGACATTTCACCCAGTTGGCCATTTTTTATCTGCCTGCAGTAAAATTGCTTGAAGCGTTGGTCCACTATGCGAACACAGGCAAGGAGACACTTTCTCCATTCATTGACAGCAGTGTCGATAATGTTCTGCTCCAGACCAATTCTGGCTATACCAGTCGCTTCTTGATTTCACAAACATTCCTAAACTTTATTTGGTATACATGCTGCTGCATGACAGTCAAATTTTGTAACAGACTGGCTCTCGAGGCCCCCAGATTTGAATAGAGAGAATTTATCGACGATCTTTCATTCATTTTAACACGTATTATGCTTGGTCTGATTTCCCCAGGTAGTGCAAAAGCAGACGTTGGGTGAGGTAAAGATTAAAACACACATTCAATAGCCAGTGGTGTCAAAAATATTTTTGCTAAAAATTACTAAAATGTGCTAATCTTTCTTCAAGTTACAATCGATAGTGTCAGGGATGTTTTTTTTCAGGTTTTCTGTTTATTTCAACACATGTTTCATTTGATCTGATTTCCCTAGGTAGTGCAGAAGCATGCATTGGGTGAGGTGGAAAACTGCACAGTCGTTTGATGGCATGTTGTGTCAAGAATATTCGTACCAAAAATTATCAAAATCTGATAATTGGTTTTAAAGTTAGTCAAAAATGTCAGGGGATGTTTTTTGTGACACAGTGTATTATTGCTGCCACTACTGTTGCTAACGTTGCTACTACTGCTAGTTGTTTTAACTTGCCTTTATTTACATAGTTGCTTCTAATTAGTAAGGCTAGTACAGCCTACTTAGTATTAACTGGTGTGCTAATCACAATGTCTATGCAGTGGTGTGTATTGCATTTGGTCTGTATTGAAGGTGGACTGTATTCAGCAAAAAGCTCTGTGTGCTCACAACAGTATCAAAGGATATCCAACGTATGTCATATAATTTCGTTTCTGTCACATATAATTATTAAATTAACTGATGTTGTAGTTGTTACTTTACATTAATTCTAAGATTAGTAGTCTAATTCTTTTGTGTTTATTTTTTCTTGTTAATCCTGTACATAAACATTAAATCGTACACTTATAGATGGATGGGTAAATAATTGTTATTTGCTCAAATCCTGCATGAATAACCTGATAATAGAAACTTTTAGCTGAATGTAACTAACAAAAAGCAAAAATGATTTGAATAACAAATTAAGTACTAGCTGGGTCAGGGTGATTTTTTGATGACGTTTTATTCAGGTTGTTGTTTTTTCCCATTGAAAGCACGTCTGGTGTTTCATACATGGGACCCAGAGACTTTACCAGTTTGGACAACTTTGTACAGCAGCAACTGAATGTTGTCTTGTTAGAGGTATCTCTGCCTATGTCTCTATCTGTCTCTCTACCTGTCTTTCTGTGTGTTTAACTGTTTGTCTGTTTGAATGTATTTTTGTAACTAAGTAAGTGAATAAGTATTTTATATAACGTTTTAACTGTTAATAATCTCAAATGTGCTCCCTGTGCTAGGAGAACGAGAAGTACACCGATGGGCCATAAAAAATGTGGTATTTTACTTTTGTCAATATCTTTGCCAATTATTGACCAATTTTCAAAATTCTTTAACTGGCACACACTGCAAACAATTTGCAATAATGTGATTATTATATATCCCACCACACGGTAAATGCGTTTCTACATTACCTTGTGAAATATAAATGTAAGCAAAAACTAACAACAGTAACAACAAGTAATTTGAGCATAGCTCATGAGATGCGCGAAAGCCTATAGCAGTTCCTGTTCGCAGGTAATCGTAGTCTATCTCCATCCATTTCATCGCAATTCACTCTTTTGCAGCCAAAAATCGCCAAAAAATCGCTTAAAATCAATATTTTTAGGATTCAAGGTCGTTCAAGGTCATCGATGTTGATAAATCCCAAAAGCCTGTCACCAGTGCTTGTTATGATAAGCAGCATGTATGTACCTATCTGCCACCATTTTTACGCTACGCGAGAAAATTGTGGTAAAATAACCACTTTTTAGGAGGGTAGCTGTCTTTGACGCC
>Ga0209367_1006290_pt1 | contig 16450 bp, 19 predicted proteins | sample WorMetLIZISLAND2_FD_187412 | JGI IMG/M metagenome (GOLD analysis project Ga0209367, IMG submission 187412) | Marine gutless worms symbiont microbial communities from Max Planck institute for Marine Microbiology, Germany - Olavius geniculatus... ... | reverse complement strand
GTGTTTAAAAGCGCAAGGTCTTCCTGCCAAGCAATTGAATGTTGTTTTTTTTCTGCTATTGTCGTGTCTCGTATTATCTATGCTTTGCCTGCCTGGGGCGGATTTCTTAGTAATGAGTTAATAGCTAAACTTGATGCTTTTTTCAAAAAAGCTTTCCGCTGGGGCTACAGCTGTGATTTAAGACGTTTGTCTGTTTTATTGCATGAGGCAGATGAGCACCTATTTCATAAAATGGTTAATAATAAGGATCACTGTATTCACCAGTTATTACCTCCGGTGATGCATATTAAATTTTGCATGTAGATCTGTTGTAGCTCTACCGTATTGCATTTCATTTTATTTCATTTTTTCTTTTCTTTTTTTCTTATCGATATTGTAACGATTATGCTCTGTTATGTTCTGTTTTTTTGCAATGGCGTTTGACCGTTGTTTAATAAAAGATTACTTACTTACTTACTTAAAGCGTATGTACGATTTCTGAGCTCTGGATGTACATTAAACGAAGCGTCCGTACTTGATAGTGGACTAATCTTTATTAGGCTGAATATGGACTGCGCACAATGTTGCAGATAGTGGTACATTCATGTTAAGCACGGCTGTCCATTTACCGCAAAACTGCGAGCAGTAAAGCGCACTGTTACAATCACGTACCAAAGTATCTGGTGGGCCAAAATAGTGATGACGACCTTTTTAGCTACCGGTACGTCAATAAAAGCCAAATGAACTGCAAAATATCAAGCATTTATACTTTCAAACACTTTTCACATCTGTTAACAATTACTCACAATTTCAATGTGCTCATTTATTTGAAAGCGTTTTCACAACAGTAATCTTGTCGAATTTTTCACACACATTTATAAAGCAAAAAAAATTGCAAAATATAAGTATTCTAACAAGAAATGAAATCCGAATACCAGAAGGATGTACCTTTTCTGGCCCACCCGTGTGTTGCCAGAACAGCGTACTCGACGCTCGGCGATAATGCGAACTGAGTAGAGTTAATGACAGTTCAAATACATGCTTCTTATCGCAGTGGCAACGCACGTAACGAATGTAACGCAATTGACGCAGCTGACGCAACGACTGCTTCTGTCCTTGCGTTTTGCGTTCATTGCGCGTGTTACGTACTTTCCTGCGTTTATCGCTGCGGACGTTGCGTGCGTTGCGTTGGGTGAAAACTCCGCTTAACCTGGTGTTCTTTGAATGGCCTATTTTTGCCGTTAAGAAACTGCTCACTCACTCATTGTGTAGCGTAGTCTACCTTTTGACGCAACTGACGCATGCAGACGACGCAAGAAAATACGCAACAGATGCAGCTGACGTAAGCGACGTAGAAGTCAAAATGCAACGTGCTTGTTCTTGCGTTGCGTCCGTTACGTACGTTGCATACGTTGCGTCGCGCTGAATACAGTTAATGACTGTTCAGCGACGACGTTTTTACCGTCATACGGTAGTGCGACTTGGGCACTACATAGCATCACTTCAGTTCACTCGCGCAGCTCACTTCATTTGACGCTTGTCGGCCGTCGCTATGGCTATTTTCTTCATCTCAGCCTCACAGTAACCGGGATTTTGCCACCTGTCCACAATATAACGCCGTTGACGAGACGGCAGAGCGCTTGGTGCTTTACTGCCCAGATCATGACCAGGCCAGGAGAGACACATGGCTTAGAGGTCAATTCAATAGTCAACACGGACCCATGACGACTTTTGGAGAGCATTGAAGCGGCAGTGTTTGAATTGCCGGGGAGTTGGGGGGTTGAACCCCCAACTGTTTTCTCAACCCCCCTAACACACTGTCAAATTATGTACAGGGGGTCAGCTACGTACTGTATACATACGATTTGCATCACAATTTTGTTCCGTTTCCGACCGTCGAAAAGTTCAACCCTCCCAGCTGATTTTTCGCAATTCAAACACTGTGGAGCAGTGAGTTTATTCATACGCACTTAGTCCGTTCGTCGCTTGTCGTCGCTATGGCTATTTCCTACTCCACTCTGAGCCTCATGCAGTCTTTCTTCGTCAGCATTTCTGCGGCAGCGCTGTTTTGTTGACTAATGGCTGCCCCATTTACACAAGTGCAATCGAAAGAGTTTTGCTCGTGCCCGTGCAAATAGGCTACTAAAATTCGTCGTCGGGTGAAAAAATTTGATTTAGCGCGGTTGATATACATGACGTTTGCCGACGTCTGAAGGCAAACATTAATCGTCCCGCATTAAGACCTGGTCGTTTATGTTCTTTCGTATGTCTTACAGTAGGCCTAAGTGGCTATATAAGTGAGTGACCCAGCAGCAATAATCAGTGAGCGTTCCCAAAGTGCTGGCAACAACATTTGAGCACACGTTTCCGATTTGTGATCATTTTGGCTATTTTTAGATTATACTAAGTAGCTACATATTGAGTGATTGATGTACAGTTTATGACGTGGTCCGTGCTATGCGTTTTCTAGCACGCGACACTGTTACAGACAAAAAGTCATCTTTAGAAATGGGGTGCAAAATTATAAATATGTGAAAATCGCTAACAACAAAAATTATTGTGTTAGAAAAAAAACTATATTACAAGCGCATGCAAATCATGACTGCATATGTAAAGTACTAGACATTATTAAACCTTTTACGAAATTAAGGTAGGCCTACCTTATTGACCACTAATTCGTTCCGGATATGCATTACGTGACCAAATGATTAAATGCACGTCTAATTCGCTGGCGACACGTGGCTTTATATAAATGTTTTCAGATTGACTGGTCAATAATTTTAGCAAATATAACAAAGGACATGCGATATTGCAGAGTTTTTAAAGTTTTTAATAGGGGCCTATACTATCAAGTTTGTCCTGACCAACGAGTTTTACTGTAGACGTTTAGTGAATTCAAACGTTTTGCCGCATTTTGTACCTGCATGTAAATCCATGGAACGGTTTAAGCACTTACTTAGCACTTAGATCCTCCGGTCCTTGACAGGACAATGGGCAGCAAGAGTTCGCCATCTGCTTCTGTTTGTAGCCACAGCCCGGACGCTGTTCCAGTGGACTCCTTGGTCCACCAGGTCTTTTTAAATGTAGACTGCCAAGTCTTCGTTGGACGACCTCGTCGTTTGCCACTACCACGAGGGGTCCATGACATGGCCTGATTGGCTGGTCGTCCAAGTGGCATCCTGATGATATGGCCTGCCATCCGAAGTCGTCTCTCTGCTGTCCTGTAATCTTCACTGTCTTAGCTCCATGTTAGTCCTCCATGTAATGCCCAGAATCTTCCGTAAGTTGCGCTGGTGAAAGACGTCCACCTGCTGACATATTCTAGCTGTACTGTTCCAAGTCTCTCTGGCGTATATGGCTGTAGAGACAATGAGGGAGGTGTAGAGGTCCAGTTTAATTTTGACGCTAAGCGTGCTGAAATGCCACACGTTGTCAAGTCGTCGGTTTAAGCAGGATGCACGAATGTCACAGACGACAGACAACAAACGTAGAAAAGTAGTCATAAGCGAAATCGCTTGCGCTGCAAGAGGCAAATGCCACAAAAATAATCCGTGACGGTATGACAGCCAATGTGATTATGTGAAGACCTAATTGGTTGTGATGTGATGCTTGACTGCATCACAACCGGCGAGATTATCGTTAACACTTAATAATTAATAAGCTTATGCGAAAAGTAAAAAAAAATTACGACCACGTTCAGAAAAAGTCGAGCAATTTACGGCAAAAGTCGTGGCACAAATTTGCAGTCACATAATTAAAGCGTTTAACTAACAAACGTTGTCATTCCGTAGGCTAAATTACTAATTATTTGTTCACTATCAGAATCTGACTGAATGGTAAATGGTCAATTAAATTTTTAACAATTGGATAGGTTAACAGTGTGTTTCACAACAAACATCCACATTATTTTGTCATGTTCATAAATTTGTTATATATAAAAATGCAATCACTGACAAATCTTTCTTGAATAAAGAAAGATAAATGTTTGAAGCTCAAATTGCAGTGTTTAACCTCACAAATTGTCTGATTTTGACGTAAAAGTGCAGCGCGTGTGAAAAGAAATCTCGACAAATTACAGTAAATACTAAAAGTCACAGAAAACTTCAACATTCACGCGGTTTCGAAGAATTCAGTGAATTCGGGGTTTTCCCTGTAACACTAGTAGTTAGAGCGAGCAGTATTGGCTCAATTAATGATACGCAAAACTCGGAGTTTTTCGTGGGCGTTGATTGGCGCTGCAGTAAACGGTGACTGACAGACATATGCCTAGGCTTAATTATTGTCTGTCCAATGCAATGCATAGCACGGGGCAGAGTATAAAATCACCTGAGTGTCCGTGCGTCCAATATTTTAAAGCTATCTTTCTTGAATTTGCCCTTTCCCTTCCACTTTTCCTTACCGTTCTCCTTTTCTTTTTTCTTTTCTTTCCCCTTCTCTTTCTTTTTTCCCTTTTGCTTTTCCCCTTCCCTATTTTCTTTTCCTTTTTCTTTCCCCTCCTCCATCCCATTTTCCTTCCCCTTCCCCCTTTTCTTGCCCTTTTCTCTTTTTTTCTTTTTTTCCGCTTCCTCTTCTCTTTACCTTCGCTTTTCCCTTTTTTACATTCCCATCCCTCTTCCTTCCCCTTTCACCTTCCTCTTTTCCTTTCCCTATCCATTAACCTTTTCCTTACCTATTCCCTTTCCCTTACCATTCCCCCTTTTTTCTTCCTTTTCCTCTTCCTCTTCCTTTTCCTTTTTCCCTTCCCTCTCCCCTTCCCCTTTCCTTTTTTTCTTTTCTTTTCTATTTCCCTTCCTCTTCCCTTTACCTTTCATTTTTCCTCCTTTCCTTTTCCTTTCCTTTTCCCCTTTCACTTACTTTTTTCCTTCCCTTCCCCTTCTCCTCCCCCTTTCTCTTTCTTTTTTCATTCTTCCGTCTTTCTTTTCGTGTCCATCTCGGCGCGACCAATATTTGAGGCGACATATCTCCATAACGATGTAAGATAGACGCATAGTCCCTATGGACCACCCATATGAAGTTGACCCCCGGGAGTCGAATATTCACGTGACCGATGACTCCAATATTTGAGGCCAAAGGTCAAACTCGTGACCCCATTATCTTTGAGGCGCCACATCTAAGCAACGGTGCTAGATAGACGCATGGTTCATACCACCCATAAGAAGTCGCCCCCAGCCTCGTGCGTACTGTGCAGGTCGCGAAACCCGATTGCGTCAATACCACACGACGCCCAAACGTCGTGCGTACAGTTCACGTCGCGAAACCGGATCTCGTCCATATGACACTACGATTCTATTTCCGTTTCTTGTGCGCATTGTAGACGTCGAGAAATTTGATGGCGTCCATACGACACTACGCTTTGGGGTCGTGCGTACTGTGCACGTCCCGAAACCGAATGCCGTTCATACGACTCTACTTTCTTTCGTGGTGCGTACTGGGGACGTGGCGAAACCTGATGGCGTATTTCACGGCTTGTGCGGTATCAACAAGCTGTTGTATATGTATAAACAATTGCCAAGCAATGGGAAGGCCGAAATTTCGACCCCCACAGCTCCCACATTTTCCAACAGATTTTAATGAAACTCAAAACCAACACCACCCGACATGCAAAATTTGATTTATGCGAGACGGCGGAAAGAAGGTCTGCGTAGGGAGGGCATTTTCCGTTACTTTTTGTGTTTCTTCTTTTTTTGTATACTTGCTCGCGCCTACCTACAGGTCACACCAGAAGACCGATCACGACCGTTTATGGCTCAAAACGCGTGTTTCCGCGTAAACTAGTCGCTTTTGGAAGTGTCGATGATAAAAATAATGTTCGGAGGGTCAAAACTCCCCAAAAACATGATTTGGGGGGCCTGAGTGGGCATTATAAGCCAAATTCGCGAAATTTTCGAATCGCGATATCTCGAAAACTACGCCGTCGATCAACACGAAATTTGAAGGGAAATTTCAGGTGCACAAATATACTTCGTGGATGGTCCAGCATTACAAAATTATAACTCAAAATGGCGGCAGCCGCCATCTGGGATTTTTACACAAACATCAATAACTCTGCCGCCGATTGACGTAGGTGAATGAAATTTTGCAGTGATGTAGCCGGCTGCCATCGAAAATAGATCATTTGACCAAAATGGACAAAAATAATAAATTGAAAATGGCGGCGGCCGCCATTTTGAATTTTATTTATCTTTCGAAATTCGTTTACTGTTGCACATATTTGCACGAATTTCGGCACGCATATTACGCTGAAGTTATTAGATGCAGGTATGCCAAAATATTGAACAAAGATTAAATCAAAGAGGCGGGCGGCAGCCACCATCTTAATTTTTTGCACAGCCACAATATCTCGGCCGCCGATTGACGTAGATGAATGAAATTTTGCACTAATGTAGCCGGCTGCCATCGGAAATAGCGTTGTAGAAGTGTTGTAGAGGAATCGTCCAAAGCCGCATTCTCTCACCACATGCAACAGCTATGAGTGTTGGGGTTTTATATAAGAAAACTAAACAAAAGGACGACTAATACAGTGAGTAAGTTGTTTACTTGATGCGAACCTTGTCCAGTGGAAGACTCACTCGCTCATGAATATTGATAATCGTTAATTCACCGATCATGGTAGAAAAAAAACACACAAAAATAATACAATAGCAACAGCGAAAAAAAACATATACCATAAGATATACAATAGTCCACAACAGTGTCACAACAGCATTTTATCTATGATGTGTCAGACTAAATTAATAGCGATTAACAAAAAGCATTATCACAGTGCTTGTACTTAACTAAGAAAAGCTGACTCCGATGTGCAAGTATAGACGGACCAACACGCAGACAAAATCTTCCTGGATTGCACAAGTTACCAATATCATCAATGTATATTGCGAACAAAAACGGAGAAAGCACCGAACCCTAGCGAACACCAAAGTCCACTCTGTATTCTTCAGACCAATGTTCATCCCATTTTATACAAGTATAACAACTAGAAAACAAATTTTCTACTAATTCCAAAAACAGAACGGGTGTATGCCTTTTCATTAACTTTATATATAGACCTTGATGGTTACAGTACTTCCTCGGACACAAAACGATTAACAATATTGCGCACCGAATATATGGCATGAGAACAACTAAGGTCTTTTTAAAACCCAAACTGGTTATCAGTTGAAGCTACACATAACTGAAGTTGTTTTAACAAACAGTGCTCAGATACTTTAGAAATGATAGGACTAATAGCAATACCTCTGAAGTCGTCACAGAGCATTGCTTGTGTACGGCAATCTTTTACTTTGGGTATGGGCACAATGTAACTATGTTTGAAACCGTCAGGTATATGACAGCTAGTAAGCACCAACTGAAATAATTTAGACAAAATAACAGATAGCACCGGATGACAATAAAATAAGTGCTCGGCAGTTAAACCAACAACGTCAGACGCTCTGCCACATTTCAACAAACCGATAACATTGCTAACCATTTCAGTATCAAACTCGGGAGAATCAAAACGAGGAAGTCCGCAGTATCCTGCACGCATCTTGATATACTCTTTTTTAGTACATCCGCTTGACAGCCATTATTGAACGTATACGATTTAGAAATGATTGCGAAATTTTTCGACAATAATACCAGCGTCCATCAACCTTCGACTTGAACACATTTATTTACAGCAGCAAACTTAGATCGCCAACATTTCCAAAACGTTAGATTATTTTTACGTAATAAGGCTTCATGCAATTCATTACTGTACGACTCAGTACTCAAATTATTGCATTCTTTGATACGTTTACGATACTGCTTGCGACACAATTGACGTTTATCAAAAACTGGGCCTTGTCTGGGTTTACCAGCCGCCTTCCATATTTTATTAGAGTCGATTGAGGCTTGCTTTAACAAATCCAACTCTTCGTTCCACCAGAACTTCAGAAAGTTCTCACGATATACTGGAATAGAGGCATTAGCCCCACTAATAACTCTCACAATGCCATGATTAATAAAATCATTCACATTGGTGTTGACCGTGTCTAATGGAACAATTACAATGTAACGACGCACACCGACTGTTCAAGTCAGCGAATAAAGGATACAAGAAATGATCAGTATACTCAGAATATGAAAGCTTATCACCGTGGTCCCATCTAAGTTGTACCTGTGTGGTTTATCACAGTTAGTTGATCTAGCATTAGGCCTGCATGAAGGACCTGTGCGATCATACGTTAACGTTAAAAATAGCGGTAGATAAACAGAAAAATTAATGTCGGGATCCATAATTGAAAAATCGACAACATGTTGCTGCGAAGAAATTAGAGCATAATCGATACAGCTTTCCTGCTTTAGAGCTTCATTGACATAAGTTACAGACATACGACTCGGAAATAAAGCATCGGCTCGTACAAGGGAACGCGTGAACATAAACTTGCTAATACACAATGAGGCGTGTCTGGAGAACTGACTACAAATTCTTCCTTCTGGGAAACAAAGGACAAAGAGGACCAAGGGAAAGTCAACATATTACCATGTGAAGGACACTACTTTAATCCAGAAAGTCCCTGAAGGACTTTCTCTCGGATATCCGGACCTAAGCAGAGCTCGTCGAGTATTTGGCTGACAAGGTTGTACGCCACAGCAGGAGCTCAAACAACAGACTGAAGTAATTTGTGGTGACCTCAGGAACACAAACCAAGGGCAATGTTGATATTCCAGACTCGATTCTCACTCGCAGTTAAGAAGAGGCAGACAGGTTGCTCATACGGCATGCTGTAAATGTTTCTCGGAAGGAAGAACTTGTAGTCAGTTCTCCAGGCACGGATGTCTTGCTGCTACTGGTGCACATGTATCCACACTTACCAGTTTCTACAGTCTTCCTCACTGGAAAAAGCAGGCTGAAGAGGAACATTTCTGTATGTAACATACGCAACAACTTAGGACAAAAGCGTGCTTCTGCACTGTTGCGTCTTCATGCTTTGACAGGCTCTGACGTGTCTGGTAGATTTGCTGGCAGAACCAAATACTGGTGCTTCAAGGCATACATGTCTTGTGACGATGCGATCCTGGATGCACTAGCAATGCTAGGAAATTACAACGATCTGCCCTCTGATGGATGCTTTTAGCTGGAACGTTTTGTTTGCGTGCTGTATTGCAACAGTATTGCAACAGTATTGAAACAGTATTGCAAATGGAAAAGTGTGGATGCAAAAGTAGATGTGAAGGAAAATGCAGTTGTCGCAAAAACAGTATCACATGTACAGAATTCTGTGGATGTTGGGTTTTCACTTGCAACAACAAAACAAGCCAAAAAGGGATAAATGAAGAGGAAGACGTTTGATGTCTACAAGACGTTTAACAAAAACACGCAATGTTTACAAATAGCACACTTCTGCTTAAGTAAGTAAGAAAAAAATCACAATTTCCGACAAAATTCAGTACGAAGTTTGAGAGCGAATAACTTTATTCCCTGACCTCCGCAGAAAGGGCATTTTAACATGATAAACTACTTCATCTATATCGCGCATTAGTAAAAAAAATTAGCTTGTAACAAATTTCCTCCGGGTTTGCCAAAAATGAATTTTCAGCGACCGGACTAACAGTGCACGTCGCGAAACCCGATGGGGTCCATACGACCCTACGCCATGGTTTCGGGCTTACTATGTACGTCGCCTTGCGGCCCATACGACACTACCCCCCGCCTCGTGCGTACTGTTCCAGTCGCGAATCCCGATAGCGTTTATAAGACCCTACTCAACAACGTCGTGCGTACTGTGCACGTCCCAAAACTGGTGGCGTCCACACGACATTACACTCCTGTGTCGAACGTGCTGTGCTGGTCGCGAAATCGGATGCCGTTCATACGACACTACGCTCCAGCTCGTGCTTACTGCTCAAGTCGCGAAACCGATGGCTCCATACGACTCTACTTCTTTTCGTTGTGTATACTGTAGACGTCGCGAAATCGGATGGCGTCCATACGACCCTACTCAACGGCGTCGTTCATCTCGAGCGGCAAGTGAAGGCCGGCGTGGCGTTTGCTTGATCGGCTTGGCGTCGCCCGTCTCGATGTCGTGTTGCCCATCAAACCGGTGGCGAACGCTCAACTGTTGTGATGTGGAACTTCTGCCAAGTAGCGCTGGTTCGCCGATGACAGCTACGACCGTTCGACCGTCTCGTCAAAAAACTCCTGTAGATGCTCTGGTAATTCTGAATATTTCCCTGCAACAGGTGTATCTACAACAGTGGGCAACACAGACATATAGGCGTCAGGGACAGAGTGGATAATATCCGGGGGTTTCGGTGTTCATACGCCTTCTTGTCGTGCATACAGTGCACGCCGCGAAACCCGATGGCGTTCATACCACACACTCTACGCCCCGGCGTCTTTCGTACTGTGCACATCGTTAAATCATATGGCGTGATATAACAATACGACTCTCGTCGAGCGTACACGAGCGTGCACGTCGCGAAACCAAATCTCGTCGATGTGACACTACGCTCCCGGTCGTGCGTACTGCTCAAGTCGCGAAACCGAATGCCGTCCACACGCCATTACGCTCCCGCGTCGTGCGTGCTTTGCAAGTCCAGAAACCCAATCGCGTCAATACGACACGGCGCCCAAACTTCGTGCGTACTGTGCACGTCGCGAGATCGCGACACTACGACGCTACGCTTTGGGGTAGTTCGTACTGTGCACATCGCAAAACCAAATGCCGTCCAGAAACATTACGCCTCAATACAACACTGCGCCCAAACGTCTTGTGCACGTCGCGAAAATCGAATGCCATTCATACGACATTACGTTCCGGCGTCGTTCGTGCTGTGCTGGTCGGAAAACTCTAATTCAAGACATAGGCTAGGCTATATACTACCATTCAATGTCTGATAATGCTGCAGTTTAGACTAGTTGAATGCCCGACTCGACATAACGGGTCATACCCTAACCCTATTCCTACCAGTTGTAGACAGAAATTATTTTGCTAGTCTAAATTGCAGCATTACTCAATGTATTGTTTTTAACATTTTAAGACGAAAGGGGATGATTCGGTATTTGGGGCTAAAAACCGCCTACAGCACAACGCCTCAACAAACTAAGACGTTAGGGGATCGATGCCTAGCCTATAGTTATAAGAGGCGATAATCACAGCCGTAGGCTACCGGTATCTAGCAGGAGTATGTAGTATGGCAGCTGATGACTAGTTGCACGTTTTGCACCACAAGAACTTGTCAGCAAGCACACGACTGTGACACGATTGTACGATTCTTACTTATGAAATGTTATCCCTTTCTGTCTCGTTGCAAGAACGTCTCTATTAAGACAACCAAAAGCGCAACAATGTTGCGGCATGACACAAATATTACGTCTAAAGATCTAAACAAAGTCAATAGGCTTACAATCAACAATGGCGGCTGCTGCCAGTCGTCACGTGACCTAGTGTCTGCTGCAAGTTGTGTCACGGTTTTCGCGGCTTTGCCAGTCTAGCCTAGAATATCTAACGTCTTCTACTACGATTCTACTTCCCGTTCTGATGCGTACTGTGGACGTTGCGAAAATTCATGACGTCCATTACGAGACTACGCCCAAGCGTCGTGTCTACTGTGCACGTCGCGAAACTGGATGCTGTCCATACAACACTATGCCCCGGCTCGTGCGTACTGTTCCAATCGCGAAACCCGATAGCGTCCAACAACCCTACTCAACAGCGTCGTGCGTACGGTGCACGTCCCGGGGCATAGTGTCGTATGGGCCGCAAGGCGACGTACACAGTAAGCCCGACACCATGGCGTAGGGACGTATGGACGACATCGGGTTTAACGACGTGCACAGCACGCACGTCGCCGTAGTCGCTAGGGCGCAGTCTCGTATAGACGTCATGAAATTTCGCAACATCTACAGTACGCACCAAAACGGGAAGTAGAATCGTACAATCGTATGAACAAGATCCATCTGTTTCCGCGACGGCGTATTATCCAATATACGCCGTCGGGTTTCGCGACGTGCACTGTACTCACAACCCCGAAGCGTAGTGTCGTGTGGACGCCATGCAATTTCGCGACGTCCACACAGTACGCTCGTGCGTACTGTTGCAATCGCGAAACCCGATAGCGTCGATACGACCATACTCAACAACGTCGTTCATCTCGAGCGGCAAGTGAAAGCCGGCGTGGCGTTTGCTTGATCGGCTTGGCGTCGCCCGTCTCGATGTGGTGTTTTATCGCGTCGCAGAAGCAAATGCCCATCAAACCGTTGGCGAACGCTGAACTGTTGCGATGACAGCTTCGACCGTTCGACCGTCTCGTCAAAAAGCTCCTGCAGATGCTCTAGTACCTCCGAGTCTTTCCCCGCAAAAGGTGTATCTACAACAGTGGGCAACACAGACATATAGGCGTCAGGGACAGAGTGGATAATATTCGGAGGTTTCGTTTCATACGCCTTCTTGTCGTGCATACAGTGCACGTCGCGAAACCTGATGGCGTATATACTATGTACTATGCGCGTGGCGAAAACCGATAGCGTTCATACAACACTAAGCCCCGGCGTCGTGCGTGCTGTGCAGGTCGCGAAACCTGACAGTGTCAATACGACACGGCACTAAAACGTCGTGCGTACTGTGCACGTCGGGAAACCGCATCTCGTCCATATGACACTACGATTTTCCTTTCCTTCCTGGTGCGTACTGTGGACGTCGCGAAATTTGATGACGTTCATACGACACAATGCGCCGGCGTCGTGCGTACTGTGCACTTTGCAAAACCCGATGGCATTCATACGACACTACCCTTTCTCGTCGTGTGTCCTGTGCACGTCGAAAAACTCGATCTTGTTCATATAACACTACGATTCTACTTTCCGTCCTGGTGCGTACTGTGGACGTTGCGAAATTTCATGACGTCCATAGGAGACTACGCTCAAGCGTCGTGTGTACAGCGCACGTCGCGAAACCTGACGGCGTATATACTATACTACGCCGAAACGTAGTGTGTACTGTGCACGTGGCGGAAACCGATGGCTTCATACAACACTACGCCTTCGCGTCGTGCGTCCGAAATTTGGATGGCGACCATACGACAACAACGCTTTGGGGTCGTGCGTACAGTGCGCGTTGCGAAAGCAGATGTTCATACGAATTCTCGTTCTCATTCTTATTCTCGCGCCCAAACGTCTTGCGTATAGTGCACGTCGCGAAAAACATACAACACTCAGCTGGCCGCTAAATCGGATGGTGTCCATACGACACTACGGCTCTCGTCGAGCGTACTGTGCAGGTCGCGAAACTCAATTGCGTCAATACGACACGGCGCGCAAACGTCGTGCGTCAGGCGTATATACTATAGTACGCCGAAACATAGTGCGTACTGTGCACGTGGTGGAAACCGATGGCGTTCACACAACACTAAGCCGCGGCGTCGTGCGTGCTGTGCACGTCGCTAAATCGGATGGCGTTTATACAACACTACGCCTTCGCGTTCTGCGTCCGAAATTTGGATGGCGTCCATACGACAACATCGCTTTGGACTTTCGTGGTGCGTTGTGTGGAGGTCGCGAAATTGCATGGCGTCCACACGACACTACGCTTTGCGGTTGTGCGTAGAGTGCACTTCGCGAAACCGGATGGCGTATATTGGATAATACGCCGTCGCGGAAACAGATGGATCTTGTTCATTTAACACTACGATTCTACTTCCCGTCTTGGTGCGTCCTGTAGAGGTTGCGAAATTTCATGACGTCCATACGTGACTACGCACAAGCGACTACGGCGTCGTGCGTACTGTGCACGTCGTTAAACTCGATGGCGTCCATACGCCATGGTGTCGGGCTGTGCTGGTCGTGAAACCCGATAGCGTCAATACGACACGACGCCCTAGCAAGACGCTGTACTCTGCACGAAACCGGATGCCGTTCATACGACACTACGCTCCGGCTCGTGCTTACTGCTCAAGTCGCGAAACCCGATGGCTAAATACGACTTAACCCCGACGTGGTGCGTAGCACGTTCCGAAATCAAATGCCGTACGTACGACTACTTCCTTTGGTTGTGCGTACTGTAGACGTCACGAAATCGGATGGCGTCCATACGACATTAATGCTACGTTGTCGTGCGTACTGTTCGAGTTGCGAAACCCGATAGCGTCCATACGACCATACTCAACGGCGTCGTTCATCTCGAGCGGCAATTGAAGGGCGGCATGGCGTTTGCTTGATCGGCTTGGCGTCGCCCGTCTCGATGTTGTGTTGTATCGCGTCGCAGAAGCCAATGCCCATCAAACCGGTGGCGAACGCTGAACTGTTGCGATGACAGCTGAACAAGTAACAAGCCAAGTAACGCTAGTTCGCCGATGACAGCTAAGATCGTTCGATCGTCTCGTCAAAAAGCTCCTGTAGATGCTCTGGTACCTCCGAGTCTTTCCCTCCAACAGGTGTATCTACAACAGTGGGCAACACAGACATATAGGCGTCAGGGACGGAGTGCTTAATATCCGGGGGTTTCGGTGTTCATACGCCTTCTTGTCGTGCTTACAGTGCACGTCGCGAAACCTGATGGCGTATATACCAACTACGCCGAGGCGTCGTGCGTGCTGTGCTGGAACGTTATGTAGCCTACGTAAAAATATGTGCGTTAACTACTTCTATACTCTCTTGGTTCAGTCTGCATCGAATCGAGTTTTATCGTCTCATGGGCGCGTAGGCCTACGTCCCTAATCAGTGGCGGCACCAAGGGGGGCATGGCCCCCCATTTGAGGCTTGGCCCTCCCTTTGGCCCCCCATATGGAAAAGTCTGGGAATTCCAGAGTGGTCAGGGAAAAGTGAGGGAAAACGGTTCTAGACCTACTCAATTAGACAAAAATTAGTGGTACCAATTTTTTTCTGCTCGCTTCGCTCGCATATTATTTATACTACTACTTTTGAATTTATGGCACCGCCCTTGGTCGAAAAGGAATTGCTTGGTCTAGGGGTCTGGTGTATTGTTGAATTTTTGCCTGCCCTAATGGAAAAGTCCAGAAATTTTATGTGCTCTGGACAGTGGTCACCCACATCCAATAAGTACGTATATTGGATGACAGCCTAAATGCAACGAAAATAACAAAAGGAAGGGAAGGGTTAAAGTACGAAATGAATAGAGTGTGGCCCTCCTTACACATGTACCGACATTATCAGTCAGCGCCAAGACTGAGTAGAAAATTTTTGCAACACCAGAGGCAACTCCGCCTTTGAAGTCTCGTCGCCGTTAAGTATTTTTCGAACACAATGAGTCTTAGTAGGCGCGAGTGCGCGACAATTAACAGCAATTAGGGACAGTGGCGGCGCCAGCTTTTCATGAGTGGGGAAGCCAAGGGTACTGCTCTGATCTCGGTACTGGCTTAGGAAGGGGGAAACGTCCGGGAGGGGGAGTTTATTGGGTAGGCCTAAATCTCTCATCTATCGCATCAAGTTACCAACCAGATTCATGAAGATGGTAATGTTTTAATCTACCGGCCATAGCATAACGAAAAAAATGGATTAACCTATTTGGGCAAAATGCCAGGAGTGGTTGGGCGATTTGTCCGAGTGAGTGGTCTTTTGCCCGCCTAACTTGCATGAAAAAATTGCTTTGCTTTCTAGGATCGCTGCGCTATATCGCTACGTTGTCACGCGATACACGTCATGATGCAACGCGGAAGGCGAACGATAGCCACTACGTCTATTTCTGCATGTGTACTTAATCTAGTTATAGGCTGTCATTCAGTTGGCCAAAATAGGCCTAATGAAGAAATTTCTTGGTGTCAAAACCGTCTGCATGGGAATGCTGGCCGTGTTAATGACGCCTACATGATGTTGCCGATTGTTGCGCACAGCGAGGATCAGAGCAAGCTGGTCTACCTCACGTCTAACGGCCTCACCGCGCAGCATGCCTTTAACAGTCATTAAGGAAACCGACCTGGACTCGCCTGACTGGCGTATCAGGGAGAGATGGAGTTAGGGAGGAAAATGATGGCCTGGCAGTCCGGCATGCCAAGGGATCTTAATAATGACAACAGCGCAAGTGGCGACGTCAGCTCAGCCGCTCTGCGGGGCCGCCCGTGCTGCAACCCCGTGTCCGCCCTCCCACACATCTTGCAGCAGCTGCAGGCATGTACAGTAGACAGACAGTCATTATTAATGGGGAGCTCACTACGCTCCCCCAGAGTCCCTAGTCAGCTGCAGGGAGAAGTATACTCTCTCCCCATTCTCCTCCCGGTCGACGCCTGGGGCACCTCACCTTGAGTTTGGGGGATTGCTCCAAGGACTTCAGAGGTAGACGCCCTTGAATAACGCTTTTTCGCATGCAATTCAATCTCCATGGCAGTCTTTGCATTTCTGCGTTATTTCTATACTGCTATGGTGATAGAAAAACGACATTTAGTACAAAGTCCACAAAAATACGCCATTTTGACCTTAATATCTAAAAAAATTTCTGCGGAGAGGGAACTGCTCCCTACCTAGACCCTTTCCCCTGTGGGAGGGGGACACCCCCTC
>Ga0209367_1006288_pt1 | contig 16452 bp, 11 predicted proteins | sample WorMetLIZISLAND2_FD_187412 | JGI IMG/M metagenome (GOLD analysis project Ga0209367, IMG submission 187412) | Marine gutless worms symbiont microbial communities from Max Planck institute for Marine Microbiology, Germany - Olavius geniculatus... ... | reverse complement strand
AGAGAAGTTTATTTGCCATATCAGTCACAACCAATACAATAACAATTTCACACAACGGCAGGCTGCCAGAAAGGAAAACTCCATCACAGCTGGCCACCTATGATAACTATAACCAATAACTGTGAACAATATAATAAAAATAATAATAACAAACAAAAAAGACAGATGGCAGCTGTTCTAATTCCATCCTTCTACCCATCTGTGTAGATCTCTAGATGGTGTGAAAACTCTTGAGCGAAGCTCAAGAAATTTGCATTTGAACACTTCTGGGCTGGTAGTTGTTTTGTCGTAGCAGCATAAACTGAAGTTACAGTTAAGCGTTTGAGAAGCCAAGGTGGAATTGTAAAAACGGTTGTAGGTAAGACATTCTTCTTCTTAAAGCATTCTTCTTCTTAAAGCCGAGATTCTGCAAGTAGTTTTCAACTCTGAAGCTAGGCTTCACTGTCAAACCGAGTTTTGAACTTTGAATTGAAAACTGCATTGTATGCCAAGTTATTTGTATTTGCACTGAGCTTGAGGCAGTAACGTTAACGTTAAGGCCTATCATCTGTTGTTGTGTAAAGTTAACAGGTGGTGCTATAATTATAAATGAGTACTGTAAATGCTATGTAGCAGCATCTCTGAAATTTTATACGATGATTTTTGTTGAATATATCTACGAGGAGATGTAAAATTATTGCTGGTTACTGTTAATAATAGGCTAATATTTGATATCAAAAATTGTTCACGACCTGTCGTGTGACCCTATACCTCGTATGTCGAGCAAACAGCCAGCAAACTAGAATGTTCGACCCATCAACTGTCCTGTCCTTACACCTTGCTTTGGGATGCATGCATAACACGATGACAACATGATATGACAACATCTGCATAGGCAAAAAAACTACAAAAGTAACAAATCACATGATCACCGATGATGAGCTAAAACATAACAACAATGATCACACCGACAGCAGCATCTGACTTGGAAAAAGATTCAAACATGACAAATGTTTTTATTCATTTTCTGATTTACAGAAAACTACTTTAATAGCTTCTGTAATTTTGCCAACTAATGCAACAGAAGAGTGGATAACATATATATATTACTGTGGATTTTTTCCCCCACAAATTAGCAGAAATTTTCACTGGGACAAACAGACAGAGCTCGCGTTCTGAGCAGCCTACTTCTAAACTTGTATTTAATACTACTGGCTCTTAGGACATGGCTCTACATGACGATCATTAACTCAAATATTGTATAACAAGTACAACATATAAAAAACACTGACAGCCAAGCCATAATTTGATCTCGTAATCTTACAGACACAGTAAAATGATACATGTAAAATGCACAGATACCATCATTAGACACACGTGACCTCAACAGGTCCAGCAATCAGCAGCAAACACTGTTAGTGCCTCCAATCAGCCATACATAAACATGTTGCATATTTCCGAGATAGGAAATACACTCTGTATTAAAAAAACATCCCTGACATTTTCAACTGTAACTTGAAAAAAAATATTATCAGATTTCGATAATTTTTGGCACGAATATACCTGACACAACTTGCCATCAAATGACCGTTCAGTTTCCCACCTCACCCAACATTTGTTTCTGCACTACCTGGGGAAAACGCAACCAGTGAAATATCACTTTTTTATCCAATGCGATATGATTGCTTAATTAACATAATGCGTAAAAACACATTTTGTTCACATTTCTGACACTATGGCTGACATTTCATTCAGTTATTTATTTTTCAACTGCTTGCAGTAAAATTGCTTGAAGTGTTGGCCCACAATGTGAACAGGGGCAAGGAGACGTTTTCTCCATTTATTGACAGCAGTATCGATAATGTTCTGCTCCAGACCAATCCACGCTGTACCAGCTGCTTCTTGACTTCACAAACATTCCTAAACTTCATCTGGTAGACACACTGCTGCATGACAGTCAAATCTTGTAATGGACCTTCTGTTGGGGCCCACAGATTAGGATAGATGGAATTTATTGACGTTCGTTTATTGTAACACATTATGTTTGGTCTTCTTTCCCTAGGTAGTGCAAAAGCAGACGTAGGGAGAGGTGGAAACTAAAACACTTGTTTAATAGCCAATTGCGTCGGAAATATTTCTGCCAAATATTATTAAGATCCGATAATACTTATTCAAGTTACGATCGATAATATGTCGGGGACGTTTTTTCAGGTTTTCTGTTTATTTCACCACATATTTTGCTTGATCTGCTTTCCCTAGGTAGTGCAGAAGCATACATTGGGTGAAATGGGAAACTAAACGGTCGTTTGACGGCAAGTTGTGTCAGGAATATTTGTATCAAAAATTTAAATCATTAAAATATCATAAAAATAAGCTCATTAAAATCTGAAAATTGGTTTTCAAGTTACAGTCGAAAATGTCGGGGATGTTTTTTGGGACACAGTGTAGAAACAAATATGAACAAATGTAATTAGCCAACTTGTAGCGCAGCAAGCACAATTGTCAAGCACACTAACTTAATTCAGATGCTCATTATACAAACAAAGCTGTTTGCTCATTAGGCACTCTTCACATCTTAACATTATACTGTATTATATACAAGAACAGAACCAAAAATTGGAATCTGATATGAAACAAACACTGTAACGGACACAACAGCAGCAACACTGAAAAAATATAGTGGAAATCACGTCTGTGAGCTCCTTGTGAGTCCAGTCATTATCACCTGGTTAACCAGATCAGAGTTACAGTTTGATATGATGCGTACAGTACTATACAATATCATCACAGTAAATGTCACTTGCCTGATCTTGCATCAGACATATCACGGCTGTACAATTAATTCAACACATTCAATGATATCACAATCAGAAACAACTAAAGTGAACTGAACATAAACTGACAATGTAAGCCAAATATCAGCAGATTGAGCTAATAAAAAGCAAAACCTATTACAGCGTGGAAAAAAAACATCAAAGTTGGTGAATTCATCGGGTATCAAAAATAGCTTGGGCTCTTCTTTGCCAACGTGTCTCTAAGAATTTGGTGACATATAGTGCTATATAAATAACATGTTGATTTACTGATTGGAAGTGCACTAATACATGTTTGATTAAAGTAGCAGACACTCACACTGATCTGTTCAGCAAGCCCACTACCTGATACAGCTATGATGAGCTCACTAGCGCATTCATGAGTCCCGTCCACAGAGCAACTATATCAATCATCTCAGAAGATGAGGCATTGAGACTCATCTATTCATGCAAGGTTCTCTCTTTGTGAGAGGAGTGTCAAGCTTACTCCGTGCTTGAGGAATTCCTGGAGGCTATATTTTGGCATTCACCCAACCCACTTTCTTGGTCTAGCCAAAAAGTTATGGCTGATATGTTCACCAAATCTGGGCAATTTGTAGGGGACATCAAGGGTGAATCTGACAAAGGGGTTTTGAGAGGGAGGGGGATGAAGGGAAAATTTTTCTTTGACCCCCATATCTCTCCCGTTGGGGGAACTGGGACGTTGAAAATTTTTTTTCCCAATGGGCCTCATAGGTGGACATGTTCCGGCACAATTTCAGCCCCCTCGATTGAACGTGGGATGAGGGGGAAAATGTTAAGTAAGTCCCCCAATTATGTGGGGTCATTTTGGTGCTAGCCAGATCTCGGAACCTATGAGGTGAATCAATTTGCTTTGTTTACCTGGGTGTCAAGATGATATTGTCATGAGTTTTTGGCCGTACCATAGAGCTGCTAGTGCTCTTTATGACAATCCAGTATTTTTCGTTTTTCCACTAGAGGGCGCTAAACAATGTTTTTGAAAATTTATATCTCGCTCATTTGCGAACCGATCAGTGTGATTTTTTCTCCGCATGGTAGGTCATGTGTATTTTAAGTGTGCCAAATTTTGGTCATTAATTTTCTTTCGTTATTAAGATAATGGAAACAATCGACGTTTTGGACTTTTTTGGCGACTACGCCATTTGTTGGCTTCTTTGGCACTGCATAGCGGCTTTATTTTTGACACAATCTAGACCAGAGTATAGATGATATTAGAGTCGACGTCTCTAAACACTGCTGCCAAATTTCAGCCGCCTAGCTATCATTTAGCGACTTCGCCATAAAGTGGAATATCAAAAAATAGTTACAAGTCAACAAGCTAGCCAATCCGGCCTATCGTGTAAAGAAAGAGAAAATGGTGATTTCCACTTAATGCATCCAGTTTCGAAACCCACGTTTCCGATCTTTGTCAGGGTGTAACTCGCATTTGTATGCTCCGATCTTGGTAAAATTTTCACAGGATGTTCAGATGTCAAAACACCCAGATTTTTTTCGGGTTGGCACCCCTTTTCGACTCCGATCACGCTGAGTGTGACCCATCATCAGTTAGACTCAGTCGACTACCTCTGGAAAAATAGGCCAGTTAAACATAAACTGAAAGCAGCATTAGATCACACGAAACTCTACAAAATAATGCACAATCACTGTTACATGGTGAAATCTAATCTTCATGATAAAAATGGATACAAAGCCTTTAAAAAACACACAAAAATTAAGACTTGAAAACAAACAACATAACTGAGCCAATAGTAAATAAGAATAATCATGAGCGGACTGTTAAAGAAAATGGAGCAAATGTTATCACAGCTCGATAGTTAATACGCCAATCAGTTTATCACCACATAGACAAAAACAGTGAATGATTCTTTGTCACATCACAACACAGCACTTCTCCTTGTGGTCGGGAGCAGTGATGTCGTACCGGTTAGAATATTTGTGTCGAGTGCCTACGAACGTTGCATTGTCAGCTAGTGGATGTTGACCAGCACTGCTGACGCCATTCGTGATGGTGCCGTTTGTCTTGCTGGCCACCAGCCCCATGCTGTTAGCATCTGGAGATAGGCTATTGTGCCGACGCATGCGCTCCTCTCGCTCCCTTGCTCGCTGTCGTTTCACATCCACCAGCAAAGGTCCGGACGGTCGTCTGTCACCAGACAAGGTTGGAATAACTGTTTCACTCGGCGACATATTCTGTTCCGGCGTCTGTACAGTATCAGCAGTTATAGAAATATTGGACGTTGAATTGTGCACTACTGAATCAGACGTGGATAGCTGCTGTACCAATTTATCAGCCGCATTCTGCACCATTGCATCATCCGTAGACTGTGGTGGTGATTTGTCAGCTGATTCTGACTGCATCTGCAGTGACACATTGGATGCTGTTGACACTTCTTCTTCTTTAGCTGAACTCAGCTCTGGCTCTTGAACTGTTGATGAGCTAGATGGCTCTGTACTGTCGAACAACTTGGGGGGTTTCTCGACTGATGACTCTGGAGTGGACGCTACCGGTTCCGAGTTTGACAACAAAATGCTGGAGTTGCCTTCTTCTTCCATCATAGTCTGACATCACAACACACAATAGTAAACGTTTGAAACTTTTTTTATATAAAACGTTAATACAGGGTTCGGGTGAGAAAAAACGCTGAATACTACAATAATAGTACACAAAGAAATTACTAAAACCAAATAAAACATTCTCTGCTTCAGTATACAAAAACTGTTTTCTCTCATGCATCAAATTTTTGTCATTCTATATATGCAGGAAAATCATTAATTTGCATCTATATAATATCCAATTTACATGTCTTCCGAAAAACTCAATGGGTGTTAATGTATTTTGAACACGTGGAGAAATTTTTTGATGACGTCATTATTGTGATATCATCTGTTCATACAACACATTCTACATGTGCATTATTTTCCTCACCAGTAATCTATCATAACTCGCAAGTGACAAACAGCATAGGAACGAGAAAAAATGAATAAACTTAACAACTTAATGTCCCCTCTTTAAATTTAGGAGACAAGTGTTTCATTTTTCAACACATTGTCTGAGTTTGCTCAAACATTAATTTTGTTCTATCTGTCAGCAGAGTTCTGCATGCCGATGCAAAGAACGATGCTGGCTGCTGTCAGAGCCACTGACGAACGACTGATTGCCCCGACATCTGATGCACATTTATGCCCACCTAGCATTTCGTTTCCTTACATCAAACAGGTATTGTTCACTTTGTAGAAAACTTGTCGCCATGCACTGGATGCAACTCAGAGTGAATCTGATTTACATTAAGTTTTTTGCCCACGAAGACAAAATAACCGCACGCTGTTCGTTACGTACGTAAGTAAGTAAATGTAAGTGTTCATTACGGGAACAGGAGGATTTCAAGGTCAACGTCACCTTATTATTTAATGTTCATAAATGATGTCACAGTGATGTCATTGTAATAAAACTCGCAGCTGCTAATCAGAATTAAATTCCCTACAAAATGTATATTTCAAACTTTTAATATTTGGAAAACTAACAAAATGATGCTGTTTTGTAACTTATTTATCAAATGACCCTCGTAATTACAGCTTTTCTGACTATTGTACTTTATTCAGCTTGCTGACCCATCTGAAAAATGACTGTCAACTGTGAAGGCAGTATGCATTTTGAGTCATATACAATGGCTACTAGGTAAAGCTGAATCTACAGTCACTAGGCTAGTGATAACATTAGCAGCATTATTTACATTACACATAAAGCAACAGTTTAAGCACCAAACATAAAGTAAAGATATGCACAATGCAGCAAAGAAATTCTCCAATGCCACATGTATATACAAACTGAAATAAACATTATCAAAGACATGCATGCAGCTCACCAAGCTCAGGATAAATACAATAAGTACTCTCTTTTATACAGTGCTCAATTACATCCAAGCCAGAATCCATATTTGGAGTACATTCCATAAGTGCACAGCAGTTTTAACTATTAGTTCAGCTGGACTAGCCAATTTTAACGTTTTTAAGATGAGCTGATAGGCCAATATTGATGAATGCAACATACACCAGCTGTATAACCTGTTCAGTGCTGTTAGTTAAGTCCTTTGTGTCGTCGTCGTCGTCATCTTGAACAGCTGCCATCATCTGCAGAACATGTAGTGCTTCATCACGCGCATCTTTCGCTGACATTGCATCTTTTTCATGCACACTTGGTCGACGCATCACCGAACTATAAACAACGCCAATATCAACTTGTATATGTCCACTTTTGTCCAATTTATAATACACGCAGTCGAATGATGAATATTCCACATGCCTATCATCTGCCTAAGCAAATGGTACAATTAAATGTAAAAAAATGTTCGCATTACTACTATAATCTTTCCGTATCTATCAAGGCATGCCATAGATATCATACAGCAAGCGTTGACAAATGCATGCATGCAAAGACATTGGACAAATTGGACAAAGAATTAGAAATACGGTATTTTAAAAAAATGAAACAAAATTTTTAAAAAATTAAAAATTTTGCTCACATATTTCATTACGGCATCTAGACACACTAGCAAACATTACAAAAACCAAACTTGTAGCTTAAAATCCAATTTTTTGCCAAATAACGTCTTGAAGCACAGCACTAAAATTTCAAATTACAAACATTATGTTAAATAACAATTCCAACACACTATCTAATATCACTAAATCAAAAAAATAGTGGACACTTACTGTGCTCCAAGTGTGCCAGAAGTAACACTGTTCAACAATGCAAAACACAACAGCAACTAAATAAACGGTGTACGGACACTTCATCACGTGACAGTTAATCACTGCACAAATCAGACATTTAATCATGCAACACTTAATCAGCAACATATAATTACTTAACAATTATCACATGACATAATCACAGTTACACATATAAAATCCTATAAAAACATAAAGGTCCATGAACACGTTAACAACTTGACATAATCAATCGCTCTGGGACAGAAGGTTCTGGCATTTGTCTTTATTAACTGTGTCGTGTCCTATGTGTAAGTGACAGAAGATTGTGCACCAGCAATTCTTTGTAGAAATGACGAGCGTTGCATATAAAGATCTTTTTCGATCCCTTGCACAAAAGTCCACAACTGAAAAAATGCCTGATGCAGACCAAAATGCCAACCTTCAGCTGCATTTGTTGTGCTTGCGATGACCGCTGTTCCTGCCTTATAATGATTCCACGTTTCTATCGGAAACATGGCTTGGCTAAGCCAGAACGTGGCGAACATTATAATATTCACCACGTCCTGGTCATCGTCTGTCTCTATAGGCATGTTGGAAAATGCCCAATCGATCACAGGTCAGTGATTAACTGTTGCGTGATGAAATGTCTACGTGTTTAACTGTCTAAGTGATTATGTGTCGGTGATTAACTGTCGCATGATTAAATGTCGGGTGATTAAGTGTCACCAAACCTAAATAAACTACACAGTATAACTGAATAACAAATAAATACATAATTAATAAATTAATTAATTCACTGCAAAATTGATAAATTAATTAATCAATTAATAATCAACAATTACAAATAAGTCACTAATGAATAAATGCAACACTGTGTAATTAAATCCTGAAAAATTCTACACAAATCTAAAATGTCTAATTCTTGTAGTAACAGAGTGATAATAAATATTCAAGAACCCAACATAATTACGGACTTCATCAAAAGCAATGCAGTTACAATAGAAACATCTGAAACAATAAAGTGGTAAATAAATGCAGAAAGCACTGCCAACATTTCAGCTATCTTGTTATTTATTATAGATGTACATAAATGCACTTTGTCTGACTTTTCTGGAATCAACAAAATGACAATAATGAGAAATATACAACATAGTGGATCATTTTGCAAAGTATAAGCCACAGGAACATTGGTGCTTTAGATCGGATGCACGAAGCACTCTGCACACATGACCGAAAACTGAGCTGAGGACATTCCTGCACAGAGCATCTAGAAAACTGATCTGCAGAAAATTATTTTTTGGCAAAATCTAAACTATTTCCCGATGAATTGATTGTAGTGCATGAAAGTGTAATGCTTATGCATAAAACATGTTAATGGTAAATGTTTAAACGACAACAGAAGCAGCACGCTCCTCGAAATAACCATCATAATAAAGCAATTCTTTAAAGAAAGTAAACAAATGAAGTACACAGCATTACCGTCGTATCGAGCTGCTGTGTCGATCAATGGCGCAGGCACTGCTGTGCAAGTCGGACAGTCGCTTGTGTTGAATCTCATCTAGCAACGACAGCATGCCTTTCCGCAGGTCCTCGTCATCACAAAGATCTGCCAATCAATCAACAGACAATATCCACACACCACGCTGGCATGACACGCCATAGCGCTCATGCATTGTGTCCAATCAACGAAGTTGCTCTACACCGAGCCAGGTTAGTACTTGGATGGTATGTAACCAGCCACCTAGCTCAACTCAGCCTTCTACCCTCCGGGAAACAAAAAAATCAGTATCAGCAGCTGTCCAGCTGAGTAATGATAAATGGTGATAAAAAATGCACTTCACTATGGCTGCCTATAGCTGGCTCAAGCTGGTCCAAAGGTCGGCAGCCACCTGGCGCTGTTACATTTAGTCAAATGAACCAGGTGCCATGACAACAGCACCAAAAACACTGGCATTAGCATTGTTATTATTATTATTGCTTCATTCACCAGTCACTTCCACCGGTGCATCATGATGCCAGCTGAAAATGCCAAACGTAACAAGTTTTACTGACAAAAACTGCCAACTTTCAAACAATACCATCTACATTAAAACCATCCTATATTGCCAAATTAATACCAAACTGGTGCTGAAATTGGGAGTTTAGTACTGCCAAACTAAACAATGAAATTGCTACCTCAAGGGACAATGCCAACTGCTAAAACAAATTAAATATAAAAAAAATTATTAGTTTGCAGTGTTGTGTAAGGGCAACTAAGTCACACATCCAAAACAGCAGAATTCATTTTATCAGGAAAAGTTAACAGACGAAATTGACTGCCCTTACAAACCAACGTCACGTGATCCCGTTCACTTTTCGTTCCAGTCCACCACAGGCGCAGAACTGTTCTAAGGGTGACCAGCCATTTCAATGGGAAACTCCAAAATTTGACCCCTCGTATTTCCCAAACCCCTTAATTTTTCCACACCAAAATTTACACAGATGATTATGTCCAGCATATCTCCTGATGTGCAAAATTTGGCGAAAATCCGTTTATGGGGGGCTTCTCCACGAACATGTGAAATATAATGCTTGCGTGACTTTTTGTGCCTTTCCTTTCCTTCCCTTTTTTTTCTTGCCATCCTCTACAGGAAATACGACTGAACTGATTCTAACGCACGACGGCTCATATGACGCGGTTTCACGCAAGGAAGTGCCTTATGGGGGTTACAAAATTTAAATTCAACATTTTCACCTATTTTTTCACAAAATATGAAAAATTACAATGGCACCCATGGGGAAAATTAGACAATGCTTTAAACAGTCATAACTCCAGCTATGTATAAAATAAAGTCGTAACTTTTGGTTCTAGGGTATGGTTTTTGGGGTCAGCCAATTTAACAGTGTCATTATATTTACCCCTGATCGACCCCCGTTGCCATGGCAACAAAATTTGGGACAAAATGGACGATAACTTGGCCAGCCTTAAAAGAAAATTGCACGCTGTTTGCACCTACCCCCTATTTTTAGGCCCACGCTATCCAATGGTGTCATTTGAATTTTTCCCCTGCCAACCCCCGTTGCCATAGCAACGAATTTTGGGACAAAATTGGCTATAACTCGGCCCCCATAAAAGATAATTGCATGCTGTTTGCACCTACCCCCATATTTTCGGGGCCGGGCTATCTGATGTTGTCGTATAAATTTCTCTCCTGGCGACCCCTGTTGCCATGGCAACGAATTTTGGGACAAAATTCACTATAACTCGGTCTGTGTAAGAGATATCTGCAAGATTTTTGCATCTACAGTGGGATTTTTGGGGACAGGCCATCGAATGCTGCCAACTGAATTTTTCCCCGAGCGACCCTCGTTGCCATGGCAACAAAATTTGGGACATATGGGTTAAAATTCAGCTTACGTAAAAGATATATCGAAGATCTTTGCATCAGATGGGGTGCTTTCAAGATCGGTTTATTTTGGCATGGGCAGTGTGCAATTATTCAAAAGCACACATATGCACCCCTGCAAAAATCGTACGTTAAGTATACGAAAAATCGTTATTATCTAGCAACAAAAAACATTTCTACATTATCTAACATTGCTATAATTAACTAATCCAGATTACACCCTTTCAGATAAAATAAAAATCATCGATCTTGGATGACCCTTAAGGTCACTGACAACAAGTACTGATGGCTATCCTAGCGACAGTTGGGCTTCTTGTTGACATCGTGGCACTATATAAGCCAGATCATCATTGCTATTATTCTGTGGCACACAGACTGACCAAGTGCGGTTTCTCCATTGTGAGTTGTAGCATCGACATTAGCACCGTGCTCCAGCAGTAATCTTACTGCTTCAATCTATCATCACAATTCCCATTCACACGACCATTTTTTACCAACTCCACCATAAATAAAAACTGTTATGCATATCATTGGACAGCAACTGTAATTACAAAAGACTTGTTCATCTGCATAACATATTAGAGAGAAGATTTTAGCGAAAAAGACAATGGAAAAATATAGATACAGACGGTAGACGACTTGATAGAAAATAACATTTAGGGTATACTGATGTGAAGAAAACAGCGGACGATAGAAGTATTTGGCAAACATTAGGAACAGGCAGTCATAAAACCTGCTGAATGAGCAAATTACTAAAAGCAGAAGTTATAGGAATGAGACAGATGGATAGATAGACCTGTCCCCAGCAAATAGCGCAGTGTATAGGTTGCCAGCCATCGTTGTCGACAGAGCTGACGAGCGCAGCGTGACTGAGCAGTAGCTGCATCACTCTCATGTAGCCATTGCATGCAGCAATGTGCAGCTGACAAACAAACACACAGCAACAGCAGCATTACCAGTCACCCATGCAGCCATCATGCTACTCAGCCAATTTGGTACAACCACGTTACGTTAGCGGCGTGAAAATGCACTTTGACACTGAACAGACTTAGGGCGCATTGCACCAACGTCGTTCAACTTTGAACCCGGGTCAAATCTGAATTTGAACCAAGTTCAGCTGTAAATTGCGTTGCACCAAAGCAGTTCAAGCGTTGATCTCCATTCAATTCCGTTCAATTCTGAACTGCCATCTGACCACCGATCAAATTTTGATCTCGGTTCAACTCACGGTTACGCATGCACAATAGACAATAAATACTTTCTGTGATACTATTGCTGCAAAAAATTGTCCGATTCGAATCTTATCCTGTCCAAAAACTTCTTTGTATCGAATTATAAGACCTCTAATGCAATTATTCTGATGATCTGGATATGTTAGGTTTCTACTGTATTCGTTTTATGTTCTCTTTGTGCTCGATAAATTAACAAATAGGGGGGCCTAGATGAATAAATCAAAAACTCATTCCTATCCATTTACAAGACATTAAATTCAATTATACTTGTAATCTAGATATGTTACATTTGTGCTATATCTGTTTTCTGTGGTCTCTTTGTTCGATATATTAATTAATGGATAAATAAACAGCATTCTAGACTGCCGATGCACCGTTGCTATGCCGTATACGGTAAACATATTATCTTGACAACGGATGTAGAATAATTAACGAATATCTATTGGAACACAAAATGCGTATCTTCGGAACTTTATCATGCAACAGCGTTGATGCGAAAATTGTGTGATAACTTCAGGAAAGCTTAAAATTGGAACTGTGACGTCACTGTAGTTGGCTCGTAAACCGAGCGTAGTTGACCAATCAGCATCGTCCATGGTATAACCACGGCCATTCAACTGAATGGGATCAGCTGATCCGAGTTCAACTTGGTGCAATGTAATTCAGCATGAACTTGGTTTAACGTTTGATCTAGGTTCAGCTGAACCGAGGTCATGAACGACATTGGTGCAACGTGCCCTTAGACAGTTTATTTAGCAGCAGCAGCTCAGCAGTAGCATTCGCTGCCGTGCTCATACAGCGAGAAGACCTCACTTCTGTTAATACACGGGCGACAGCCATCACGGACTGTATATATTTACGAGTCTGTCTTAGGGCGCATTGCACCAACATCGTTCATGATCTCGGTTCAGCTGAACCTAGATCAAAAGTTAAACCGAGTTCATGCTGAATTACGTTGCACCAAGTTGAACTCAGATCAGCTGATCCTGTTCAGTTGAACAGCCGTGGTTATACCATGGATGATGCTGATTGGTCAACCACGCTCGGCCTACGGGCCGACTACAGTGACGCCACAGTCACACGCAATGTTTGCGAAACAGTCCAGTATAGATTGGCCGTAATTTGTTCGAATTTTAAGTTTCCCTGAAGTTACTACACGATTTCAGCATCGACAGTTGCATTAATAAAATTCTGTAGATACGCATTTTGTGTTCCAATAGATATTGGTTAATTATTCTACGTCCGTTGTCAAGATATATGTTTACCATAGGTATGGCATAGCAACGGCGCATCGGCACTCTAGAATGCCTTTTATTTATCCATTAATTAATTTATCCAGCAAAAAGACCACAGAAAACAGATATAGCACAAATGTAACATATCTAGATCACAAGTATAATTGAATTTAAGGTCTTGTAAATCGATACAAATGAGTTTTTGTTGCTGTGGTTAGGGTTCGATCGTATGTTTACTGTAAAGGTGAGACATCGCCACCGAAAAATGCAATTTATTCATCTATTTGTGACCGATGACGTCACGTGACCCCAAAAGGTCAAACTCGTGATCCCATTATCTTTGGGGCCCAATATCTCCATAACGGTGCGAGATAGACGCATGGTTCCAATGGACCACCAATAGGAAACTACATATGCCAAGTCAAACGGTCAAACTCGTGACCCCAAAATTATTGAAGCCCAGTATCTTCGTATCTGTGCAAGACAGATTCATGATCATCATTGACTACCATTAGGAAAGTGCTCTCACCAAGTCCGATGGTCACGTGCCGATGACGTCACGTGACCCCTAAAGATCAAAATCGTGACCCCAAAACATTTAAGATTTGATGTCTTCATGGCCGTGGAAAGCAGATGGTTTATAATTGACCATCAACATAAAAACTTTGTCGTTGTAATAAAGCAGCAAATATAAATGTACAAAACATCAGTTTATACACTTGTTAATGGCAACATGCAATGAGTGACACATCGAAAACAGCAAAAATCATAAAAAGGTGATATTATTCAACAGCACATTGACAGTTAGGCGATGTGATGGTGAGTGATATCACCTTTTTTATGATTTTTGCTGTTTTCGATGTGTCACTCATTGCATGTCGCCGTTAACAAGTGCATAAACTGATGTTTTGTACATTTATCATCAGTATAATTGCATTAAAAGTCTGATTCTGTCGATTCGATATGAGGAAGTTTTTTTGGACAGGATAAGATTCAAATCGGACAATTTTTTGCAGCAATAGTATCACGGAAAATATTTATTGCGTAGTGCGCATGCGTAACCGTGAGTTGAACCGAGATCAAAATTTGATCGGTGGTCAGATGGCAGTTCAGAATTAAACGGAGATCAATGCTTGAACCGCTTTGGTGCAACACAATTTACAGCTGAACTTGGTTCAACTTCAGATTTGACCCGGGTTCAAAGTTGAACGACGTTGTGCAATGTGCCCTTAATCTTAATTTGCCCAAACATTCTGTCGCCCCGCTACCTTAGGAGCCTTCTTATGAACTCATACAGAAGATATACAGACGAACAGACAGACAGACGGACAGAAGGGGACAATACATAATGTGGCCTTTTGGAATGGCCAGTCAGCCACACAACAAATTCTGGTAACAGCAATGAACAGACCAGACAGATTGCTGGAGAGCATTTATCTTAACAAAAAACAAGAAACCTCTTTTGCAGCCAAAAATCACTAAAAGCCCCATTTTTTAGGTTTAAGGTCATTCAAAGTCATCGATGTTGACACCACTAAAATGCACGTTACCAGCGCTTGTCTGTGCCCATCTGCAACTGTTTTAACGCTGGACAGACAATAGCAAAAAAATAACCGCTTTTTAAACAAGTAACTCTGTTTGACACCCTCGTGCATGAGCCGATCATTGAACATAGGGGGTCGTAACTTGGACTGCTAAAATCTACATCCAATGGTTAAAATATTATATGCAGGATGTCTTGGTCTATCTCAGCCATTTTGGCGCAATTCACTCTTGAAATGTGTGTCACAGCCAAAAATCACGAAAAAATTCACTAAAACTCTCGTTTTAGGGGTCATTGATGTTGACAGTTTTAAAATGCACGTCACCAGTGCTTGTTATGTTATGCAGCATGTCTGCCTTTCTGCAACCGTTTTAACACTAGACAAGCCAATAGCGGCAAAAAAACGTCTTTTTAGAAGGGTGTCTCTCTTTCTCCCACTCGTTCGTGGCCCAGTGACCTGAAATTTTGTCACGAAATACTATAGAGACTCTGAGCTATCATGTGGTGAAATCTTGATTTCTGTATCTCACATGGGTTTTGAACGGTACCGGAATGTGACACCAGGACAGACAGATGGACAGAATTACCGTAGCTAATACGCGCTATAGCTATGCTAGCTCTCGCATGTAAAAAGTCGTAATATGAAACAAAAGTCACAGAATTCACATGATCAAGGCAATAAAAATGACAACTTTTGCCTCTCTCAATCCCATAAATAATATTAACATAACTACCGGAGTTTCGCCAGACTGGCCATGAAAATCAAAATTTCCTCCATCGTTCAAAATATTCTGCATGTCTGCCAACATCATGTTTTCAGCAGTAAGTCTTGTCTCTTCAATCTGTTCCTGAGTTACACCTGTTCCACACATGTAGCATACTATAATGATAGACAACTTCAGAAACTGCATTATTTGTGCAACTACTATTAATATTATCTCTGTACTACTATTTTAGTTTGTTTCTTTCTCTGCAAGATTGCTTTTCAGATTTCAAATGATTAAAATGTTTGGAGGGGGTGGGCAAGAAATTAAACAAGTAAATGTTTTGCAAGTGACCCAGATCACAATCTAGATGAAAGAATTTCTGAAATATTTCTATATTTATCATGGCAATTCACTTGTAGCCAAGAACAGAACAAGTCTCAGTAGACGTTTGAACCACTCTTGCTATTTTTAATAAGTAGGACTATTATTAGCAATTTACTAATTCTTCGGATGTAAAACACAAAGTGAATAAATATACTACAGTCAGGGTCGGATTAAGAGCAAATTAGGCCGAATGCTGTTATTTATAAAAAAGACCATTTGTTTATGGCATTTAAGAGAGACCAAGATGCCGCCCAAGACGCTGATACCGCCAATGCGGGTGATAACTGGATGATAACCTCCTTTCTCTTTCCTCCTTCTCTCCTTTCATTTTTTTTCTTCCCCTTCCTTTCCCTGTCTTTTTTCTTTCTTTTCCTTTCCCTCTTACCTTTCTTGCCTTGGAGGTAAAACCCCTTACACCTTCGCTGGACTGTGATTTCTAAGG
>Ga0209367_1006285_pt1 | contig 16454 bp, 17 predicted proteins | sample WorMetLIZISLAND2_FD_187412 | JGI IMG/M metagenome (GOLD analysis project Ga0209367, IMG submission 187412) | Marine gutless worms symbiont microbial communities from Max Planck institute for Marine Microbiology, Germany - Olavius geniculatus... ... | reverse complement strand
CCCCCCCCAAAAAAAAAATAAAATAAAAGTCGCTGAGTTTTTGTCATATAAGGCAATCAACTGTTGACCTAGGCCTATGTCAAAATTTTTTTACGGTTACCCAACATATACAGTCCTACTTAGCAATCAATTTGCAATTAATGGTATAAACATGAAGAAGGCTAATGAGTACAAGTACTTCGGTGAATATATAAATGAGAATGGAACAAAGACGACGACAGTTGCAAAAAGAATTTCTGAGGCAGCTGGTGTATGTAATGAAATTCTGGCATTAGTCAGCTCGAACGAACTAAAAAAACTGAAGAATGCCAATTGGAATCCGTTTGGCCACAGCATGCTTAAACAGCAAGCTGCTGTATAATGCAGAAACTTAAACAAAAATTAAAACGAGTGACATTAAGAAGTTGGAAACAGTTCAAAATAACTTCTATAAAAGACTCATTGGTGTGCCGAGAGGATGTCCCAACGCTGCCATTATTCAAGAACTGGGAATCATTCCAGTAGAATACGAAATCCAAATAAAGAATAAACTCATAGAATACCACAGAATAATTACGATGACAGAAGAAAGACTTACAAAGAAATCAGTCGTCAAAGCAGAACAAATTGGATCAATTAACCTATACTGGATGATGCATACGCAATATTGAAAAAATAACATTATTTACAATGACAATCAAATAAATAATATGACAGCAAATCAATGGAAAAGGTTAGTGCAAAAGAAAGTAAATGTACAGTAAACAAGGAAATAATAGAAGAAAGTTTACAGAAGACCCAACTGCATAATATAGGCCTATCAGGTGCTAATGCAGAGTTAAAGAATTAGGCTGTCTGAAGGATCTCACATGGGAAAATTCCAGAACAGTGTTCGAAGTCAGGACGAATATGTTGAAGTTGAATTCAATTTATGGACAGAAAGACGAACAGTGCTATATCCGTGGGAAACAAGAAACAACACGGCACATATTCGAATGCGAAGGAAGCACAGTAAAAGGACTAACAATAGAAAGATAGGCCTACAAACCGATGATTGGAAAAGAAGGCCGACAGACAGACGACATGAACAGTGTAAGTCAGTCTGCGGAAATAGTTAAAAAGAAAATGGAAAAAAGAACAAAAATAAAGACGATTGTGAATGAGTACGGATGAGAAGACAATCTCCACTCCAGTGGAGTGTCCGGCGACGTATCCGCCCAAGTTCAAGTTCAAGGCGTAATGTCGCTTTTGCTGAACCAGTCATTGTTTTTAAATGTTATTGCTTTTTAAAAAAATTTGTAATTTTTTTACATGTATGTATGTATTTATGTTATTGATTTACATTTACGTTTATTTTATGCAAAAGATTTATTTGCTTACGACGTTACGTACCATGTGAGTGGGACCGAAATGCTTATGGACCGAATTGTGGGACCGAAGTGGGCGTATTATTGTTTCCGGAAAAGTTTGTTTATGTGTTATGGTTATTTCTACTATTTCTATACGCAACTGCAGGTTTTACGATTATAAAAATGCAGAACGTCAAGAATTTTATCCAGGGCAAAGCTCTCGGGGTTGCGGAATATTTGACGCCAATACTTAAGGTGATTTTTGCACTATTTATGTGGGTAATGATTATCTGGTGGTCTGCCGGGCGAAACAACATGATTACTTACCGCATATTTCCGATTTCACTCACGTTAGTCAATTGCAGGTAAGTAATCATGTTGTTTGGCCGTCTCCCGCTTTTCTGCGTAATAATTTTCAGGTGGCCGACGAATTATTTTAGTCAAATACTGATACCGGTAGTTGAAGCTTCGTTTTATTGGCGAAATCACATGGTTACTTACCCGCAAATGTTGTAGTAATCGCACCTTATTGCACATTTCATGAATGTTTGTCATTAGAGGTTTCGTTTGAGTGGAGGAAACAATTAACTTTCTGGAATAGTAAGACAGACTTTTAACAACTACAACATAACTTCGCACAAAATCAACATAAACATTGCACTGCACTGTCATGTCGGTCTTAAACTTCCGCTAATATAACGTAACGTAACTTCAAACATATTTACATAAACATATGTACACATCGGAAGTAAACACGCGTCATCTAAAAACTTAAGAATGACCATGTTTAGATTTTCAGACTTAGGTGTAGAATTAAATTTAGTTTTAGGGTTAGGGTTAAAAATAGGGTCAGGGTTAGGGTTAGGTTTAGGGTTAGGTTTAGGGTTTGTAGTTGCATTCAACTACAATCAAAATTAACTAAAATACAGTAGGATTGGTGTCAAAATCGTTCTCGGTTGATAGACGCTTGAAGTAAACAGCTGTGATGCAGAGATTGCATTGCAAAGTGTTTATTAGCACTGGCAACAACTTTAATTACAAACGTATATAGTTTCACAATCTGACAGAACAAAGCATGGTCAATCGTCATAGGTTTTACGGTAGGCCTTTTAACTGACGCCGAGAATCGACTCGATATCGCGATTTTTGGTCAAAATTGAATCGATGTCAAATTGAAATCGGAAAAATCATATTGTAACAACACTAAAGTCAAAAAGCAATGTATTCATTCGACAGGTTTAATGTTTAATGTTCTTTTTATCGGAGATGCTTATGTTTGATGTTGTTCGTTTATCATAGCATAAAGGCATTTATTTTTTAGCATGTAATGATGTAAAACGTATTTCTGTTTTTGTGTGTAGGAGTCAAAATTTAGAGAAACAGGAGTCATTACTCCAGAAGAAGTAAGTTTCTTTTGTACTTAAGAAATAAAAGACATAACGTGGCTAAGTATTAATTATCATGATAAACTGTGAACATGTGATCCCCGTTGGTCATATGTGTTTGTGCACATTTGTATAGTTTGTGATTATGACGAGAACTGCTGCAGTTCAGCAATCTTTTAGTGAAACACTTGGATGGACACAGTTGTATGGTGGGAATTATTGTGGAACAAGTTTCGCTGATAACGACTTAGGTCTCATTAGGAATTTATTCCACGTTGCCCACCTGAGTACAGTACTCAGAATTGCAGTATGCTACCTGCAGTGTCTGCAAAGTAGTCACAAAAATTGGTACTATTTTTAGGTTGTACTAAGTAGACATATGTTTTTTAATTGACCGTACTTAATGTCATGGTTGTCGTTCGTCCATCCATCTGTCATTCATCATTTATCTGTCACAGATGTATTGTGGCTAAAAAAGTAAACAGTGTGAGATAGGGCTTAGGTTTCTATTGATCATTAATTGGAAGTCACATACTAGCTTTTAAATGACATGAAAATCATCGACTTTGGATGACTTTGAAGGTCACTGACTACCAGTACGGTTGGCTATTTGACTGACAGTTGGACTTTTTGTTTTTTATGTCCCACTAGCCAAATCCATCTTGCACTTTGACTGTGGTAAGTGTGCTGCTTTCTATAGCTTTGTATAGTGCTGCTGCACTGGCCACCAGCATTGCTACACTATCACACATAACACACGACTAGGGTTGTTAAACGAAGTTCGGATTTGCGAACTTCGACTTTTAAGTTCAAATTTGTATTCGTTTTTCAGCCCTTCAGTATTCGAATCCAAGCATTACTAATTAGATGCAGACGGTTTTGCCTTGAAAGTGGAGCGCTGTTACTTTAGCGGTGCACTTCGTGATGATTTCTTTAACGCACTCTCATCCGTCGAAAGGAAGAGTAGCTGGGGGAAGTTACTCTGGGCTCCTGTAAAATATAGAAAGTTGGAAACTTTGGAAAGCAAATAGAAACACATTTTTCAACAGTAACTGACGTCACTGCTAGCATAGAAATCTATTAGTCTGTCATCCAAATAATATTTATTTACAGTAGTGATGAAATGGCAACAACAGTTTAGTTACTTGAATTCATTCGACTGTCAAATAACAGCAGTTTAATGGAATATTGCAACTTTTGCTTCACAGAATTTTGTAAATGAAATAAATTTACGTATACGTTAATTTTTTAATGCATTAACACATTAATTAACGCGTTAGTTTGGCAGCTCTATTTTATTGTTTCAAGTGTGCGTTTTAGACCGTCTGAGTGTCTGAGCTGAACCTGTGGCACTGTGGCATTCTATAGCTGTTCTATTATTATTAGGTGGCAGTCTAGCTTAATTGTTAACATCATTGGTCACATCAATAAAGTTGATCAACGCTGGGCTTGGTTAGTACTTGGATGAATGACTGTCCACAGGTAGGTAAACCGTCTCATGTAACCAGCCACCCAGGTCAATCCAATTTTGGCCATCCCTCCATGAGTAGGCTCAACTCAATGGGTACCAGCAAAGCGAGGATGTAAACAGGCACATCGTGCGATGCACTAGCCTCATGTTCATGGTCTTGCAGTGTAAGCTGGTGTCTGGCTGAGGGTTATTCCTAAGGAAGTGGAGATGAGCACCAGCATATGGCCCATATGGTTTGGGAAGGACTTTGTTTACATTATTCCTTATTTGTTCCAAGTTCGTAGCAGCTGGTGATCATCTGGTCCATCACTGTCCTACATGGCAATGGGTTGTTGGAGAGGAAGCAAAGATCAAGCCATATCTGCCTAAAGACAAACAGTTTCTTACCACAAGAAATGGTAATTCTTATATGAATTGGCAGCACTTTTAAGTCTCTGTTAATATTTGTATTTTTGTTAGCTATTACGATAATAAAAACACACATCTGTTGATTTACATGTAGTGATATGTTTAAAATAATTTCAACTGTGTAAAAGTTGAGAAAGATTATGTAAGATGCAGTGGTTTATCAGGTTTTATTTCACATTTGGTTCTTGCAGCTTTCTTTTAAAGCAAGAGGCTTCTTTTTTGCATTTATTTATTTATATTCATTTGTTTATTTATTTATATCCATGATATAAAGATGTAAGGTAATGAGTAGATATTGGTGAAATTTTTTTATATTGGTTTGGCAATGGTCGAAGAAAAATGTGGTTAGTTTTCTGCGATGGTCCAGTTTTTGTTGTTGAATCCGAATTTTTTTATCATTAGGAAATAAAGTCATTTATAAGCTTGTATTCTCTAAATGTGTCTGTGTAAGTTGGCAGCACCATAGGTGATTGGAGATGATTACTGCCCATTGAAGTGCAGGCAGAATTGTTTTCAGCATCATCAAAAAACTGTTAACACAATAACTAATAACCACTGCACTTAGCATGATGAAATTTTGCACGATTGTGTATCTTGGCAATCTTTAGAATGCCATTGAAGTTAAGATTATAAGTCAAAGGTCAAGGTCACATGAGTTTTTGGTGTGTTTCTTGCATGCATAAGATTGCTTGAACCTTTTGGGCTGGGTTCACAAAATTGTCATTTGCTAGATGGAGCCACCTTTACTGCCCATGGAACGAACTGGACTAGCTGCAGTCAGTACTTAGAATTGAGCAAGACTTGACGATCTTGATGATGAGCACTTTCTGATGTTATTTCTGACCTGCTGTTTGCGGTGTTTGGTGCAGTTCCGTGCTACAAGCGAGTGAAGCAGGTGGATAGTCACCAGGAGAACTTTGAGAAGCTGATTGAGGTCGAAGGAGATGAAGACGGCGGATGGGTCGACACGCACCACTTTGCTGGTAATAAAACATTTCTCACCCAAGTGTGACCAAGACCAAGACTAAAACCATTTATATCTTTAATCAGTCGATTCTATTCAACTCACTGATTGTACTCAGATTTCCAATCAAACAAATTTTATTGCATGAAACAGCGATTCTGATTTGTCAGTTATGGCATCATGGGTAAACAAAATTTTTATTGGAAAGATAGTCAAATTTGTATAGTATCGTATTCTAGCGCTGATTGTAGCATTCAATATCGCAGCATCACCGTAGCACACATGGGACTATACTCACCCTGGAAAATTGTTTTATTTCCGCAACTGGATGTCGTACATTGGCTTTTATCCCACTTTAGTGACACCTGGGCTTTTTTTGTTATAAGACTGGAATTTGGGGTGTTATAGTAGGATTGCTGCAAGAGATTTCTGATGTTGATGTGGTGTTATACTGCCTGTTACTGTGTCAGTTAATGAACAATAGTTAGTGACTTATTTGATTATTATTGTTGTTATACTAATATTTATATAACACCATATGCAGAGCTTCAGAGGTGCTAGATGTGCAGCTAGTAGAGAATTTTGAAAGTTTGGCTTTTTTCAACAATGTGCATTGCCATTCTGTGGAAAAGTTGCTTGTGTGTTATACACAATTGGCCATCAGAAAGATGTTTTTTCGTAAGTTTTTTTATATAAGTTTGTAATTTGTGTATATAATTTGTCTTTCTTTTCACAATTTATAGTTTACTGAATTCATGTTAGGTTCAGCATTGCCCTGTTTTGTACAGTTATTGTTCCATGTACATCGTGTCCGGAAAAAAAACATTCCGGACGTTTTTGATTGTTACTTAAAGGAGGATTATTAGATTTTAATAATTTTGGACGCCAATATTTCTGACACAACTGGCGTTCAAATGATTGTCCAATTTTCCACCACACCTATTGTCTGCTTCACTTCCTGGAGAAACAAAACCAACGAAATATTGTATATTTATTTTATTTTGCCTGTTTAGGTTTTTCCATAGTAGTGCAGAAGCAGACATTTGTTGAGGTGAGAACTAGAATGATCATTTGATGGCAAGTAGTGACAAAGACGTTTGCATCAAAAATTATTAAAATCTCTCAGTTTTTCTTTAAGTCACAATCGATAATGTTGGGGATGCTTTTTGATGTAATTCTGTTAATTTTAACTCATATTTTGTTGGTTCTGTTTTCTCCAGGTAGTGCAGAAGCAGACATTGGGTGACATGGAATATCGAATAGTCATTTGATAGCCAGTTGTGCCGGAAATATTTGTACAAAAAATTATTAAAATTGGATATCCCTTCTTCAAGTGACAATTGATAATGTTTGTGATGTTTTTTCCAGACACAGTGTAGTTTATGAAGCTGCTGTTTATGTGCATGATTACAGGAGTTGCACAGTTGCAGGAATCAGTTACTGAAATGACTGTTGATGACAAGGTACAGTACTAATTAATGCAGTATTTATGTTTGATTTTTGTTATTTCAATTGCTTACCTAATTGGAACTGGGATTGATAAATGTCTATCTTCATTTAATGTCATTAATTGTTCTCTTGCGTAGGATGTTTTGCTACAACCACTCATGCAGGCACAACAGAATGTCAAATTATCCCATTTCTATTATCCATGTCTGTTATTATAAATCTAATGTTACTGTATAATAGTTTGATATGTTTTAGTTTTTTTTGTACCCATTATGCAAAGCATTTTTTAAAAGAATTGGTAAAATTTTGTGCTTGTAGCTGTATGTTTTGTTGTTGTCACTTTTTATGTTTTTATTTTTGTTTTATCTATGATTGTTGGCATTTATATATTTTCTAGCTTATTTTCTGAAATTTTAGTATGGATTGTGTCACTTTACTGCAGATAAAGATGTGCTGGTACCACAAAACATCAAACTGAAGCCCCCTCTTTTGTTAGTACAAGCTACCCTGTGTCTGGGAGACTTTGGCACCTGAGATTTATATGGGACCTGGCTTTAGTTTGAAGTATTACGGTATGTGTCCTTTATTTTTGCTTACTTATGTGGATGCAGAACGGCAAATGTTCCACCGAGGCATCAAACCAAACATCTTTAAAACCACGTGATAATGTTGATTACGATGATGATGATGATGACGATGACGAGCCTGCAGAGGACATGGATGCTTACGTCGAAAGTGGAAGACTGGAAGCCGAGGATAATGTAACTAGCATCTCTTTTTTTTCCTTATCTTTGTTTCTGTTGATATGCTAATTATTATGTATTACATAGATGTTAAAAACATTCATTTGCAAATAAAAAACACAAAAACAGGCTTTTTTCTACTTTTATAAAAAACATTATAAAAAAACATTAAACTACAGATGTTTCCAATCGCTACTTTTTACTTTAGGCATTTTGTATTTTATGTAACCGTCTTTATGGTACATACTCATCTATGAACTAAACAATCAAATGTCAGAACAAATACCAAGTATACTAGTCATGTTAACAGTTTTTAACACATCTGTAGCAGTTTATTCTAACGATTTAACAAAAACAAAAAACATGACACTAAAAGACGCAAAAACATTAAAAAATAAAAAAAAAACATTAAAAAAATTTTTTAAAAACATAAAACATGTTTTTACTTTTATAAAAAAAACATTAAAAAATGTTTTTTACATCTGTGATGTATTATGACTTGTAGAAATTTATGACTTCAGGCTTGCGTGATGTTATTTTTTTAGCAAAATCGCTATTGCAGTGCAAACAATTCTGGCTATTGCTAAACATTTCTCCATAGTGCTGTCTGCCATTGGTTGCATTCATACACTTTGCTCTCCATTTGGTGGATTTAGGTTGACCAGTACAGTTCTGGAGTTGAGTGATGCATTGAGTTAGATGGGGGTCCCTGGACTGCCAGTGGAAGGGAAAATTTTGGAGGTCGAACCCCCAGCCAAAACATGTAATTGCTTCCAGATTACGAAAGAAAATCGATTTTTGTTAGTTAACTGATCTCAATGATCTTATGTCTACGTCTCTGGATTTTTTACATATCAGTAGTTGTTTCATTTCTCTCATCGCAGTTTCGTCCTAAACAGTTTTACCAGTAGTTGTTTCACTTTATTAAGCTAGTTTTCCATTGCAGATCATTCATCACGCATCATATCAGGGTGGCTGCAGACTGGGAAAACCTGGAATACTTTTGGAATTCTCTGAACCTGGAAAACTCCCAGAAAACTTGGGGAATTACCATTGAGTTCTCTGCATCCTCAGGGAAGAATTGTAACAAACGAAATTGTGTCACTAGAGAGGGTTTCCAGGGCGCAGAATTGCACTGAAATACATATTGCAGCTGGAGCTCGACTCCTGACCCTGCTGGGGGAACTTACAGGGCTCCCTTAGTTACCGTTATTACAGTTACTTTTTGTTTCAATAACCAATGGAACCAAAGAATTCTATAGCTCTAGATAAGTCTGAAAAACTTGGTATTTTTTCCTACTTTGTGGCTATCTTGGATGATCATCATATGTTGCAGGGCAACTTTTTTACATGTAATTTAGGTGTTCGAATACCCACCCACTCGGGCAAGTTGCCCACCCATTTTAAGCATTTCACCCAAATGGGTTAATCGACTGTCTAGTGATGAAGCACTAACTTAGCCTGCTGGACATATGAATATAAAAATTATTTTTTTAAATTATCTTACGATATAACCATTAACAAAAAGTCGACTTTACGCATCTCAAAATGCACTAGAACTCAAAAAAAAATTTTCTAGGCCCTTACTTCACTTGAAGGGCACGGGTAAGGGGCCAGGAGGGAAAAGGACAGAAAGGGGAAAATGAAGGAAGAGGCAGGGAAAAGGGGGGGAAAGGTTTTTGGCTTAAAAGTTCCACTGGTATGTTGCCAGGCAACGTTGGACCTAGCAGCAATGCAGAAGGAAGCCGCAGCAGCAGCAGCAGCTGCGGCGGGTGATGCAAGGACGAGCGTAGATGGTGATGACATTCTACAGACTCGCACCTACGACCTCAACATTACCTACGACAAGTACTACCAGACTCCTCGGCTATGGCTGTTCGGCTATGATGAGGTGATACTGCCTCTGCTTGGATGCTGATATTTTGTTGAGTTGTTTTTAGTCATTAGTAAACGGTATAAATTTGTTGTATTAAACAGAGATGTGGTTCTCGAGGATTGTACAAAAAGTTGTGGCTTTTGCCATGGCCTCAAAGATTACTGACCTTATACTTGCCTCTGATTTGTAACGTTGACCGTCTGGTTTTAGTTGATGTTTGCTTATGATGTTTGTTTACAGATCCCATTCAGTAATCACCATTGCTTTGATGCAATTGATCATTCGAAACAACATCTTAAAATTTGGCTTCAAACGTTTGCTAATGGTGCAGCCCTCTTTAACCTGGAAAAATTGTGTGGTTATATAAAGATAGAAACAGTATTGCAGTAACAGAAGCAGCAACAGATGTGATAATTTTGTTTGATATCAAAGTTTTGTCTGCCAAGTCACAGGTAGTTTTTTAGTCAATTGTTGAAATGCTCTGTAAAAGCATTTATTGCTACCAAGGCATCTGAGCTGGTTCGCATATGCAATTTAGACTGTAACCTTCCTGCTAAATTTTGTAGGGATTACATTTACTTAAATTGTTTTTTCTGTTCTGCAAGCCACATCAGAAATCAAGAATCAGCTCTACATTCAGCATGACATTGTGGACAGGATCCAAAGCCGTTGTCTTAGATACTTCGGCCATATAGTCAGAATGCAACCTTTCCGATGGCCACGCTGAGCCCTGTATGGTGGTGTTCACGGAAACACACACCGAGGACGACCGAGTAAGTGCTTCACTGATAACATTTCAGATGATTGTCGGATGGCAACACACGAGGCTGAGGACAGAAGACAATGGAGGGAATACATGAGGCTGTCCGAACGTGCCTAACTGCATCGCCATGACACCCGAGGAGGAGGAGCAAGCCAAATGTACATTCTGTTTCATTCACGACATAGTGCTGTGTAAACGTATTTTGATCAACTGAAAAATTGATTGCTCGATCGAATGCTGGCATTTTTGCTCTGTGAAACTTTCGCTAATTTCCTATATCATTGCTGCACTGTAGAATCGCAAGCCATTGGCAGTTGATGAGATGTATGAAGATATAAGTCAAGACCACGCCCACAAAACAGTTACCATGGAGGCACATCCGCATCTTTCAGGCGGACTGATGGCCTCGGTTCATCCGTGCCGGTGAGTCTGATATTTCAGTCTTTATGATCTCTCATAAATGGTGTAAAAGCCGGTCTGCCCAAACCGAAGATCACAGCGCAGGTCAACTACAAATCAACCGTAGATTTCAGTAATTGCTTTTGTTCAGTAACCGCTGATCAGTCAGTGGTGCTGCAGATCACTTTAGATCAACAACTTTCTCTTTCTCTGGCTTCACGGGCTCAGTGCCCATTGGTGGCCATGATATATTTCACAAAATGAGTCCATTTCGTCCTGTCCATTGGCAATCTGTGCAGGGTGCCAACACAGTACATAAGGCGCATAGTATTTGCAACAGGCTATATTTGTGCGAATAGATTCATTAAGTTGAAAGTACTTTACAGTAAAAAGTTTGTCAATTACCACCAAAGAAATGATTGTTTTCATTCTCCTGACGAAGACTTCCAATGGAGGTCGAAATGTTGAGGTAAAAACAATTTTTCCGTCATAATTGATGAATTTATCACTGTAAAGGCTATATTCGTGGTAGAAGTCACCTACGGCTTTGCATATCTGCCAAGCCAATTCTCATGGTGAGCCAGCTACACTTGCCGCATATTTTCGTTGCTTCATGTGCTTGTATAATACTGTGTTGCCGTTCTTTCACTTTATTGTGTTATTATTATATCAGCACTATGTACAGTATGTGCTAAAACACACAATAAAGTGCAATTTGTATGGAAGTTGATGACACATTGACCATTTTCTGACATCTGTTTTTAGCGCCTGTTTCTGGCACTAGAAACAGGCGCCAGTTGTCTTGTGCCAGAAACCATGTTACACTTAGCCGGCAAAACGATACCGGTAGAAAATGAAACAGAAGTGTATTTCGATTTTGAGAATTTTGAAAATGATGCTGTTATAGCTGCTGTTTTAGCATTCATGTGGTTGCAAAAAAATTCAAAAGAAAAAGCAACAAACTAAATGCTGCTCCATTTTTGTTTACAAACAAACAAGCAGTGTTGTCGTCTTCTGGCACCAGAAAAAAATCTGACACCAGAAAAGTATGACAGACTAACCAGTTTCTGATGCCAGTTGACTGGTACCAGAAACAGGCACCAGAAACTGGCCAGTGTGTCATCACTATAAGTTAGTGATCTGCGATGCCATATACTGATCTGAAGTGACAAACATGTAACATAAGCGAATTCTGGGATCTGAGCTGATGCTGCAGCTGATCTGTGATTTTCTCCTATGTTCAAGCAGACCCTATAAAAGTTACTGTTTGTCTCTGGTCTGTCCGGCAGCATTACAGTTGCTGTCTGATACATAATCATGTAATGGGTGTTGTCATTGAGACCTGGGGCCAAATTTTCAAAACTTCTTTGGAAAATGTCTTTGGAAGAATTTGAGAAGATCTTCCAAAGAAGATTTTGAGAAAGGGTGCGCAATTTTCGAGACTTTTGGAAACTTCTTAGGAAGAATTTAGGCAAATATGTAGGAAAGCACTAACCTTGTCCTACATGGAGAAAGCTGTGTAATAAAACGAAATGTGCAAAAAGTACACTTAGCTTAGACGTCATATGTGACGACATAGGTTTTTTTGCGTAACGCTACAGTAAAATCAACAATGAGTAAGTAAAGGAAATTGACGTTTGGTCAACTTAAAAAACGAAGCGATGTGTAAAATGTGTTTTCCATGGACATGCTAAGATAAGAAGTTTTCCAAAGCAGTTTTCCTAAGAAGTTTTGATTACGTCACATGGTCGGTATAAGTGGTTGAACTACCTAGTGTAGGAAGATAAGAAAAGAAAAAGTTCTTTGGAAATGCAAAGAAAGCCGTCGAAAATTTGGATAAGAAAACTTCTTTGGAATTCCCAAATCATCTGACATAGGAAGATCTTTGGAAAATGTCTTAGGAAAGTTTCGAAAATTTGGCCCCTGGGGACTGAGGCATCCAAACCACAGCAATCCAATCACTTCTTATCTATTGTTTCAGACTGATTTTTGATTTAAGAAACTTTTAAGAACAGCAGTGTTGTGGGTTTAAAAGTAGGCAGGGCAGGAAGTTGCAAATTTCCAACAGAATTCCAACAAACAGTTGCAAATTTTCAACGGAGGAGATTGTGGGTGCTCAGTATTTACATTTTTGTTCTTAAATTTTTCCCAAAGTGTTGTTTAGCCCCAAATTTTGCACGAAAATTATTCAACAAGATTTTGCGATAAGTTTCTTACAGTTAATAATTTAGATAGGGGCAATTGCCGATTGGCTCTTTATTGCGTATATTTACTTTTACAATTGTTTATAGCATAGGAATTTTACTTTAATAGCTTTGTTTTTACAGAGTTTTTGGATTTTATTGGGTTTTGGGATATTGCTTTTTTGTGAGGTGCAGTACTAAATAACTAAAACGGTACTAAGATAATATTAAAGATTTTTAAAGTTGTTTATAATGCTGTATTTATTTTAGCTTCATAGCCTGGACTTTGCCAAGTAACCATTTGTGGCACTGATGTCCTATTTGATGCTGATGTGCTATTGAGAAACTACTCATTCAATCTCATTTGACTATCGCTGCAACGCTGAATGCACATGTCCGCTATGTGTAACTAACAGGCATGCCGAGGTGATGAAAAAGATCATAGAAACAGTTGCAGAGAATGGCAGTGAACTTGGCGTACATGTGTATCCTTTGCTGTTTTTACGCTTTGAAAAAAGCCCGATTTTCTAATGACATTCAACCGGGCAGATGTTTGGATTTTGTTGAGTTTTGAGTTTTGTTGGTATTTTCCAGAGAAGTGGTGCTAGATGCGTCAAGTAGTTGTGGAAGGAGAAAATGATTGAGGACTTTCGCTGTTAATTTTTCCATGGAGCGTCGATGCTGTTTTTCTGTCTAAATGTAGCTTAATTAGCAAGTTTTAAGACTTGGTTTAGTTAATAGCTTATTTTTGCAATTTTTTTCCTTTTTTATTCATAATTTTTGAAGTCTGCTTGATGGTTTATTGCGTCAGTTTGAACGAATAAACCCGGTGGATTTATTTGGTAAAGTTGGACTATACTATTACCTATTAAACCCAAACCCACCCAATAGTCTTCAGTCATCTTGGTAAAAAGTGTAGTAAAATTCATTAAAAAACTTATTTGATTTATTTGGGTAAACCTCCGATTGTATGTGATTTCGTCTGCATTGTTTGTCTCTTTAACTTACCAACAGATATCTGATGGTCTTTCTGAAGTTTGTGCAAGCCGTGATTCCGACAATAGAATACGATTATACACAACACTTTACTCTCTGACGTCGACGCTACTAGCTTGCTATATGGAATTTGGGCTTAAGCCAGCATGGCTTAAAGCTTTCTCCTTCCAGAATTATTAGTATAATGGACAGTATACTGTGTTAACACTTTAAGCCAATTCTACCTGCAGACCTGCTGTCGCTGCACTAACACACAGATTGACTCGTGGATCTGTTTGGAGCTTGGTCCAGTTAGGATTTTCTTATTTCCTGAAGTTTTGAGTACCAGTATGTTGATAAATATTCTACGTTGGGCATGGGCATTGTTAAAATTGACCTGCCTCAAATTTTGTGTATCTAATTTTTTGGTTTGTATGTGTAAGCTGTGGCCATAAGCCACCACAACCCGTCATTAGTCCTAAGCCATGGCTTAAGCTGGCTAGCCAGCCGTGAGAATTGTAAGCCAATCATGTTTGATTGTAAGCCGTGATTTGGGCGTCCAAAGTGCGATAGTGTGGTCATGTTGAAAACTGTGTTTAAGGCTTTAATTCAACTTTATTTCGCTGCAGTGACCAAGGCTAATTGTTTCCAATTGCTCGATTTATGTAAACCATGTATGTTCCATTTTTTATGTGCGACGCTGTATATGTGCTTCATGTGTCAAGACATTGTTGTAAAAAAGCTTACGGATGTGATGTGTGTTTGTTGGTCACACAGCTGGTACGCAGTATATATGGTTGTGTGTAAAGTTCTTGTACAAAATCTAGAAGAATTGCACACATATTAAAGATAGATTGTGTATCGTGTATACTGTAAATTTTTTTTTATGTTTATAATCCCGTTATTGTTTCACATTGCAGTGAACTAAGCTGTACTGGTTAATAGAATCACCGGGAGGGTAGCATGCAATTGGAAATGATTAAATTCCGACTGCTCCAGTTTTTCACATAGGCCTACTGATTGTTGTATTTTTCTGGTGATTGCTTAGTTTAGAGTTATGTGTGATTTACCGATTTGATGTGTACTAGGCAAAGACTGTTTTTTTCGTGTAGCCACTTTGTTGTCATCTTTTGAAAATGAAAATGTTGACCACTGCTGCATTACTTTTTCCCACTGGTCGATATCTCTATCCATCTCTATCTATCCAAAAGTTGTCCTAAATCCCAATAAAATTTTAGATGATTTTGCCCTCCTAAATTTTAAGGGGGCGGTGCACCGCAAAAGTTGTATTTTTCGATTTATCACTCTCACCTGGGCGCATGTTACGTGGCGAAGATTTATGGAGCTATTCCCTTTACACCCAAAGTTATAGGCATGCATTCGCTGAAATTTAAGCTAATTTTTGACCCTCACGTATAAAAATGTAGAGGGACCTACGTCTCCAGCTGGGGATGCGCTAGTAAGACTTGGTCATTCTCTAGCGCCCGTAAAATTGGGGCTGAAAATAGGGGCTGAATAATGGCTTTCCGAAAAAGTCGATTTGGGTGGGTATAATTTCACCTCTGGATCTCCGTAGTTAGTACACCAAAGTTCACCAGACTTTTTTCGCCGTATGCGGAAGGAATCCCGGTATAGGCTGTCAAAAATACTTGTTTGATTTTGAATATTTTTATTTATTCTGAAAATATTCGCGATCAAATGTTGAAGTCGTCCGAAATCTCGCCAAATTTTTGCATCTTTTGCCCGTAAATTTTGCTTTGTAGAGGGTCCCACAAAGTTTTGGACCTGCTTACTGCAGACCATCGTGCAAAATTTCGTCGCGGTCGACCGACGGACCTTAGAGATACCATGGCGAAATAAAACAAGTAGTTTGAGCAAAGCTCACGTGACGCGCGATAGCAGCGGTCCTGCCACTTTGGCAATCCGTGTACAGCGCGCAATAAAATAATTTTATACGAAGTTTACTCTTAAAATGTGTGTCGCTACCCGAAATCGCTATCGAAATTGCAAAAAACACCTATTTTGGGGGTTCAAGGTCATCAATGTTGATACTCCTAAGAAGCTCATCACTAGTGCTTGTCTGTGCCTACCTGCAACTGTTTCCATGCTAGACGAGGCAATATCAGTAAAATAACCACTTTTCAGAGGGGTACGCCTCTTTTACGCTTGCTTGCGCAGGCCTCCTTAGACCTAAGGAGTCGGGACTTAGACAGCTAAAATCTACGCTCGATGCTGAAAATTACATGTGTAGGTTGTCTTAGTCTATCTCCAACCATTTCGTCGCAATTTACTGTTGAAATGTGCGCTGTGGCCAAAAATTGCAATAAAATTCAACAAAACCCTTTTCGCGGGGTTCAAGGTCGTTTAAGGTCAGGGCCGGATTTAGGGGGGGGGCCCGGGCCCCAGGCCTCCCACCAACAGGGGGCCTCCCACCAAACCCCTCAATTTTTAAAACTCCGTAATTCGATAACCAATCCTGGCTTGCATAACTTTTGCTACCACCTTTGTAT
>Ga0209367_1006282_pt1 | contig 16456 bp, 15 predicted proteins | sample WorMetLIZISLAND2_FD_187412 | JGI IMG/M metagenome (GOLD analysis project Ga0209367, IMG submission 187412) | Marine gutless worms symbiont microbial communities from Max Planck institute for Marine Microbiology, Germany - Olavius geniculatus... ... | reverse complement strand
AACGCATTTTCAATGACTGAATTTTAACTAAAATTAACGATTAATTAATCGTTAAATTTCAAAAAGTTAACTATTAAAAAAATTTTAATTGTTACCAGCCCTAATTTAAAAAAATATCGTTAGTTTGCGAATTGATTAATTGTGATTATGCAGATATCGATGAATGTGCAACCAACAACGGAGGTTGTAGCATTGACGCAATCTGCACTAACACCGCGGGCAGTCGTAAGTGTGCGTGTAAACCAGGATACAGCGGAGATGGACAAAACTGCACTAGTACAGGTATGCAATTAAATAGAAGCATGTTTGCATTGCTTGACTTTTCGTTAAATCCTGTGGTGGCGCGAAGGAGGCAGGTCATTTCAAGGTTAGAAAATCGTCAGGCCATGTCAGGTCACCCGGAGTTCAAAACGACGTGAAGGGCTCGCTCTACCTTCATAATCTAATGGACTTACACTGCATCTGGTGGGGGATGATCCCTTTTTCTTTTCCTGTTTTTTTCTTTTTTTACCACTTTTTTCTTTATTTAGTCTCTTCCCCTTAATTATAAAACTAGATAGTAGGCTGAAGAAAGCTGTAAGCTCACCCAGTAGAGTCTGTGGCAAAGTCTCAGCCGCCAGTGATTGTTGGACATTTGAGCATAAAAATGCCTTTTTAAGGGCAGTTACAGCTATTACCGAAGCAAAGCAATTGACGAGGTAAAGCCAGGGCAGTGGATCTTTTAGCCAACCTGGCACGCCTTAGCGTAGCGCCACCACTGTTAGTAGCAGCAAGAAGTTAAATACAAGCATGTCAACGTTACGAGTATCATGTAGTCGTGTCCCGTCTCTTGTTACGACGGAGGAGTCCCCAAATAGGTGCTGTCTAAGTTAAGTGACAAACATTGTCAATTCACAACCCTTGTTTTATTGTTGCTATACTGTTAAGGAGAAAACACTTAATTACTAGCTTGAAACATGTTCAGTTCTATTGGAAAATTTTTACGGCGTTAACGTAATTAACCTTTTATGTACAGAACATGGCGTATGTAGCCTACAAATGTATGTATAATGTGGCGTATACCTCATGAGGATTGGTAGCTTAGCGGTTAAAGAGTTGGATACCAGAACGTAAGGTCCACGGTTTAATTTCCAGCCGATGCACAACCAAGTAACAACTCTGGGCAATTTTTTACACCTACTTGCAAGGTAGTGCAAGTGCAAGTGGTCGAGTGGTTGTGTCGATTTGTAACTTTCAGGTTGCGGTTAGATTCTCACTGCCGATCATTTGCAAACAACCTTGAGCAGGGCCGAATTTAGGGGGAGCCCGGGGGCCCCGGGCCCCAGGCCTCCCACCAACAGGGGGGCCTCCCACCAAACCCTTCAATTTTTAAAACCCTGTAATTCAATAGCCAATCCCTTTCTGAAATCCCAAATACGCCACTAAGCCCAGGCCTCCCACCAGGGGCCCCAGGCCTCCCACCAGCTAAATCCGGCCCTGACCTTGAGCAAGTTGCTTGCTTACTGTGTGCTTAGGCCAACTCAGCCTCTTACCCTCTGTTGAGACGGGAAATGAGCAGTAGCTTACGGGCTACGGGGTAAAGGCCTCGTGTGGCTGATTGGGAGGTGGTATGTCTGCTAGCTACAAATCGCGGATCCAATTGTTCGATGGCCGCATAGTGCGCTGCGGTATCATTAGCTCATGCCAGTCAGCTGTCACTTCCGAGATTGTCAAAGCGCTTCTGGCCACGAGTTCGTTTCGTGTAAGAAGCGCTATAGCAAGTACTGGACTTTACCTTTACCTTTTGCCTTTTATAGATATATAATGGCCGACAAATATGCGGTTTTATTAAACATACCCAACATTTGTAAACTATTTTTAAAATGTGGGTATAATATAATAAACTTATCAAAAATTTAAAAAAACTGGTCAACGTAAAGCGTGTTTTATATAAGCACTGGGTATTTCTATTGCAGTCTCTTTACCTGGTTCTTTACCTGGTTTGCTGCTCCACTTCTAGCCTCAATATACTGTCACTCCAGTAACATCAGACACAGTAAATTCGTAGCCAGAATGAATGAACTTCGAGAGCAGCAATAGGGTCAAGCGAACCAACGATCCATGAAGAAACCCATCTTTGTTGTGCGAAGTCTTTCTAAATGCCTCTTGAACTCATCAACTGAAGCTGACTCAACTGCTTGATGAAAAAGACTATTCCAACGGTTCAGCACACGTGATGAAAAAGTAGAGTCTGATGTCGGTGTTGCTATGCGACTTGATCAATTTCCAAGCATGCCCACAAGTAACCGATCGAGCAGACCTATCAGCCAGTTTGAAAAACGACGTTAAAAAAATTGCAGAGAGCCCACGGACCATCTTGAAAAGTTCTAGCAAATCTGAACGATGGCGTCTTTCCTCTAATGACCACAACCTTAGAATCTTCAATCTTTCATCATATTCCCTGGATCTCAAGTCCTTGAACAACCTGGTAAATCGTCTTTGCACCTTTTCTAAAAGTACTTTGTTCTTTTCGTAATGCGGATTCCATATGGATGTAGAGTATTCCAGATGTGGGCGTACAAGACTTTTGTAGAGACGAACCATGATGTCAACATTCCCAAATTTAACTGTCCGCGAACCAACATTCTGTTTGCAGCGGCGTATGCATGATGACAGTGATCTGCAACCTTCAGATTACTTGAAATAATGACTCCAAAATCCTTCTCAGAATTGATTTCTTCCAGTTGTTTCCCCTTCATATGATAAGTAAACTGTCTGTTATGTGAACCAAAGTGCATAAGCTTGCACTTGGGAACATTAAACTCCATCTGCCAGATATCTGCTCATTCGCTCAGCTTTTGGAGGTCCTGTTGTAAAACCATCTTATCCTGCTTATTTAACACTGACCCAAACACTTTCGTGTCGTCTGCAAACTTCAGCACTGTATTGATTATTCGTAGCTCCAGATCATTGATGAAGATTATAAACAGTAGTGGGCCCAGTAGAGATCCCTGAGAAACTCCGCTCAGCACGTACCGCCAATTTGATGCTATTCCCTCTATACACACCCTCTCGAAAGTGCTTTGACTATTATACACCGAAGACACTTTCCTGACTGATTACACTACGCTAATTGTTTTTTTCGGCTTTTTTGTACACCGTGGTCCCTAAAAACGTGCCACTTTTATTTTTTGAATAGCTTCATAAAACGTCGGCCGATTTTAATAATTTTTTGCGTGTGACATCAGGAAAGAACTTGACGCAAATGATTGTAGTTTTAACCATTTCACTTTAATGCTGTCGCTACCTTGTGAAATGCAAAAGTTGTAATTTGGCCATTTACACAGTGTTGGGCATGAGTTAACTCAAATGAGTTCCAACTCACCAGTTAACTCAGTTATTGTGAGTTGTGAGTTTAATTTAATCCAGTAATTGTGTGAGTTGCAGGGATGTGGTCTCGGTCGAGACGTCTCGATCTAGACGTCTCGGACTCGAGACGGTCTCGAGACGTACTAACATCTCGTCTCGGTCTCGTCTCGGACAAAATCCTCAACGTCTCGGTCTCGTCTCGATCTCGGAGCAATATGTCTCGGTCTCGACCCAGTAGGTCTCGTCTCGGGTCTCGGGCCACTGCGTCTCGTCGAGACGTTGTGTGCAGGTGCGTGCCGTGCATACTATAGCTGCAGTTAGAGCGATACTAACCAGCATGACATTTGTGGCTTAAACATATTCGTTTACAGTGTTTTTACTCTTTATTTTACTTATTTGTCATAAAGCAGAATTATGTCATGTCAGTCTTTTTTAGTCGAAAAATGACCTAGTCGCAATGAAGATAAAGTGTATGATGTCAGAATGAATACTATCAGCCAAATGTAGACAACGTATAGGGCTATAATCAGCTGTAGTTTACTAATTTCAGTTGCTTGCGTATTGCGATAAACATAATGGCTCATGTCTACAGCACTGCAGTTGCAATTCTTTATGGTGCAAGCCGTTAATTGTTCAGTGATAATTGTCAAAATAAAGTGCAAAAACTCACAATATCACAAATAGAAAGCGCTTACCATGGTGCGAGTTAATTAATCCGTATATTTTTAATGTGTTTACCATACGTCACGGAAAACGTCTCGGCGAGACGTTAAAGCTTTCGAGACTCGAGAGTTTCGGAAGCTTCAAGGTCTCGGCCAGCGTCTCGGAAGCTGCAACGTTTCGTCTCGGTCTCGTCTCGGACAAAATTTTGAACGTCTCGGTCTCGTTTCGGTCTTGGAGACATGGGTCTCGGGTCTCGTCTCGGTTTCGGCTCAGAAGGTCTAGTGCACATCCCTGGTGAGCTGTGAGTTTATTAAGTGTCTAAAATCAACTCACTGCAAGTTGGCAGTTCATGGTTAAAATTACAGATCTACAACTAGTCAAGAAATCTCTGGCCAACTGGGCCCCAACAAAAGTATAAGTGGACTAAACGGGTTATTTTCGGTTATTGTTAATTGTCGATACAGATAGTCTTCACATCTCGCAGATCAAGATCGGTCGTTAACACTGCTGCACGAATATCCGGCAGTTTAACTTACTACTACATAACGTCCCAAAAAGGACACCAGGTCCTGCTTTGACAATACATCACAAAATAAGTCACGCAGTAATGGGTTATTAGAGGCCTACAACAGTGCCATCATCTGCTGCAACAGAAAGATTCTGTTCGGCGTAAGCAGACAGATTGAAACTGAAACGCAACTAACTTTTAGATGCAAACTTTGAAAAATTTCTGTTGCTCAAAGTAAATATGAAATATCGCAGAAAATAAACAGTGATTAGAAACGGTTTAAGTTTAAGATTCTTCGGAAGAATTTGGTTGATTGACTAACTAAGAAAGAAATATTTTTGTAGACCACCGAAGTGATTAAACAGTGATTGTTTGGTGATTGACCGGTTTTTATCACCTTAGGACAGCTATGATAACTTTACTGATTGATCGCTTGATTGATTGGTAACCGAAAAAAAACAAATGAGTTTATGAGTTAATTCATTTTTAGTGCGTTTGATTTAACTCACTATGAACTAGGCGAGTTGAGTTTGAGTTTAAACTCATTTGGTCTGTATGATTTGAGAGTTTGATTTAATTCATTTTGTATCCGAGTTTTTCCAATACTGCTTTTACAACAAAGAATTCATACTGGATATCCCACGCGTTGGCTCAGAAATGATTAACTGAATAGCGACAAAACATGATTGGCAACTATTGTATCTCGAAAAGTCACACGTGTTACATCAAATCATTTTCTTTACAGCATGTGCTCAAAATGACTTTCTCCAGCGCGAGTGCTATCGGCAAACGTTGACACTTTTTGCAAACAGCAGGCTCAACAATTTGTATTTTACAAGGTAGTGTATTAGTTACTTCTAGAGTTACTTCCTGATGTCGCACGCCAAAAATTGTTGAAATCGGCCAATGCCGCACGGAGGTAGTCGAAAAATAAAAGTGGCACGTTTTTATGGACCACGGTGTGTAATAGTTTAGTTAGAATTAAAACATTTTCGTGATTTTAACCATTTTTACGCAGTTGTCGACGAGTGTGCAGAAAACAACGGAGGTTGCAGCGATCAAGCCATTTGCAATAACACCAACGGCGGCCATAACTGTACTTGTAAACCAGGCTACACTGGAGATGGAATGCATTGTACAGGTAAGCCAGGGTAATCGTGATTATATGTAATTATTAACGGGCTTTGTCCATCGTGGTACAGCACAGATGGAAACAGGATATATTTGTGCAACGTGAGATGTAATGTACACTAGATAACCGCTAAAAAACAATATTTTTTTGTAAAATCTTAAGAAAGTAAACAGTATGTGTATGCAAAAAATGAACGTTAGAATATCAAATTTTGTACAGTTGAGATAAAATGGCACTGTCGTAATTTACTGAACTTGGGCTTTACTTTTATGCAATACATTCACTGACATTTTGTCCAGAAATTTCGCGACTTGGTTAATTGTGATTATGCAGATATCGATGAGTGTGCAATAAACAACGGAGGTTGTAACAATAACGCTGTCTGCACAAACAGCGCGGGCAGTCGTAAGTGTACGTGTAAACCAGGATACACGGGAGATGGACAAAGCTGCACTGGTACAGGTATGTAATTAAATAAAAGCATGTTTGCATTGCTTGAGTTTTCGTGAAATCCTGTATAGCCCACTGTGTGTCCTGTCTTCTGTTGACAGACAAAGTTCCAAAGAGGTGCTGTTTGAGTAGAGTGGCAAATAGTACTCGTAATATTATTCAAGCATGTCAAATTTGTTTAAGCTTCGATTAGATGTGTATAGTCTATTGTGTATTTCGTCGTATGTTATGACACAGGAATCCGCAAACAGGTGCTGTCAAAGTTGAGTGATAAACATTGTCAATTGACAATCTTTGGTAAATTGTTGTTACTGTTAAGAAGAAAGCACTTAACTTGTCTGAAACATGTTTAGTTTTGATGGACAATTTTTAAAGCGTTGGCGTAATTAATCCTTGGTGTACAGAATGTGGCATACATATATCTTTGCGAGAAATTGCGTTTTTAATCGAAATACGCGAACTTTGTAAACCATTCTATAAACGCGGCTTATGTATCATTTTTTATAAAAGATAAAAACTTGCCAACGTAAAGCGTGCTCTTATATGAACACTGAGTATTTTATTTGCATTCATAAAAGTACGTTGACTCACGTTTTGTAATAAAAAAACTCTGCTGACTGATTAAGCTGTGTCCGTGTCCGTTGTTTTTCGCTCTATTTCGTACTATAGTTTAATTAAAATTAAACATACTTCGCGACGCTGATCATGTTTACTTTTGATTATGCAGATATCGATGAATGTGCAACAAACAACGGAGGTTGTAGTGTTAACGCTGTTTGCACAAACAGTGCGGGCAGTCGTAAGTGTACGTGTAAACCAGGATACACCGGAGATGGACAAAACTGCACTAATAGAGGTAAGTAGTTAAACACAAACATAGTCTATTGAATTTTGCTACTTTGGAAATGTGAGCCCCCTGAATTGTTTTTAATCGGACTTAGGGCGCCCGGGAGATTCACGTTGGGCTTTGCCCCAAATTTTTAGTTTTGATTATGCAGATATCGATGAGTGTGCAGCAAACAACGGAGGTTGTAGCGCTAACGCTGTTTGCACAAACAGTGCGGGCAGTCGTAAGTGTACGTGTAAAAGAGGATACACGGGAAATGGACAAAGCTGCACTAATAGCGGTAAGTAGTTAAGTATAGACATGTCCACATTACTAACGTTTCGAGTATCATATCGTCGTTATCATATTATGTAGCCTACTCATGTATAGCCCATTGTGTGTCTTGACTTTCACGTTTTCACTACGACAGAAGAGCACCCAACAAATCCTGTCTAACATAAGTCATAAGCATTGTCGATTTTTACTAGTCAATGACAAACGACGAGGTACTGCTTTATGGTTAAAGAGAAAACAGTTATTTTCTAGCGTGAAACATGTTTCGTTTTGATAAACAATTTTTACGCCGATGACGTATTTAAAGTTTCGTGTACAGAATATGGCGTATGTAAATAAAATATACAAAAGCGGACAAAAATGTTGTTTTCTTCAAATACTTGAAGTCTCTAAACCGCTGTTATAAACGTGGCTTTTGGATAATGAGTTCATCAAACAGAAGAAGCTGGTCAACTTAAAGCGTGCAGTTTATGAAAACTGCGTAGGTTTATCTGCAGTCATAAAAGTGCTTTGGTTTATACTATGCAGTGAAGACACTCTTTTGACATATTTCATTGTGTCATTGTTTTCGTATTTTCTCCTACAGTTGTTCAGTTAGAATAAAACATTCTTCATGATTCTGACCATGTTCACGCAGCTACCGACGAGTGTGCAATAAACAACGGAGGTTGCAGCGCTCTAGCTATCTGCAGTTACACCAATGGCATCCATAATTGTACCTGTAAACCAGGATACACTGGAGATGGAGTTTATTGTACAGGTAAGCCACGTATATGGTTTTTAAATTTTTACGCGTTCTCGTTTATTATAGTGCACCAAAAATGGAATTGCCTGCACAGCATTCGATTGTGCAGTCTGAGATGTAACGACAAATATTGGTCGATCTATTTTATTAACGTTATACGTAAAGCAAATAAATTTTTTACTTTAAAAAAATACACGCTTGTTTTCTACGCAAAAAAGTGAAATGGCAGAATTGTTATTCTCGCAAATTTAAATCGTATTTTATTGCAATATTTTTACCAACTTTTTGGTTGAATATAACATTATTTCGCAAGTTGATTATTGTAATTATGCAGATGTCGCAGGATACACCGGAGATGGACAAAGTTGCACTAGTACCGGTAATTAGTTCAATATTACTATGTCTATATTATTTGAGTCTTGTGTAGGCTAGCTTTCTACAAACTATCGTGTTTTTGTTGCCAACTGTTACGACAGAGAAGCCACTAAAGCAAATGTTGTGTTAATTAAGCAACCCATATTGTCAATTATTGACACCCATTTGTTAATTTTAGTAATTGTTACAGTTAAAACGTTTAACTTCTAGTATAAAACATGTTTAGTTTCAATTGACATTAACATTCCTGCACAGAATGTAGCATATGTGAATAAATATAAGCCCCATATACGGCGGCAGACATGTGGTTTTGCTGACAATGATCCAAATCTGTAATCTTATATTGATAAACGTGGCTTATAAATGATAAGTTTATCACAAATAAAAAACTGGTTAACGTAAACGTGTTGTTATTTAAACAGTGTGTAGATTTATCTGCAGTCATAAAAGTGCTTTGGTTAATATTATGCAGTGAAAAAACTTCAATGACTTTCTGCACTGTGTCAGTTGTTTTTTTGTATAACTGTTTACTTGAACTTGAACGTTTCTTGTCATATAAACTATGCTGACGCAGTTAACGACGAGTGTGTGATAAACAACGGAGGTTGCAGCGCCCAAGCTATCTGCAGTAACATCAACGGCATCCATAACTGTACCTGTAAGCCAGGATACACCGGAGACGGAATGCATTGTACAGGTAAGTTTTTTTAAAACTTTCACGTGTTCTCGTCCATTATAGTACAACATAAATGGAATTACCTGCACAATATTCGTCTGTGCAATTTGAGATATAACAACAAACACAGGCCGATCGCTATTCGACGATATTTTGTTAAAGTTGTGCATAAAGCAAATAAAATGTTTACTTCAAAAATACGCGCCTGCGTTTTATGCAAAAAAGTGAGATGGCAAAATTGTTATTTTCGCAAATTTAAATTGTATTTTAGTGCAATATTTTTACCAACTTATCGGTGAAATATAACATTATTTTGCAAATTGATTATTGTGATGATGCAGATATTGATGAGTGTGCAACAAACAACGGAGCGTGTAGCATTGACGCTATCTGCACTAACACTCCGGGCAGTCGTAAGTGTAGGTGTAAACCAGGATACAGCGGAGATGGACAAAGTTGCACCAATACCGGTAGCAGCGGTGCGTATTTTGCAAGCATACATTGCTCGAATTTCGTGTAGTCTCCTATAGCCCATTGTGTTTGCTCTATCTTATTGTGACACAGTAGCCCGCAATCAAATGTTGTCCAAGGCAGCGAGTATATTGTCTATTGACAACCCTTGGTAAATTATGTAACTGCAAATGATAAAATGGCTTAATTAATATGCGCCGACAGACATGCCTTTATAGTGACTGTGCACGAAATTTGTAAAAAATTTTTTGACAGGTGTAATTTTTAGATAATAAGGTTACGACAAATAACAAACTGTCCAACGTAAAGGGCGTTGTTATATCAGCAGCGGATAAATTTTGCTGCAGCTATGAAAGTGCATTGGCTCACATTATGCAGCGAAAAGACTACACTGACTGATTAAGGCGTTCTTATTGCTTTTTCTCACTTATGTAAGACTGCTTACTAAGAATTAAACCGTTTGGTGATTGCGACTATGTTTACGCAGCTATCGACGACTGTAGTATAACGGAGGTTGCAGCGCTTATGCTATGCTTATGCTGTTTGCACTAACACCAACAGTAGTCATAATTGTACCTGTAAATTAGGATACAGTGGAGACGGAGTTCATTGTACAGGCCAGTCAGGTTAATCGTTTTTGAGATAAAGTTTTACGTTTTTTTAAGTAATACAGCATATATGGAATCGCGTGCACAGTAATCGCTTGTTCAGTGTAAGATGTAATGACGGATGTATGACGGTTACTATATTGTTTACGTTATGTCATGTAAGTACACAAAAGTTTTATTTAAAAAAGATGTCGTTAGCATTTTAAATCCTTCGAAACTGAAATGGAATTTTACACATTTTATTGTTTATAAATCAAAGATGTAACTTTTGTACAATATTTTCACTGGCCTCTCGTTTAAAAATAACATTATTTGGCAAATTGATAAATTGTGATTATGCAGATATCGACGAGTGTTCAACAAACAACGGAGATTGTAGCATTGACGCTATCTGCACTAACAGTTCGGGCAGTCGTAAGTTTACGTGTAAAGCAGGATACACCGGAGATAGACAAAACTGCACTCTTATTGATAACGACGGTAGGCTTCCGTAGTTTTCAAGCATACACTGCTCGAGTTTCGCGTAGTTGTGTATTGCGCATTGTGTGTGCTGTATCCCATTGAGACAAAATGTTCTCCAATGCAGCGACAAATATTGTCGATTGGCAGCTTTTAGTTAATTGCTGTAACTGCAAATGATAGAATCGTTAAATATACGCCGACAGATATGCGGTTATGGTGACCTGCACGAAATTTGTAATCAATTTTTGACAGGTGTGGTTTTAGACAATAAGTCTTCCACAGATAACAAACTGGCCAACGTGATGAACGTTGTTATATTAGCAGCAGATGAGTTTATAATTATGCAGCTATGAAAATACATTGGCTCATATCATGCAGCGAAGACACTCAACTGACTTGTTACGCTGTAATAATTGCTTTTTTTACTTTTTTACTTTGTACGATTGTTTAATTAAAATTTTAACTTTTGTCGTGATTGTGACCATGGTTTCGCAGCAACCGACGACTGTACAATATATTTAATCATTGTACAGGTCAGTCAGGTTAATCATTCTTAAGATAAAGATTTACACGTTCTTTTAACACAACATACATGAAATCACATGCACGGTCTTTGTTTGTTTAGTGTAAAATGCAGTGACGGGTTTATCAATGATATTTTGTTAATTGACCTTTCGTTTAAAAATAACATTATTTTCCAAGTTGATGAATTGTGATCATGCAAATAAACAAACAGCGGAGTTTTTAGCATTGATGCTATCTGCACTAAAACTGCTGGCAGTCCTAAGTGTAGGCCTACGTGTAAACCAGAATACACCGGAGATGGGCAAAATTGCACTAGTACCGGTAGCAACGTTAGGTAGTTCGATACAAGCATACGTTGCTCGAGCCTCGTTGATTTGTTTGTAGCCAATTGTGTGTGCTATATCTTGTTGCGACAGAGGAGCCTACAAACTAAACGTTGTTTACGATGGATGACAAATATTGTCCATTGAGAAACTTTAATTAATTGCTATAACTGCGAGTGATAAAACAGCTAAGCATACGCCGACAGATATGCAATTATGGTGACAATACTCGAAATTTGTAAACCATTTATGTCAAGCGTGGCTTTCAGATGATAAAGTTATTACATGAAACAAACTGGCGAACTGAAGCGTGTTGTTATTTCAGCAGCGGATGCATTTATCTGCAGTTATGCATGTGATTTGGCTTATGTTATGTAACTATGGAACTCTAGTGACTAAGTACGCTGTGCTAATTGCTGATTTTTCTTACTTTTGTATGAAGGTTTAGGTACAATTACGTTTTTCCTGATTGTGACCATGCTTACGCAGCTGCCGACGACTGTACAATAAACAACGGAGGTTGTAGCGTTTATGCTATTTGCACTAATACCAGCCGCAGTCATAATTGTACCTGTAAACCAGGATACATCGGAGATGGAATGTATTGTACAGGTAAGCCACATATATGGTTTTTAAATTTTACGCATTCTCGTCCATCATAGTACACCAAAAATGGAATCGTGCGCACAACATTTGCTTGCAAGCAATATAAGATATAACAACAAATATTGGTCGATTGCTTATTGATGATATTTTGTCAACGTTATACGTAAAGCAAATAAAATATTTACTTCGAATAGTACACGTTTGTCTTTTACGCAAAAAAGTAAAATGGCAAAATTGTTATTCTCGTTAATTTAAATGGTATTTTGGTGCAATATTTTAACAACTTTTTGGCTAAATATAACATTATTTTTGCAAGTTGATTATTGTGATTATGCAGATGTCGATGAATGTGCAACAAACAACGGAGCGTGTAGCATTGAAGCTATCTGCACTAATAGCATGGGCAGTCGTAAGTGTACGTGTAAACCAGGATACACTGGAGATGGACAAAGTTGCACTAGTACCGGTAATTAGTTCAATATTACTATGTCTATATTATTTGAGTTTTGTGTAGGCTAGCTTTGTACAAACTATAGTGTTTTGTTGCCAACCGTTACGACAGAGAAGCCACTAAAGCAAATGTTGTGTTAATTAAGCAACCCATATTGTCAATTATTGACACCCATTTGTTAATTTTAGTAATTGTTACAGTTAAAGCGTTTAACTTTTGGCATAAAACATGCTTACTTTAATTAAACATTAACATTCGTGCACAGAATGCAGCATACGTGAATAAATATAAGCCCTATAACGCCGGCAGACATGCGGTTTTGCTGACAATGATCCAAATCTGTGATCTTATATTGATAAACGTGGCTTATAAATGATAAGTTTATCACAAATAAAAAACTGGTTGACGTAAACATGCTGTTATTTGAACAGTGTGTAAATTTATCTGCAGTGATAAAAAGTGCTTTGGTTAATATTATGCAGTGAAAAAACTTCAATGACTTTCTGCACTGTGTCAATTGTTTTTTGTATGACTGTTTAGTTGAACTTGAACGTTTCTTGTCATATAAACTATGCTGATGCAGTTATCGACGAGTGTGCAATAAACAGCGGAGGTTGCAGCGCTCAAGCTATCTGCAGTAACATCAACGGCATCCATAACTGTACCTGTAAGCCAGGATACACCGGAGATGGAATGCATTGTACAGGTAAGTTTTTTTAAAAATTTTCATGTGTTCTCGTTTATTATAGTACAGCATAAATGGAATCGCCTGCACAATATTGGCTTGTACCATTTGAGATATAACAAAAAATATTGGTCGATCGTCAGTTGATGATATTTTGTTAACATTATGCGTAAAGCACATAAAATGTTTACTTCAAAAATACACGTTTGTCTTTTGCGCAAAAAAGTGAGATAACAAGATTGTTATTTTCGCAAATTTAAACTGTATTTTAGTGCAATATTTTTACCAATTTATCGGTAAAATATAACATTATTTTGCAAGTTGATTATTGTGATGATGCAGATATCGATCAGTGTGCAACAAATAACGGAGCGTGTAGCATTGACGCTATCTGCACTAACACTCCGGGCAGTCGTAAGTGTAGGTGTAAACCAGGATACAGCGGAGATGGACAAAGTTGCACCAATACCGGTAGCAGCGGTACGTAGTTAGCAAGCATACATTGCTCGAATTTCGTGTGTCTCATATAGCATATTGTGTGTGTTATATCTTGTTGTGACACAGGAGCTCCCAATCAAATGTTGATCAAGGCAGCGACTATATTGTCGATTGACAGCCCTTAGTAAATTATGTAACTGCAAATGACAAAACGGCTCAATATGCGCTGACAGACGTGCGGTTATACTGACTGTGCACGAAATTCATAAACCATTTTGACAGGTGTGGCTTTTAGATAATACGGTTGCGACAAATAACAAACTGTCCAACGTGAAGGCGTTGTTATATCAGCAGCGGATAAGTTTTTCTGCAGTTATGAAAGTGCATTGGCTCACATTATGCAGCGAAAAGACTCCACTGAGTGACTACAGTGTGCTTATTGTTTTTTTCTTATTTATGTAGGAGTGCTTAGTGAGAGTTAAACTATTTTGTGATTTCGACTATGCTAATGCAGCTACCGACGACTGTGCAATAATAATAATAATAATCTGACTTGTAAAGCGCCAGTATGTGCTAAAAAGACTTCAGTGGCGCTGGAAAATACAATAGATAACGGAGGTCGCGTTTGCACTAACATTAACGGCAGTCATAATTGTACCTGTAAACCAGGATACAATGGAGATGGAGTTTATTGTACAGGTCAGTCAAATTAATCGTTTTTGTAATGAAGTTTTGCGTTTTTTAAAATAATACCGCATATATGAAATCACGTGCACAGTAATCACTTGTTTAGTGTAAGATGTAATGACGGTCGTATGACAATTACTATATTGTTAACGTTATGTCATGTGAAGTACACAAAATTTTTTTATTCGAAAAAGGTGCTGTTAGCGTTTTAGATCCTTCAAAACTGAGATGAGATTTTACACATTTTATTGTTTATAAGTCAAAGACGTAACTTTTGTACAATATTTTCACTGGCCTCTCGTTTGAAAATAACATTATTTGGCAACTTGATGAATTGTGATTATGCAGATATCGACGAGTGTGCAACAAACAACGGAGGTTGTAGTATTGACGCTATCTGCACTAACACTCCGGGCAGTCGTAAGTGTAGTTGTAAACCAGGATACACCGGAAGTGGACAAAATTGTACCGGTAAGCAACACTATTTGCAGTTTGCAGTGCACGTTTGTGCCGCTGCAATCTTTAGCAACACTTTCAGAAGTATGTGCTTTTGGTATGTGATTTATACGGATTATATTTCGCTGCCTAGATAAGGATTCTCAAATAATGAAAAAATATTAATAAAGCAGTAAATGAAATAATTGCACCTACAAATGATATAATATTTCATGAAGTATATGAATCAGGATAATCTACTTATCGTCGCGGAATTCCACTTAACCGTAAGAAATGTTAAGGGAAAAATGTTAAATTTACTCCAATAAATATTACTATATATTGGACTTTTCTTCATCGTTGATGTAATATGACGCCAATAAATAGATGAAATCAATGTAATGTTGCGGCAAAGATTGCGAATACTGCTCCCATACTAAGAACATGATGAAAATGAGCTACTACATAGTATGTGTCATGAAGAACAATGTCTATTGATGAGTTAGCTAAACATATGTAGCCAAAATTTTTCAAACTCAAAGTCATGTAACGTCCTACCGCCTCGGATATCCATTTTCCATGCTTACCGCGTCCTGGTGCCGCTGCCGTTGTGGGAGACCGCTTTCGGAAGCCGTTTGATGCAAGCATGAACTGTTTCCCCAGCATAGCTGCGAGACCCGCCGTTGTATAGTAAGCTCCGCCCGGATACGTAATGACCTTGCTTTCTTTCGTTTACCTTCCGCAATTTCGGAACAATTAAAAGTACCCTTCTAAAAAGATACTTCTCCATTTTTCGGAAGAAAACCGCACGTTACCTAAGAAAAAGGAAAGGATTAACTATCGAAGGCCGTTCTTAGTTTAACCGGAACAATTTTCTATATTTAATAATCGGACGTCATAAAGTCACTGTCGGAAAATCAACAAGATGAAAGCGCCGCCATGACGGTCCATCATCAAATTTCTAACTAATAAAATCTCTATTATTTTTATTAACTTAGGCCATATTTAGCTTTCTTTTCTTTATAAATTTCTTATTTTTACTACCAAAAATATTAATTTTTAATATTTACTAAAAATCGTAAAAATACCTTTGGAGATAACGCCTTGCCAGTTGCAGGTGCGTGCTGCGAGTGCATGCGGGCGACCACACGCAATGTGCTACAAAGCCGGTAAGCGGCATCCAAAATTGTCCATCCACGCGGTAAATCTAAAACTTACTGCGAAGTCCAAATTCAACAAAGTCCAAAACCGTCCGGTAAGAGAGAGTGAGGGAAATCGCCGGTAAGACATCCGCCGATAAGACGACCTACCGCCACAACCAAACATCAATTTCAACATCCACTACCGTCATCAACTGCCGACATAATCCGCGACCGCCGGTATAAAGGTAGATGGTGGTACAGTGGGTGGAGGTGGGAAGCTGTACCGCAACTCGTCGAAGAGACTAAGTCCAACGACCGCCGGTAACTTCATCGACGATTCGTCAACGACTTCATGTTCGCCGGAGCGGCAGTCTACCGTCAACATCGTCAACGATCTTCATTGTCAACTTACCGCGACGATTCTTCATTCTTTATTGAGACGACAACCTACCGTCAACGTCAACTGAAATCTACAACGTTCTCTTCTTTTCATCGATTCGTCATTCATCGCCGGACAGCAGATCTACAGAAACGACAAAGATCATCTACCGTCTACGACGATTTATCGGACAAATAAGAATATAGGTTTAAGAGGACAGAAAGGCG
>Ga0209367_1006279_pt1 | contig 16461 bp, 5 predicted proteins | sample WorMetLIZISLAND2_FD_187412 | JGI IMG/M metagenome (GOLD analysis project Ga0209367, IMG submission 187412) | Marine gutless worms symbiont microbial communities from Max Planck institute for Marine Microbiology, Germany - Olavius geniculatus... ... | reverse complement strand
GCAAGCACCACTAAGAGTGCGTAGCGCCGAACGTAGACATCAATCTCCAGAGTGGACGGTTCTGAGCCAAGTCAACTGCGTCGTCCATATTAAGGTCGCTGGATTTCAGATCCTGCTGAATGGTTTGAACGTTTGATGGATGTCATTATGTGAGTTTATAAAAGATAAACACTTTCACAGACCTCCTACCTCGATTTATGGAGGGTCGCATCGCAAACCAGCGGGTAGAGTGAAACTTTCTCTTTGTTTTTGGAATAAACTGGCTACGTAAATGATACTGAGTTATAATGACAATAATGGTTACATAAAAAATAAAATAAATAGGCCTACAAAAAATTTTGCGAATGTTTCGTGTTTTTTATTAGTAGAATCAGTTATGTCGTGATATGGATATAGAGGGACTTTGTGCCTGCATCCGTTTGTCTACATTACTTATGACTGATTACGTATAACCTTAAGACTATTGCTCGTGTAGAATACTGGGCTACCGGTACTAGGCTACTTCTTGTCTGTAGCGGCGCCCACAGCGGGTGCGCAAATTCAGACCAGTTGTCCAGACTCCATGTAGCCTACTGAGCTGTGCTATGCTAGGCGATGAAGTTGGGAGTTCCAGTAATCGCCAGAAACAGTGCTTCCACAGCTGCGCTCATTAAGCATCAGTCAACGGGACTTCTCTACAGCTTACCAGACGTACGTATTTGTGTGGGAATAAGATCATAGTTTCAGTTTTTGCAGAACGTCTGCATAGCTTGCAATGCAGATGTCTTGTATGAGCTATGGCCAAGATATCTGTTCGTCCGTCATGTGCCAGTACTTCATCTACAGGGTTTGAGTTGACGCGGGTCAATTTTTTGGGTTTCGACCCGAACCGATTTAAGGCCAATACGACAGTAACCAATAGCCGGATTATTTACCTAAAATGACAATTACTGTAATTTCATTAATGTGCTAATTAACACTATACAAGTAGATTTATAAATCTTGATAACGTGTCTTATGCAAAATGCAAGTAAATTGCAAACGTGCACCAGCAGTTATTTTACGCAGTTAAAAATTTAAAAAAATTAACAAAATTTTCAATTTACGAAAAATAAATTAAAAGCCAAATGACTTTTAATGATTAATCGATTAATCGATAATTTTCCGCAACTATACCGTAAACAATATACCAAACTAAACTGTCAAGTTTTTTCGCAAGGTTAAGTGCTGCCTGTGAATAGCCACAGTATGCAACACAATGTGCTCGGCTGCCTGTCATAAACACAGCAAGTTGCACACGCTTTGACAGTACATGCGGCTGTTTCACACATTAACAGCTAGCCATAAACATGATGGCAGGCGCCTACACTTGCTGCATTAATTGGCGCAGCGATTGCATTCTAATAACTACACCGAAGAACGTTTATTGCACAATAGACAACCGTCAGTGGTCAGTGCTGCCTCTGTTGCCTCACAGTACATCAATAGCACGTGGCTGGCTGCTGCAACTAAAACTCCGCCGTGCCTCTAAAACCCTGGCCGCTTGTTATCTGAACAAGTGTCACTGGACGGTCACGTCTCGGTTGCCTTGGTGGTGATGCGTTATACAAATCCACGTTCTACTTAGTTACTCACTTACTGAGTTATTAACAATACTCAATTTTCTGAGCAATAGGTAAAATTATTTAACTCCTCCAATAAAGAAAAAACGCATTTCAGAAATTTCGACCCTATCAAACCCAATCCGACCCGACCCGCGGGTCGACCCGATCCGTGTTCCTCCCTGCTTCATCAAAACTACGCAAGCCAGCAGGGGTTTTCCTAGCGTACAGTTGTACACAAAATGTGCAGTTCTAATGTAGAAATGTGTAACGGAAAATTTGTGCAGTTGTAAATTGTAATCCGTGAGTGGAAATAAAATCTGACTCAAAGCGTACACCAGTTACACAAACTAATAATTTTTACCGCGTGCATTCTCAGGGCTTTCCACGACCAGAAACCGCTTTCGGACTTACTACGCTTCCCCAAACCGCTTGGGTAGTGGCTCGTAGAGGAAAGTTTGGTCAAAAACGAATTTGGTGGTGCATTTTAGCCATCGCACAACACTTCTGGTAAACATTGAATACTAAGTGCCCAACCATCAAAAAGCCGACAGCCAATAACTTTACCCCCAGAACATCCACTAATACGTTCTAAAAATTATATCACCCTTCGCCAAGACAACGAATATAATAAAATCCTAGCTTTTTAGCAAATTTTCACTAACAGACGAAAAAGTTTCAATAGCTTTTAGTCAAATTAGCTTATATCGAGTTGTGAAACTTATTGAACGCTCTTCATACTACTAATGTGTGCAGGATTTCGTGACGCAGGCTGAATCAATTGTGGAAGATAAAGCATTTAGACAAGAAATCATCGCGAATGCCAAGGCCTATGTTGAAGAGAACTTCAACGAAAATGTCGAATACGAAGCCTACTCCAACATGGCAAAAGAAATGTGTACGCCGTTTTCGGAGCTGAAAGAAAACGTTTCCGAAAACGCAGACGAACAGAGCAACGAAGTAGCCGCGGAGCGCAGGGTGCATTTCGGTAAATTCAAAGCTAACGTCCCTGTGACGGAAGTTGCCAACAAGTCAACAGTCGAGTCGCGCACGTCTACGGAAAAACCGGATGCGACAGAAGACGCGAGCAGCAACGAAAAAAAGAACGAAGAACAAAACCAAGTGGTCGAAAATAAAACAGCAACACGGCATCAGAAACTTGGCGCTGAAAAGAAAACTCCTGCAGAAATTTCACCTCGGACTTCCCAACCGAAATTGGCCAATTCCACGCCAGCAGAAAAGGCCGAAAAACAGCCGCCGGCTTCGAAAACCGCCGAGGACGATCACCGGCCGACGCAGAAAGACGAGGGTGTTAAACGAGCTTCAACGGAGAAACTCGCTATATCATCATCATCCACGTCGTCACCGCTAGGGACAAGAGTTGCTGCCGCTGCGGCCAAGACTGACGTCCGCAAGCGAGCCAACACCGACGCAGCATCGTCGGAAAAGTACCACACGCAAGCTGCAGCGGCGTCTGTAAAGGGCGGCGGAATCACGGCGACAACAACGAAGAATGGACATCCGCTAGCAGCGCCGACAGTGACCGACAACGCCAAGAAAACGACAACGACTGCAACTGCGCTGAAGAAGACTTCATCGGACAGCTGCACTGACGAAAATTCGACTACAGTAAAACCGCCTTCTGCACAACGTCTAGCGGCACGAACTGTTAGCGACACAAGCAGCGGGTCTGCGAGGTCGAGATCACTGAAAACAGCCAGACGAAAGACGAAACATCCAGAGACTAACATAACAGACTCGTCTCTTTATAGAGAATAGTTTATCACTAACAACATGAGAACACCAGCGATACTAATTAAGCTAGGATCTAGTAATGAATAAATGCTATTAATAGTTAACTGTACAAGAATTAATGATTAAAATCCACGATTAATTAATTGTTAAGTAATTAACAATGATCGTTGTTTTACCAAAGAAAATGCAGTTTCTTGTTTAGCAAATTTTTAGTCATTGAGCTACAAGCTAATGTAGCCCCTACTGAAACTTGTATCACGTAGCTCTGTGTGATTGGTTTCCTATTAAGAGTTACACTGCCTTTAACTTTTACCTTTTACCAGTAGTGTGGCCAGGATCTGAATATCGTCGGGCACCTGGGCATGGGGTATGGCGATGGTGTCTCCTCCCCACCAAGGAAAAAGTCTTGGGAGGGGACTGTGCCTCTCCCCAAAAATGTTTTTTGATTTTTGTGTGAAAATATGGTGTTTATTAGTACACTTTTGGCACTATTCTGAGTGACTGAGCGGGCTCCTATGAAGTACGTGTTACTGCACGGCTACGCCAGTGCCTTTTATTGATACACAATAATTGATATAATTATAGATGCTTGCCATGATGTCATTGTGTCTAGTTTCTATCGTTTTTTGACGTGACTAACCAAAATTTTAACGGTCAAAATTTTATTAATCGTTAAAATTTTTAAGGATAAATCACGCGAGTATCCGTACAATATCTGTATGTTTGTAAATCTTTATCTGTACAATTATAGTCTTGCACTTAAAAATTGGTTGAAAGGTGTAGAAATTTCCGTCAGTGAAGAACAGTTGAAAAATTGAAGAGGATGGAACTGATGGGTGTGAAGCTGGATAGGCTAGGGATTTTGGCTGAGTCTAGTGACTTTTTATGACCGTTTGACAATAGCGAGCAGAATTCTGAGTTTTTCAATGTGAACACATTAATAAAAACTTTTTTGTTGTCTTCTGCTAATATAACTTAATAAGTAGAAACCAAGTGTGTTTCAGTGTCGTTTACTCCACTACACAAGGATTGTAATAACACAAGCAGCTTGCGTTTCGAAACAGGGGCACTAAAGTTATGCAGATTATTATGAAAGTTGGGGAAATGCATAACTAAGCACAAATTTCAAAGCAAATGTTTTCATTCGTTATCGTTTTTTTAATTTTGTAACAAGTTTAGCAAAGAAATATCTACGTCTTTTTGAGGAAAGAAGGTAGTTACGCCCTTCCCCTACTGTGCTTTTTAAAAACTCAGTGGCTATGCGTTTTTGGAGCTTTTTTAACAACAAACAATTTTATCATCGTCATCGCCATCAGATGTGTTGATATGGCGTCATAATGTCAATATATTTATATCAATATGTTGTTTAAATATTGATGCAATTAATCATACGTCATCACAGTGATGGTCGCGCGGAATATTGAAGTTTACAACATATCGCGATGCTGATTTTGTAGTTTTTGATTGGTGCGATTTCTAGCCGGTAAAGCTAAAACACTGTTCTGCCTTGAATCCTCGTTAACTTTTACCGAAGTCTGCGCGCACTGTTTAGCAACATGGGCGCCTACCAGTAGTGAACAGTCTATTTTTGACTAACTGCACGAGCTTAACTAATGATAATCTTTATGCACGCAGTAAATGCGTAGAAATAAAACAAAAACAAACAAACAAAGCAATACAATCGGACAATATACAATAGAAATCCAAAATGCAAACACGCAAAAAACATGCCAGACATGTCTTAAAATGTTCATGTCAGTATCTGCGAACAGAATAAGCTGTGCATAATCTGGTACAGAGCTTAGTCATAAAACCAAACTCATCATAGCCTACCACCCATTATGAACAAGTAGCCGATAGAATGACTACTTTGTTTATACAGGAAACATAATTTTAAAAAGTCTAATAGGCCTACATAACTTACAGGCAATAATAATTATAAACTAGGCCGTCCAAATCGATAATGAGCATACAGCAAATCAGCATCATTATTCAAGTTAGGACCTAACATTTTGATATAAAGCTGTTTTCCGCGCAACAAATCGTGCACAACAGCAATTAGAGTTGGACATGGTGACTGCTTCAAAACGTTAATACCATAGCGCAATTAATTAAAGCAGTTGACTCTGTAAGTTGAACGTTTGGAAAAGCACAATTTTTATTAACCTTTCGGAATGGTTGTTTCCGGTGCTTTTAAGTTTTACTGCTGATGCTTCTTTACTTTTCTGTATTATTTTGTTACAAGATCTCCAAACTCTGTTGGCCGAGCACCGTGGAACTTTTCCACATAATGGGAAGCATGTTTTTACGCGCAACAGCTATGCTAAACGCGTTTTGGTTATTGTAGAGGCGTTCGTCTGTCTGTTTGTTTGTTTGTCATACCCTGCTGCCTTATCAAAATGGTGCAAGCTAAAATCACGAACTTTTTACTGCGGGCTTCCACGAAAAATTGTAGTTTTTAGACAACATTTCATGCCACTGGGTGAGGCAATTTATCTAGAAAGGGCGCATCAAGATCGGGACCTTTTATAAAGTCGTAATTTTACCGCTATTAAAAATATTGACACATCTAGCGTAAAAACGGTTGCAGATAAATATAGACTTCTGCAGATTACTTGTCATAGTCCAGGTTCAATGACGTCTGTCGTGTATAACAAGAGCAAAATCGGCCCTGGTGTAAAACGCCAAATCGCAACACGGTTGGCTGAGAAGTGAGAACCGCTGCTGAATGCAACAATCACTAAGGTAGGCTACGACGATCATCAGCTAAAAGCTAGCCCACAGATGCCGTACGACTGTTGACGTCGAATGAGCGTAGAATGGTCAACGGTGTCGAACGTCGCTGATAAGTCGAGCAAGGTCAATGCGCCGAGGTCACCACGACCTGACGCCAGCAAAGAGTCCGCTACCACCTTAGTCACTGCCGTCTCAGTAGAGTGACCAGCACAATATATATGTCGACTGCAGTGGCGCCAATAAGTTAGTGGACTTCAAGTACCACAGCAGCCAACCAGACACGGAACGTTCTAGCAACTTTGTGATTACGTATGTTCTGTATTGACATTAGCCTACGTTACGAACATCTCAATGTTTACGATCAGGCCTTTGCTCTTGTGAGATGTAACCAATGCAGTGAGTTAACTATTTTATGCTATTCAACTCATTGGATGTGTTCCGTAACTAGATATCAGATCGAAACAACCAGAAACGTCAGTACCTGAATTACCTACCCCGAAGGGTAAAAGGCTGAGTTGGCTTGAGTGGTTGGTTATTATATCGAGAGGGTTTACTTGTCTGCAGGCAGTCATCTATCCAAATAGTGCCCTCGAGTCTATCGTAAAACAATTTTCTTTGATCGAGGTCAACGCGTTAATCATTATATCAAACCGCCACCTCGAAATTCACGACAGCAGCATAATGCAAATTCTACTGCACAATGTTGGTGACGTTAACACGATGAGGTGCTGTATAATATTGGATGTTGTTGATCGGCTGCTAGTGAGATAGGCCAACGATGAGTTGTGAATTATTTAGTTAATATGGCACCTTACTGGCTGCGATTTTATGCTGTGCACTCACCTGTTTAGTGTTATTTTCCTCGACACCAGCGATGACAACCCGTTGTGTAACTTTTCCCGGTATACAATGCAATATAATAATGCATATAACACGCTATAGAAACTCACCAAGTGGCCAGCTTAGTCCACCGCACACAGCCAAAAGAAACAGCAAATGAAAACCGACGAATGCAGCTTAAATCAGGTTTATGTCCAGTAGCTTTTTAAAATTTTGAAAGCAGCAACTGATTGGCATTATGATACCTCAACGCATTGTACGGCCATTCATTGCAAACGCTGGCGAACAACTAGACCCGCGGTGCAACGCAAAGACGTACCATCGCCTTAATCAAACACATTAAATCTTCGCTTCGTATCCCGTAAATTGCAATTTATTTTCGCTGTCACGCTGAGAATAGGAAGCTGAGTTGATTTGGGCTCACGGTAGATTGGCAGCTTGCTCAAGTTGCTTGCAAATAGCCCTTCAAACGGTGACCTGAGACTAAGTTACGAGCCTGATACACTAACCACCTAATTAATTAAATTAAATCTTTCCTTTGTCGAAAGAAAAAAAATGCCAGCGATTGTGGACGTTAAGGCCAAAATTCTACTCCGAAGCCCGACTCATAAAGCCGAAAACGACACTGATTGCACCGTTAACGTTGTGACGAGGCGTGCACGTCTGGCTACAAACGAACTAGTGCGGCACGATATTTGCGTAGCACTGTCTGTCTAATGAAATGCCTGATTGCAGTTGCTTTTAATACAGTCTAGCGCTCGTCGTCACAAGATAGCAGCCTGTATAGACTACATTTGGAGGCAAAACATTCAGACATGTATGGAGCTGTGAAAGTGTAAGCGCTTTCTTTACGTTTGCTGTAGCACAGTGGCGTAGCCAGAAATTTCAATTGCGAGGTCTCGTCTCCCTCCTCTCCCTTTTCCCCTTTTGTCCCTTTCCTATCCCTTTCCCCTTTTTACCTTTCTCTCTTTTCCAGTGCTCTTTTTTCCTCTTTCCTTTCACTTAGAAGTAAAACCGCGTAAAATTCTAGCTAAGATGTCTGGGGAGCGCTGAGTTCCCCCAACGGGGTCTGGGACGGAGCCCCAGCCGAAATCAAATTTGGCGCATTTCAGCTTTAAAAGATGAGATTTGATGGCAACAATTTTAATTATTTTCCCGAAATTAAAACTGACTAAATTGGCAAATTTTGTGCAGTTTATACGTATGCTTATGTTTTGTCTGGATAATTGGGGGGCCTGGGCCCTTTGGACCCCCTTGGCTACGCCACTGCTGTAGCAACTGTTGCATGTGTTGATTTGCTGTCCAGTGTCCACTGTCATACCTTACATACTTGGAATCTATTTACGATGCTTTGGTGATTTATGTAAATCAAATGATTGCTTTGCAAGTTTTGTTTTCACCACGTGCAAAATAATAATTTGCTTTGCGTGGAATGTTGCTTGTAGAGTCAAAAGTCAATGTTTCGGGGCTAAAACATTGCAAAAAAAACAAAATTATTTCTTATCTTTGTTTAGTTTGGTTTAGTTCAAAAACAGTACGTTCAGGAACAGTGTTTGTAAATGTGCAGTTATATTAAGGGAATGTCAGCTGAGTGGTTTATTGAATTTAGAGTTGGCACGATGCTTTTTGTCAGTCTGCAGACCACCGTTGCGGCGAGAGAAAAAGTGAATGAATTCCGACAGAAGGTTCTGATAATCAGTCGCATGAGCCCGGGCACGACAGAGAACACCATGTCGTTTCGACTTAGGTTAGTACTGTTGGTCACACCCGTGTTCAGTCATGAAACCTGCTGACTTGACTACCTTGTGAATTTATATGTTTATTTGCTCACGCAATCTTAGCAAATGGTGGCTTAATTCAAAATCGATTTAAAAATTTGTTTTTTTTGGTAAATGTCTAAGCCTATACGGCCTAAAAATAAATTATTTTCGATTACGCGTTTAAGCAGATTAACACCAAATATACACCTCCTACGCCGACGCGACACAACTCGACAGTTAAGTCGCGTCTGCGTCGCACATGCGAATTGGAATTACTCACGATATTGGGTCTGATAAGTGTGTTCAAAATATCCACCATCTGCACACATGTGTTGAGTAGTTGACGTCATTCAGTGGATGAGTCGACGACACGTTGTTCAGCGGCGTGCGCAGTAAAAATGTTAGACTGATATGACACAATATAACGTGGTTTTGTAGTGTAACCGTTAGGACGTTATATCCCGTTTACACGATCGAGCAAACATTGAGCAAACGTCGAGCAAATGTATTCAAAATACACGTGCTAATTGCTCGACGTCTGCTCGACGTCTGCTCGATGTTTGCTTGCATTCATCCAGCTAGCTCGACGAGCTATGGTAATTTGCATGTTAATGAGGATGGCGAGCGGGTTGTGATTGGAAGGCCTATATAACATGTCATCAGCTGTAGGCTAAGCCTAGACCTACATTTAAGCCAGAGAGCGCGGTTCCAGCAGGCCTGCTTGATGTTTGCTTGATGTTTGCTCGACGTTTGTTCGATGTTTGCTCGATTATGTAAACGAGGTATTAGGCTTACGATCAAGACGTCGAGGGTTCGACTTCCGGTTGGGTCAATATCAATTAGTTACTGCTGCGGACAGGTAAACCATCTCAATATATAGCCAACCATTGAGGTCACTCAGCCTTCCCTCTCTCTGAAATAGATAAATCGACTCGAGTACCTGCCTGCAGTCTGGCGTTTATCTATGTCGGGTGGCAGGTAACACTGTACGATTTCATATGGCAGATAACGCTTCGTACCTTTGAGATGGGTTACCGTCAAGAGTTAATAAACAGCTGTTTACCTTTAACTTTTGTAAGTGCCATCAAGAAATAAAATAAACTTGAATTAAAATAAATTTATCACAAATTTTTTCTACAACAAACTAATCTTGTTGTGATTGTAGACATTACTTCGACATGAGTCCTCAGATCTGGTCGTCTAGAGACGCGAAGTCATTCCGAACTCGCTTCGAATTAAACGAATATCTACAGGAAAATAACACCTCTTGTCTTTTCGCCATTGATGCACTTCTTACATACAAGCTGCTCAAAGGTATCGCAGGGCGCTTTCTACGTGTTAGTGTTAATCTGTTGCTATGGGCTGGATGTAGTAATCATTTTGTCATCTGTGGTTTGACCGCAATTTGCAGGGTAAATTTTAACTAAGGGTACCGATCCGTCGTCAATATTAAGGACCCGAAGATAGGGATGCCGACTGCGCCCAGAACGAAATGCCTTATAATAAACGTCGAGATACTCTTCCCCAGCCGACGAAAGTGTCTAGAGGAACGTCGTAAACTCCCCAGCAGGACCAGGGGCGGAGCACTGGCCGAGTGCAAATTTGGCGCACTGTAGCCTCTGTGCCTCACAGAACACCTTTGGTATATTAACGATAGTGTAAAGAGCAAGCTACAAAATTTTTGCTTTTTATGCTTTCCAGTTGATATTGTTTTTAATGAAAGAGTTGAAACATTTTTCCTGGTTATTTTTTTAGCTAGACTAAGGAACGTGTCCAAATAGTGGGGTCGAGCCCCCGACTTCACAGTTGACGCCCGTGCACCCTGTCTGATACACTTTTGAGCTCCCGTCCCTGCCAGACGGACAGACAGACCTCGCTACGGGACACCCGTAGCAATAGCTGAAATCGCCGATACTTTTGGCAACGCCCACGCCCTACATAACGCCCCATATAAAATTGTCTGCTGCAAGCACTTAATGTAGGCAATTATTTCTGATAAATTAGCAATTAATTAATAATTGAATATGCCACGCGCAACAATCCAGTGATCGTGTCAAGTAGCCTTTCGTCAGTAATTTAGGAAATTATCGCGTTCGACGTAATTCGCATTTATTTCTGCGCAGACTGTTCGGTGCCGTTCGCGATTGTATTTCGTGGAACTGAGTTTGGCGAACTCAGCAAGTCGGCGGAAGATATGGACGCGCTAACGTTATGCGTCATCAACGCCTCGTATGTGATCGTTTGTCTGTAACGGCGAATAATCGATAGACCTACAGTCGACTAGCGGAACCAAATTAATGGCAGAAGTTCATAGGTGTGGGTAATAAGTAATATGTAATGTAATGTAATGTAATTAACCAATATGGTATAGCGCCATTGTCACATTGTCATTGTATCACTGTCAATCAGAAGCGTTAAGTTTCAGAGTCACTGAATAAGTAATTAAGTACAGTAAACAAGTAGCTAAGTTAATTAATAATTAATAATTAATTAATAATTAATTAATTAATAACACGAATGATGTCAGCGAAATATGTGTGATATATTAAAATAATAACTAGACTCCTGCTGAATCAGTGGCAACAAATGGGGAAAAAAATTAGAGTCAGTGAGAATGCACAAACAACACATTTCTACGTAACGAAATCATGTAACGAAGCAACACATAATATCACAAGACTTCATGCAGCACCAACTTCACAACATAACAGTAATATCATCGCGTCTTAAAATGCGTATGAATATTGTGTCTTATTGTACTTGTTAGGCACATTATTGCAACTTCTAAAGCTGCGCATAAGAAACTACGTCAACTTTGGGTACGCAAAGCTTTTTGTATCTTATAATCAAAATTACAGAACCGACAATAGCCGCGTGTTTGAGAATGTCTTGTGTCTATGGCTTTTACTATCTCACGATGACTCCGGATGACATTTTACCGCATTTTGCTACAATACAAAACGTCACGGACAGACAACAAACAGACGGACAACACATCGTAGCATAAGTGCAACCATTAGTAAGACGGTTGCTATGAACAGCCCACAGGAATTTGCCATCGCCTTCGGTAACTTGGCGACTAATTTTGACACGAATAATAGCTTAGAAACCTTATTATCAAAACGTAGAGGAGCGTCCCGAAATTTCGGCCCGAAAACCAGCGATAGGCCTATCTTTTAATGTTATTGCTCATTGCATATCGCGTTTTTTCGGCATATTTAAACAAAAAGTGACACATATTTTTACAAAAGATCGGTCGATATTCGTCTAGTGCTATCTTGTATCATTATACGTATGCAGCTGAATAGCATGATACGCTGAAAGTTGGAACGCATGCTAAAGATTAGTTTTGTACGTGTGATAGTTTTTTAACTGGTGCCAAATATGTGCATTTCTGACTATTATTTTGTAGCCGAATTTAGAAGAAAACAAGCGTTTATACGTACCAATAGGTATGATGTGATCTTGTAATCAAGTGTTTAATACCTCTACTATGTATTTATTTATAACATAGCATAGCATTGGACAGACAATAAGTTTCAGTTTGGAAAAATCTTTCACATGCTGTCACAGTAACAGGTTAAAATATTCATGTGCATTGTGCATCCGATGCGTGTATTTCATTATTTCAGGATTTTTAGCAGTTTCGTAATTTGCATTTTCAAACGCGTAAAAAAATTACGTCCCAGGCGGTTGGGGCCCCTGAATGCCGGAGGGCAATTGTGCATTGCACAACTTGCACAGCCTATTTCTACACCACTGTAAAAAAAGGGAGGAAGAAAAAATAGCGGAGAAAAAAAGAGATGGATATAGGTCTATAACCTCTAATGTACATATTATGAAATCGTGCGTACTTGTGCGCTAATGCTCGAAACAACTTGTCATTTAATGGAAGGTCACCGACTGTTAAAATGGGGCATCTGATAGGTTTTGCTTTTAATATATTTTTGCCTCCGCCATAACACAGCGTGGCCGGAGACATTAGCCGATGCTTTCGGTTGGTAGTGCGTCCTAAATGTTGTTAACACGATATCTCAAAAATCACTGCCCAAAACCACACCAAACTTTTAGCATTAATTTGGTTTGTGGCGAAGATGGATGCTGCAAATTATAAGTCAAGAAGGTCAAAGGTCAAGGTTGCAAAGAGAAAAATGTGTCGACAATGCGTTTTCGGCCTTCTCTGAGTAACTTTGTGAGTATGTAACGACATGTCGATGCTATAGGCCTATTTGTGTCATAAAGGACATGCGGTAAAGCTTAAGGTCATTGCAAGGTTAAATATTTCAGTGAGGTCTGTAGCGGGCGTATGTTGACGCTTGGACGCCGTAGAATCGTTCAGTTCTAGTTCTAAAGCAATGAAAACAGATCTGGCGTGTCGTGATAATTGCTGCAGGCGTATCGTGCAGTCCGGCACCGCGTTCAAGTGTGATGTGCCTCAGTAAGTACAATCTCAAAAGCGACGCGGTCATCTTCACCATGGTAACGAAGATCGAACCCGCACGAGATCCACTTTACATTGTTCCGCCCTTTACCCGTACGTGCGCTTTCTCGATATGCTTGTGCTTGTTAGCAGGTTAGCTGCGCTGACTAATAACATAGCCATCACGGCTTGTGCGATAGCAACAAGCTGTTGTATAAGCGATGTGCCAAGTCAATGGGAAGGCCGAAATTTCGACCCCCACAGCTCCCACATTTTTCAACCGATCTCAACGAAACTTGAAACCAAGAAAGATAATCCTGGATACAACCCCACATGCAAAATGCTCATACACGCAATTTACAATGTGGTTTGTTGTGTGTTAGAATGGCATCAACTAACGCAGAAACGAAATTATCTCGTCATCGCTGGCCACATGGTAAGTTCTTACACGCGAAAACTGCTACAGTACTGCTTTAGCGCGTCTTAGCCATCGCAATTCTGTCTGTCCGTCTGTCCGTTTGTCAAATGGGTGGATCAGTAAAAAAAGCAAAAGCTAGAATCACCAAATCTTCATCACTGCTGCCTGGAAGACTCTATTTTCAAGATCCGTAAAGCTTTTTTTATAAATCCGAAGGGATTTACCCCAAACGATAGCGATAAATGAGTGGGGTAGGCAAAATTTGCGATTTTTGACCAATAATTCGCTGTATCTCAGTAACGGTGCGAGATAGGGCCTATTTTACTATTAATCGCTAATAGAAAAATACACTAACTTTCAATTGCCACCAAATTCAATGACCTTGGATGACCTTGAACGCCAAAATAGGGATTTTTATGCATTTTTGGGCGATTTCGGACTGCGAGATACATTTCAAGAGCGAATTGCGCAGAAATCGACTGAGATAGACATGGACAAGCAGAGTACGAAATTTTCAGCATTGAATGTAGATTTCGACGGTTCAAGTCTCGATTTTCCAGGTTTAAGAAAATCTGCGCACAAAGGCATCAAAGAGCGGTACCCCCGTAAAAGTCGTTATTTAACCGTTGTTGGCCAGTCTTTCGTGAAAACGGTTGCAGATTACCATGGGCATGCTGCCTACCACAACAAGCACTAGTGACGAGCTTTTCAGTTGTATCAACATCGATGACTTTGAAAGACCCTGAACTCTCAAAATAAGGGGTTTTATTGATTTTTGCGATCTTCGGCTGCAGCGCACACTCCAAGAATGAACTGCGACGAAATGGCTGGAAATAGACTGACAGTTGCGAACAGGAACTGCTATAGGCTTTCCCGCGTCTCGTGAGCATTAGCTCAAATTTCTTGTTCTTATAGCAGTTTGGTAAGCCTGAGTTTATGTTTTTTTCCTGTTCTTAGTTTTACATTGTAAATGCTATTACAATTTTAAGATTCTTAGTATGACGGTTTAACCTTGATCGCGACTTTGATTTTTTTGACCATGACCTTAGAAAGTAGCAATTTCTTGGTTTCTAGATGGTAGACGTTTGTGCAAAATTTCGTAAAAATCAGACCTTTAAGTTTACTTTTAGGGAACAGTGCAGCAAGCAACGTGCATGACAGATGTTTTAAATCAAAGCATGGATGGTTAGTTATTAATGTCATGATCGTCGTTTATGTTGACAGGACGACGTCGACGAGGATTACTGCATACGGTTTAAGCGCGTCATCGACAGGTGCGTTGGTTTTTCACGCGTTATCACCGCTGTTTTCAGAATTGAACTTACACATCGTCATTGCTTTTATTAAACATACTAACTGTCATGATTGTATGTACCGTTGTTTTATATTAGTTAAACAGCTTACCAAATTTTCTTATCATTTGAATAAAAGACTGAAGCTCTGTTATAGTCAACATCTGTTATTATCGTTCTATTTTTTATTGATCTTCGCAGCACTATTTTCGCTTTTTATTTAGTGTTTGTCTGCAGAATCCTTTTGGTTCTATAAAAAGTTGTATCTGTAGTTTTCGTGCACGGACGGCCATTCTTTTTTGAATCAGAACGAAAGTGATGTGTGCGTCTTGAATTCGGTGCACGAGTTTCTACTTTAGCAACTGAATTTATTTTTCCTGATTAGTCAATAGTTTTGTTTATTGCTATTTCCCGTAGTGAAATTAGGTTGACATAAAGGAAGGGTCACACTAGCGGTCCGCACGGCCGTCCGAACAGTCGTCAAAAACACCAACCGTTTGGACGGCCGTGCGAACCGCTAATGTGACCGCTAGTTAAATGGTTTGTGACTTTGTGTGCGTGCATATACGTGTCAGTTGTCCTGGAGTGATTTACGCTGGGCCGCTGACGTTACGTGAAACTCATCGCATTATCGCCGATAGTTTTGCACTGGTCACCAGCGCTCCCAAACCACGATCATGCACTCCTGTACTTGAGGTAAGTTCGCCAATAATTGTAGCCATCGCAATTCTGTCTGTCCGTCCGTCCGTTCGTCACACGGGGACATCAGGCAAAAACAGTCTAAACTAGAATCACCAAATCTTCACCGTCGGCTGCCTGGAAGACTCTAGTTTCACCAACCGTAAAGCTTTTCCATAAATTCGAAACAAAGGCGCTAAATAAGAGCGGTAGAAAAATTTGCGATTTTTAGCCGATACGGCGTTGGCAGAGCAAGACAGGTAACGACCTCTGGTAAGTACAAGTAAAACACTATAGATATATAGCCGCCGGTCGTCTGGCGCCCTCTGGCGACTGATTTTGTTTTACTAGGCTTTCAAACATGCAAGGCATACACATGTCACCAGCCATAATACGTCAACATACAAACTATTCAGAGACTATAAAAACTACCATAAAAACACGAACACATTATCTAAAAATCATCTAAAAATCAAACCTACACAATCAAAGTTCACTTGCTCAATGCATCGCTTGAAAGCTAAAAACGAACTGAAGTTAACACTGGCTGGAAGGTCATTCCACACACTTATGACACGTTCCGTAAAGAAATTTGCCCGTATACTTAGGTTATTATGGCTTTTGTACAGTTTGTATTTATGTCAAGTATGTAACAGTACATGGGCTAGGAGTGAAAAAGACACCAGACTCAACATCAGTCAGACCAAACAGAATCTTGTAACAGTAGCACAAATCAGTACGCAGCCTCCTCAACTCTAGACTGGGTACATTTAACAGTTTTAGATGCTGATCATACGATTTGTTATTCATATACGGCAAGCGTTTCGTGAATCGCCGTTGCACAGACTCAGTGGCCACAATGTCACCCACAGCACACGCGTAGACCAAATAATACTGTTATATTCTAAGATCGTCGGACGTAGGTAAGAAAAGCACGCATCAACAAACTCGAATCGCGCGTCACAAATGCACGTAGTATGGC
>Ga0209367_1006276_pt1 | contig 16466 bp, 9 predicted proteins | sample WorMetLIZISLAND2_FD_187412 | JGI IMG/M metagenome (GOLD analysis project Ga0209367, IMG submission 187412) | Marine gutless worms symbiont microbial communities from Max Planck institute for Marine Microbiology, Germany - Olavius geniculatus... ... | reverse complement strand
CATCATCATCGACAACCGTGGGCTCAATGCCCGTTGGTGTCTGACGCCATTCTTACTATCGCTGCCCACCGCTGCCTATCTAGGGCAGCGTGGCTTAACTCCTGCAGGGTTGTCCCACACCACTGCGATTTCAGGCTGCGAGACATTTTAAGAGCGAATTGCACACTACAGATAGACCAAGACAAGCTGCATATGAAATTCTCAGCTTTGAACGTAGATTTCAACAGTCCAAGTCTTGACCTTTTATGTTCAAGGAAACGTGCGCATGAGGGCATCAAAGAGCAGTATCCCTTAAAAGTCATTATTTGACCGTTGTTGGCCAGTCTACTGTGAAAATGGTTGCAGATAGCCATGGATATGCTGCCTATCACAACATCACTAGTGATGAGCTTTTTAATCGTATCAACGTCAATTACTTTAAACGACTCTGACCTCCAAAAATAAGGGGTTTTATTGTTTTTTTTAATCTTTGGCTGCACCGTGCACTTCAAGAGTGAATTGCGACAAAAATGGCTGGAGATAGACTAAGGCAATTTGCGAACAAAAACTGCTATAGGCTTTTGCGCATCTCGTGAGCATTAGCTCAAATTTCATGTACACATGGCCCACACATACTTATGCCCATGTTTTCTGTTTTTGAAAGCCAACAGTACTAGTGTTAAATTTTTAAGTAGACTGCGATGAGCATCGCACGTTCAGTTTTAACACAGAATTCGGACAATTGTCACATATTTATTTCGGGTTAGGCGTAAATTTCTCAGGGGATAATCAGGTTCGCTATGAAGTTTTGCTAATGATCCTGGTGATCAAGGAATATTGGCTTCTGTTTTTAGTATTATTACATGACTCGACAATTTGATGATTTTACACTGTAGCCAGTTTTTATCTGTTCAATGCTATGCTTCTCCTTTCCCTTTCCCCTTTCCCATCTTTTTTCCCTTTCCCTTAACCTTCTCCATCCGTTTTTCCTTTCCCTTCCGCTTTCTCTTGCCCTTCCCTCTTCCCCTTTTTCTTTCTCTTCTCTCTCTTTTCCCTTTTCTCCTTCCCTTTACCTTCCGCTTCTCCTTTCCTTTACCTTCCCTTCGCCTTTCCCCTTCCTCTTTTCTTTTTCCTATTCCTTCCCCTTCTCCTTCCCCTTTCCCTTACTTTTTCCCTTTTTCCATTTCCCTTTCCCTTTACCTTCCATTCCTTTTCTCCGTTCCCTTTCTTTTCCTTTTCTTCTTCCACTTTCCTTTTCCCTTCCCTTCCCCTCCCCTTTCATCTTTCTCTTTCCTTTCTTCCGTCCTTCTTTCCGTGTTCACGTTCGTGCATCCAATATTTGAGACGCCATATCTCCATAACGGTGCAAGATAGGCACATGGTCACTATGGATCTTTTATAGTAAAGCGCTGGTGACGAATCGAATGGTCTAATAACTGACAGTGTCTGTTGTTTAGTTAAAATAATACAGATGGATGAAAGGATCATTGCTGCTGTCCAATCTGAAATTAAACTGTTTGATTTTTTCTACCGGTCTAAACAGCTCGCTGATTATATTTATGCGGACATATAATGTAAACTGTCGAAGTGCATTGGACAGACTCCATGTTCATATGAACATTATCTTGTTCTGTAAAAACACTTTCTTGATCTATATTTTGTCATGGTTTGGAATTAGAGGATATATATCTTACTATCATGGTATCATTGGATTAGAGTCTTTGTCATCATTTGTCAGTATTCAGCTGGATTTTACACTGGAGTCATTGTATACTCGGTAGCAACTGTCATTTTTAAAAATCATTTTTCTTTATTTTTGTGTACGATTTTTCGCACATAATTTGCAGACTTCTACAGAGCGCAGCAAAACGGTTTTTCTGGTGAAGCATCTGCCAGCTGGAACCGCAATCGAAGACCTGCGAGAACTGTTTGATAAGCATGGGACAATCGGTCGACTGTTGCTGCCACCACGAGGACTCACAGCTCTCATTGAATATGTTGACGCCACTGAGGCTCGCGCCACCTTTCGCTCTCTCGCTTACACTAAGGTATCACTTGATCAAGCGCACAATCAGAATCAGCAGTGCATGTTTGAAAGCCCAGTAAAACAAAATCTAAGTTCACCCATCCTAGCAATGATGTTTCTTTTACAGTCGAAATGAAATGTGTCTCACAGCCCGAAATCGCCAAAAAATCCATAGAAATTTTCATTTTGGCTTTCAAGGTCACCCAAAGTCATTGAATTTGGTGGCAATCGAAAGCCAGTGTACGACTTTTTATTAGTGATTACTAGTAACCTAGGCCCTATCAGCCTATCTCGCACCATTATTGAGATACAGCGACTTATTGGCTAAAAATTGCAAATTTTTTCTACCCTTTCTCATTTAGCGCCCCAGTTCGGAGTGACCCCCTTCGAATTTATGGAAAAGCTTTACGGTTCCTGAAACTAGAGTCTTCCAGGCAGCCGACGGTGAAGATTTCGTGATCCTAGCTTACACCATTTTTGACTGACAGACAGACGGACAGAATTGCGATGGCTAAGAAGTGCTACAGCAGCAGCTGCTGCTACACGTAAAAACTGGGTTGTACTACATCTGAAAGCCATGGAATTTTATTTAGAGTTAAAATGTGAACACCTGGTTTGGGAAAGTTTTCGAAAAGCTTGTAACTCAAAAGCTACAATTTACAAGCACGGAAAGTCCTGAACAAAGCTCATGATCCTGGAAGGTTGAATGTTGCATTTAGGTAATCGATTAGCTAAGTCAAAATACTTTGTACCCATGCCCTGAGTCTCAGAGTACTGGGAGGTGCATAAACAAATGGAGCATGCGTAGTTTATGTAGATTGAGCAGTCAGATGATCAGGGTGACCGTAAACAGGGAAATGACAGAATTTTTCAGTTGTCGGGGAAAATAATGCCAGGGATTTGAGTCAAAATCAGGGAAAAAATCTTATCAGGGAAAATTGCTCCAAGACTTTCCTAAAAATTGCATCAGCTAGCTTTTTCGTATAACTCACTTTAACTCTCTGTCAGTTATTTTACACTTTTTATTACCACCCTTTACTGCAGTGATCAAGGCTAATGGTTTTCAAAACTATCCAATTGCTCAACTAGAAAGCAGTCAGAGCCTGCACACCTCCGCCAAGGCAATGTTGTTCGCTAGGTGGCAGCACCGTCTTCAGTTTTGCAGTGGTTTCCCTTATGCCCCATTGAAAGCAATGGTAACGAAAATTTCAAAGTGAACAACAATCCAGGATTCCTTCCGGATCACCCCCAAAATTGAATCACTTGTAGTTTGTGCCATTCCCGACATATCCTCGAAATTTCAGAAAGATCCATCCATAACTTTTTGAGTTATCTTGCTAACAGACAGACAGACAAACAAAGTCTGGCAAAAACATTATCTCCTTGGCGGAGGTAATTAATCTAACACAGTATTAATGTTCCACTTTTTATGCATTGATCTCTATTAATGTACTGGGTAGTTGCTTATGCTGGGGTTGGTTAGTACCTGGATGAGTGACTCTTTGCGGGCAGATAAGCTATCTGGATACATAACTGGCCATCCGGGTAATAGCATAGGTGCAGTGAGCAGAGGCAAAAATGGGGACATATGCAGTCATGCCATGGTGTGCCATTATGAACTGGTGCCTGACTGAGGGCTAAAGAAATGGAGATCATTGCCACCCAAGGGGTTTGTGGTTCAGGAAGACCTTTTTTTACGCGCAAAAGCAGCGACTGCTTTCAGCACATCTTAGCCATCGCAGTTCTGTCTGTCTGTCCGTCTGTCTGTCTGTCACACGGGTGGATCAGTCAAAAATGGTGCAAGCTAGGATCGCCAAATCTTCACCGTCAGCTGCTGTAAAACTTTTCCATAAATTCAAAGGGGTCACCCCAAACGAGGGTGCTAAATGAGAGGGGGGTAGCCACAATTTGCGATTTTTGGCCAATAAGTTGGTGTATCTCAGTAACGGTGCGAGATAGGGCCTAGGTTAATTAATCACTAATAGGAAGTCGTGCACTGGCTCTCAATTGGCGCCGAATTCAGTGACCTTGGATGACTTTGAACGCCAAAATAGGGGGTTTATGGATTTTTTGGCGATTTCGGGCTGCGACACAAGTCTATGTCATTCACAAGGTGGCGCCACGGAACTATCGTTATGCGATCAAGATGTTAACTTATCGTAAACACCCCAATTTTCAGTTAAACTACTGAACCAGAACTGCTATAGGCTTTCGAGCATCTCATGAGCATTAGCTCAAATTTTTTGTATTTATTTGCATACATGTGTTTGTGTGCAGTTCAAGCATGTTCCGCTGTATCTGGAATGGGCGCCTGTTGACGTATTTCACTCTCCAGCGACAGAGCCGTCAGTCAGCAGTAAACAGACTGAAAAAGCCAGCCACAAGGTGTGTCGCTATTTGCCTGTGCTGTCTGTCTATGTTGGACGCCTGTTTAGATATTTTTCACCTGCAGTGAAACTACAGACCTATGAACAGTTGAATTGAAGAGGATGTTTTCGTTTCACAACAGGCATGTGCAAAGTAGAGCTGGGAATAATCGATTCTACTCGATTTCTTTGGCAAATCGATTCGAATTGATTCAGCAGAGTGTTTGTATCTTTGTATTAAATCTTGCAGCTTTTGTTTTTTGTTTTCATCGGTCATATTTTACAGTTCTCGAGTAGCTTTCTGTTTTTCTTTTTTAGCCCAATTTTCAGTTATTTTGAAGCTTTCTATTTTACTTTCAATAGCTGTTGCTTCCTCTGGAGCAATAGTTTGTTCATCTCACTCTAGTGTGTCTGTCTGTCTGGAATGGAATGAGATGCCATTTGGCAGAGACCAGAGACTCATGTGGCCCTAGGTAATGTTGTATTAGACGGGCTAGGGTTTAAGTCCCTTCACAGGAAGGGGCGATCTTGGCTTACAGCCCCAATAGGTTGTTTCCTAAAGCCCAAAGTCCATTATGCTATCTGGTCCGAGAAACCTGCTGGAGACCTGCTCGCTAGCAAGTCTCAGACTTGCGTGCGTGTGTGATAGTGTTGTGATAGTGTCGCTTCGTCCAAAGTCCACCATGCTAGCAAGTCAGAAGACTTGTTCGCGTCCATGAACCCTATTGACCTGATTTGAGCAGTGTGGCCTCCTCTTCCTCTGAAGAAGTGTTCCACGCACTAGGAATTTTGTACTGCATTAATTTAATTTTTATTTTTGACAATAATATACATCAAATTTTGTTCTATTATTATGTAATATACTAATATTACTATTGAAAACGATTTGTAGCGTGCTGCACGCAAGAAATGACGTAATTGATGACTTTCACACGGTGTCATAACACTAAATAAGTAATTTACTGTATCAAAAGAAGTGTCGAACAGGTTCATATGTCTGTCGTTTTTCAAAGTCCATCTGACTAGCACAGCAAAACACAGCAAACTTGTCGCGGACTTGTCGCGAACCTGCTAGCACTATCACAACATGTCGTGATAGCGCTGTCTTGTCCAAGACAGGTTTTTCAAGCCAAAAAAGTTGTCAGCTTGTCGCAGACACCAGCGAACTTGTCCGAAACCTGTCCAAGACCTGTTCGCTGGCACGTGCTAGCGGACAGGATAGCATAATGGACTTTGGGCTTAAGGCTTTAAAGGTAAAAATAAGCAGGCATGAAACTAATTTTTAACTTTAAAAATTAGTAGGCACGAAATTAAATGGGTTCCTGTTTATAAATTTTGAAGCATGTTTTATGCGAAAAGTATGGATGTCTGATCTGGTGATGCATAATTGCTAAGGCCCAACATAATTCACAATTACACAGATGTGACACGATCCATGTAATTGGCAGGTTTCCGTGTAATTAGAAATGTTCGTGAAATTGCATATTTTTTCTGAATTTTTGGTTATTTTTGGATGTTTAGTGCACATTTTTGGTTATTCATGCAAAATGTTTGCATACTATTTTTAACTGATTGATTTATTGCTTAGTTGTCTAAATCGCTGCTAAATCTGTTCTACAATATGCATGGATCCTGCTACTGAAATTTCATAAAGGCATATATAACAAGGAAAATTACAACAATTCCAGGTCATTTTAATCTTCTGTGTAATTTCCATTTTCCCTTAAAAATACCCATGTAATTTGCATTTTTTCCTTGAATTTGGCTAGGTCCTAATAATTGCACTTTTCTGTAAGCATTTGTATCAAAGAACGTGGTTAAGTTTTATTTGTTCGATCGTCTGTTACATTACGGAATAACATGTAAGTGATTTTGCTAATGTGTCACTTTGCAAAATTTTAGTGATTCCTGTTCGTTGTAGACGAGTGATAACAAAGATGCTTCTGATGATGATAATAACGATGATGTCGAAACTGGATGTACGCTTTTTGTCAAAAATTTGAATTTCAGTACAACAGAAGATGCCTTGAAGCAAGTCAGTCGTATTTTTTGTCGTAATTTTGTGATGTTGATAGATACAGTAATTTATCTGTAGCATTTAAAAAGCAGCAAAATTGCTTTTTGGCACATTTTTTGTGAGTGCCAACTGCCAAAGACTTTGTTGGTCACAGTTTACCATCTGTAGAAGGGGAAAAGGCTGAGTTGGTTGTATGTGGTGGCTGGTAGGGAGCTTTTGCAAACTTGTGTTGCAGTAATGTACTAAAATATTAGTGTAGCCAGCCCGGTTTTTTTTAGATCTCTACCATTTTGTTGATGTATTTTTCATGCTACCAGTAAACTAGCTTGGCAGAACTTTTCTGTTGCGGTCTTCTACAGGAAATTTAAGACATACTGCGTTTTATCTTGTTTACCTTGATAATCTGCGTGGCTCGGTAGTCTAACGGTAACGTGCCGGACTTGTAATCCTGAGGTCACTCAGGGGCGCAGGTTCGACTCCGCAGCAGAACACTGCCGGGTAACGACCTTAGGCAAGTTGTTCACACATATGTGCCTCTGTCACCAAGCAGTATAATTTGGTACCGGTCAAAGGGCGGTGATGCCCTGAGGCTGGGAAGGTAACCGTAGGTCTGGCGTCGCACTGGCCATGCGTCACGGACTCAAGTGGTTTATCCACCTACGGGCTTAGCGGCCGCGAGTGTTAGATGAGCACCCCGCCTACGCCCCAGCTGAGGCATGGCTCCCTTTACCTTTACCTTGATAATGTGCTTGACACATTTGACAATATCACAGCCAGTTCAATTAATTAGGTTTTCTGTATTGTGTTCAGGTGTTTAGAAAAGTTGGAAAAATTCGTACTGTAACCATTGCAAGAAAGAAAGACTTGCAACATTCAGGTAGTGATAGCCATAGGATATATTTAGTCTTTTTGTGTTACAATAATTTGCACACCTGTCTTTACGTTGCTTATTATTGCATCTGCTGTTTCATGTCCAACTGCTTGTTCCAGCGATTCCATTACATCTTCGGAGGAGGTGGAATGTCTAATCGGCAAAGCATCTGGTGTCTTTGCCAGACTCAAGGAGTGTGTCTGGAAGCGATGCAACATAAGTTTCAAGACAAAGATGAAGATCTACAACGATGTAGTCATCACCACTTTGTTGTATGCTTCTGAGTGCTGGACGCTCTTGGCAACTGACTTGACGAAACCAGAGATTTTCCAGATGAGCTGTCTCCGCCAAATACTTGGGGTAACCCGACACGACCAGCTACGGAATGACATGATACAGCACCATTGCATGGATCAGCCCATCGTTGGGAAGCGGATTCAGTGGAATCGTCTTTGACGGTTTGGACATGTGTGCCGAATAGGCGATTCCACTTGCTGAAACAGCTTCTATGAGCAGAACATCCGGTTGGTTGGTGCTGTCCTCCTAATGCGCCAAGGAAACAATGGAAGGATCGGGTTGCTGCCGACGTGACGACTCATCTCCTTGACCCCTTGATGCCGGCCGCCAGCATGACAGCTGAGCGCGGTGCATGGCGAGGATTACGGTGCGACATCACCGGCATCAACCGACGTCGTGACCAATCAAGCGAGCATCGTTGTATAAGCGCCGATCTGAACCGATTCGAACTGCTCGTTTGTGTGGCTGTGTGTGCATGTCACTGTCATATTCTCCAAACTTCTATTGCACTTATACTTCTTGGGATACTGGTAAATCTGCTAGGTTTAGGAGCAAAAAGTTTAACGATGCGGTTGACCAGATGCAGTTGAGAAATACTATTTTCGGGGTTTTTTTTTCGCTGTCTTAAGCATGCATCACTGGATTTTCTGCAAACAATTGGAGGCGTAAGCTTATGCATTATGTTGTTCTGCATTATGAGCATTATGTTCTAACAGTCTGGTTATTAGGCTGTCCGGAACGATAGTTCGGGAAGGCCTTATGTTTTGCTGCAGTTCTTTATTCAATGTTAGATCTCCGAGGTTTCTTGGCCAATCGTTGCAAAATTTCGCAACATGGTCGAAAACAAGTTCAGTTTTATAAGGCCAGCCCAAAAATTTGCGGGCCCGCTCCCCCCTCTCAAAAAAAATTTGGGGCCAAAAATATGCTAAATTTGGCATGATTTTGGACCACTTCTGACTTTGACCGCGAATATCGCCGGAATGGATAGAGATATTCAAAAAAGGAAAACTAACTTATCATCTGCGATTCCTTCCGCGTTAGACGGAAAAAGTCCGGTAAACTTTGGTCCACTTACCACAGTTTCATGCGGCTAATGTTTACCCACTAAATTAACGTTTTGGAAGACTATATTTCGACCCCTAGGGTTCGCTGCACCCTGAAATTTTTCCACATGGCAGAAAATGGCCGAGGCTTGCTAGCCCACACCCCATTGAGGATGGGGGTCTCCCAACAATTTTTTACATAGAGGGTCAAAAATCAGCTTAAAGTGTACCGTATGCATGTCTATAACTTTGTAGCTAAGGGAAGTAGCCTCACGAAACTTTACCGCGTGATGTGCCGTTAAGTAGGGGTGATAACACGAGTACAACTTTTGGGGGGCACCACCCCCTTAAAATTTGGGAGGGCAAAAAACGTCCAAAATTGGCCGCTGTTTAGGACAACTTTTGAGTTCAACCGTGAATGCCTCTGGAACAGATGGAGCTATCGACAGGTGGTAAATGGTGTTATCAACTGCAGTCCCTCCTACATTGAACAAAAAAATCTGTAAACTTTGGTCTACTAACAGTGACGGTTAGTGCACGGATGTTGACCCACCCTAAGTCAACAAGGCGTGTTCTGTGTTGCTAACTTCAGACTTTGACCGTGAATATCTCTAAAACGGATCTAGATATCGACAAGCGGTAGACAGCATTATCAACCATATTTCCTCACGTGTTGAAAAAAGAAAATTTGGTGAAATTTAGTCCACCAACGACAACGAATAGCGTGCGGATGTTGGCCCACTCTAAGTCAACAATGCATGTTCTGTGTATGCTAATGTGTTTGAGTTTGGACCACATGAATTTGCAACGAGGGGGATTTCAGTCCTTTAAACTTTTTTGTGCATCAGACTTGCAGTGCCTGGCAGCTTCACATTGGGCTCTGCCCCATATTTCTAGTTTTTTATCATTTCATTGGCCACAAGATGTGATCGACTAAACTTGGTTATTTTTCTGTCCATTTTATTTCATTTTAGAAATTACCCTGTTTTGTATTTGAATGGGCTAAGAATTGGTTTAATTTCATTTAGTTTACACTGTTTTTTTTTAAAATTTTATGATGCAGAACACTTTGCTGTATTAATTACAACTGCCACGTATCAATTTCTAAAGTTACTGGCAAGCATATTTGACTCTGTTTGATCACCATAACCATTAACCATCAGAAATTGAAGCAGACAGACAAATTCACCTACCTTGGAGGAGTGATTAGTTCTGATAAAGGTAAAGGTAAAGGTAAAGGTCGTCAATTTGTATAGCGCGTAGTCGCGAGCATGCGCACGCCTCTAATGCGCTTTCGTCACTAACCAGAGCCGCCTGCCGCATGGCCACCTTGTGCAGCCTGCACTGCAGACACAGGCTGGCGCGGCGGCCGGCTAGGCAACCCCAGTCAGCTGTACCAAGGTCCCCGCCATCCGTAAGCCATATAAATGAGTTACTACTCATTTTACCATGCCACGGAGGGTAGAAGGCTGAGTCGACCTAGCTGACAGGCTTCACACCGAGATGGTTTACCTGCCCGCAGGCAGTCACCCATCGCAGTCCTAACCGGGCCCGGCATAGAATAACTTCGTTTCAGCCGAAACGCGTTACCAACTACACCACACCACCAACCTGATGGCACTTCGGAGCAGGATATTCAAAGAATAATTGGACTGGCCTGTGATGGAATGAACAGATTGGCTGCTATCTGGATAAGCAAGGACCTTAGCAGGAAAACAAAGGTGCTTGTATACAACTCTATGGTGATACAACTCTGAAACCTGGACGCTGACAGAGAGACTAAAGAACAAGCTATGAGCATTCGAGATGGGTTGTTTCCGGAAAATTCGTGGTAGGTCAAGAATCTCTCACATCAGAAATACAGACATTAAGAATCAGCTCAACATCCAGCGTGACATTGTGGACAGGATCCGAAGCCGCCGTCTTAGATACTTCGGCCATGTAGTCAGAATGCAACTTTCCCGATGGCCACACTGAGCCCTGTATGGTCGTGTACGTGGAAACAGATGAAACAGGGGATGACCGAGGCAGCGCTGGACTGATAACATTTCGGATGATGGGCCTTTCACTCACACAAGCAACACACGAGGCAGAGGACAGAAGACAATGGAGGGAATACACGAGGCTCTCCGAACGTGCTTAAATGCATCGCCGTGACATAGGAGGAGGATATTTCACCATAAATTATGTCAGTTACTAATGATGTATTTGTTAAAATTTGTAACTAGAAAGCAGCCAAAGCCCGCAGGTACCTCCGCCAAGCCAATGTTATTCGCCAGGTGGCGTCACCATATTCACTTTGCCGGCGGTTCCCTTATGCCCCCTTTAACGCAATTGTAACGAAAATTTCAAAGTGATCCAGAATCTAGGATTCCTGCCGGATCACCCCCAAAATTGAATCACTGGTAGTTTGTGCCATGCCCGACATACCCTCAAAATTTTAGAAAGATCCGTCCATAACTTTCTGAGTTAACAGACAAACAAACAAACAAACAAAAACCGGCAGAAACATTACCTCCATGGCGGACGTAATTAATGTGGTGTATATGTGCATGTGCATGGTGCAGGGCAGTTGTTGTCAATGGGATATGGCTTCGTGGAGTATAAGACGCCTTCTGCTGCTAAAGAGGCGTTGAAAATTCTGCAGCATACAAAGCTTGATGGTCATCAGCTGGAACTGAAAATGTCTAATCGTACCACATTGTACGTTTCCGTTTTGGTTTTGATACTTTTGATGTGGCTTGCTGCCATGTGGACTTGCAGCTCACGACCATCGGGTTGTTTGCATTGCATATTTGGCCAAACTGTTGCACTTCAAGTGCAGGTATTAATACTGTTCTGAATGTAGTTCAGTCATTTTTCAGCATGCAGCATTCTTAAGATTCAGAGGGTTTAAAGTTGAAGTTAAAAACAACTGTGGTGTAGTGGTAACGCGTCTGATCCGATCAGAGAAGTTACTGTACGCCGTGCCTGGTTAATACTGCGATGGGTGACTGCCTGTGGGCAGGTAAACCATCTCGGGATGTAACCAACTGCCTAGGTCAACTCAGCCTTCCATCCCTCTGGGGTAGGTAAATCGGATACCAGCCTATCTGGCTGGGGTTAAGGTGGGGCGCGTTTACCTCTGTCGGGTGGCAGGTAACACTGTGTGATCCCATATGACAAGTGATGCTCCGTAGCTCTGAGATGGGTTCGCTCATTAAGAGCTATATTCGGACCTTTAACCTTTTGTTCTGGATTTCGATTCTTGCATCCATAGAGCTGGAACTGTACATGTACACTGAAGCTTGGGGTGTTGGTTTTTGCTATTCTGCAGGCAATCAGAAACATTGCGAGAGAAACGGGCAGCAAAGAAAAAGTCGCAGAAGAACACAACAAAAATTCTTATCAGGAACATTCCGTTCGAAGCAAAAGTTTCTGAACTGAGACAGCTGTTTGGGTAAATATGCCTCCTAGTTTCATTGCATTTTTCTGATTGAAACTGTCTGCTGAATGTAATGGTAACGAATGTTTTAGTTTATTAGGGAATTAGTCACGATTTTAAAATGTTAATGCCGTTAACAGTTTTAATGATGTAGTATTACATTTCCTCGGCCCAAAGATGGTGAAAAATAGTACTGGAGTTTGGACAGTGGACATGTGCTTACTGATATAGGCCACACAGCGCAATCATAATGCTGTGCACTACACCATCATCATCATCAGGTCGAGTCTCCTTGGGCAATGGCACGCCACTCGCACTTGTCCTTCATTAGTGTCTTCAACTCTGCTGTAGTCTGAAGTCCGGTATCCTTCCTGAGCCTGTCTACATACGTCAGTCTCTGACTCCCTCTGTTGAACTTTCCTTGGGTTGGTTCCCAGAGTACCAGGTTGCTCACTTCTAGCTCGCTATGTCTCACACAGTGCCCCGCAATGCGAAGTCTTCTTTCCCGGATCTTATTTGATATCCTCGGTAGGTTACCGTAGAGTTCCTCATTCGTCATCTTGTCCATCCACGTAATGTTCATGACCATCCTCAGCATACGAGTGTAGCAACTATCTAGTCTGGTATCGTCCCTGTCTGGATTCGTCCCTTGCGGATAGCGTCCATGTTTTACAGCCATACAGAAGTATAGCTTCCACAGTTGTGAAAAATAGCTTTTTCTTAAGTTTTGCGTGCATGGACGACCTTCAAACTTTTTTCATAGAATGCAAAGCTCGCCATGCTAAGGCTAGTGTTATTAAACAGCTTGCTTTGGCTTACTGTGAACTGGTAACTGAAGTAGTGTGACAGTTGGCCAGTCTGTCATCCGTACTGCAGTGTTATTATGGGGCCGTCCTTCCTAGAAGGAGCACCCATCATGTATCGATCGTGTCCATCTCTCCGTTCGTCCATCTGTCTGTCCCGTGCCGCCACCTACAGGGAAAACGAAAAGGCCTACGAATACCAAACTTGGTAGGAAGGGTCCCTGGGACACGAGCACCCCGTGGACCAATTTCAAGGTCAAGAGGTCAAAGGTCAAGGTCGCGGCGGCTAATTGCGTTGTTAAGTTTACCATCTCTATGTTTATTGTTTACTGTTTACGTAGAGTCGTTGACAAAACCATAGATTACTTTGTACTTTTGCGATATTAGCTAGTGATGGGCAAATATTGAAATATTATTCCCTCCGTCTAACTCCGTCTAACACGTACTCAACTGCAAGGACGGTCCCATAGCGGGCAGTCCCTCAACGGCCGCACTCTTGTATTGTTATTGTTATAATGGGGTATGCAGAGTATTTGGTGAGCTCAAATCACTGCGGGTACCAAAGAAACTGAGTGGTACAGGCATACATCGGGGCTTCGGCTTTGCTGACTTCCTCACAAAGGAAGACGCGAAGGTGAGTCGGTTCGTATTTTCATGTCTTTAAATAGCATACTGTGGGTAAAAGTTAATTTATACCCTGCATCATGCCATTGCTGCCGCAATACGCAAGCCTCCTCTGGATTGGAGAAGGCCCGCAGGGAGACCCAGTCACACCTGGTTACGTTCGGTGGAGGCAGACCTGAGACCTCTGAACATTGGTCTTTCTTCTGCGTGGAGAAAAGCTTCTGGGCGGGCGGACTGGCGCCACGTCATGGACACGGCTACGCTCTGGAAGAGTACGCCATAAGAAGAAGAAGATATTGAATAGGTGTTATCTTGAGAAGATCTCGTAGATTCCACGAAGCACCCAGTTGTAGTTGTTTTATCGGTGATGGCCGATGGACCCACATCTGTGCTCATGGATTGCTGTTTGCTGCCCTGTTGCGCATGGATAATACTGAAAATTTGAGATTGGAGTTTGGCAATTGTTGAAGTTGTTTATAGTTACTGATGGACAACATTTTGACCTGGACATGGCCCAACCTGGTGCGACTGGGAAAAGTAAAAAAATTAAAAGTATTAGTGCTGTGCATTAAATGATTTCATAACGTACTGTAGAAGTTTATCTTTGTTAACATGTTCAGCCACACAGTGCTGTGCATGTGTGTTTGATTGGTTCACCAGAGGGCGTTTGAAGCGCTGTGTCACAGCACTCACTTGTACGGTCGTCGATTGGTGCTAGAATGGGCCAATGCAGAGACGGACACGGTCGATGAACTGCGACGTAAAACTGCTCGACATTTCGTCGAAGGTTTGTCTCTCCACAGCAGATTATTTATCTTTTTCGGAGTGTCATTAGGATTTTTCACCATTTTGCTGAAGTCAGCGAAATAGTTTAATTCATATTTGATTGAATGAGATCATAAACCAGTGATTTTTGGTTATTGACATTACTTTTTACACGCGAGAGCTAGCATAGCTGTAGCGCGTATTAGCTACGGTAATTCTGTCCGTCTGTCCGTCATGACCCGGTACCAATCCAAGACCAGGTGAGATAGAGATTTTGGATTTTCACCGTATGATAGCATTTGTCTCTAGTATTTTGTGACCAAATTTCATCCTGCTGGGTAAAGGGGATCCCTTCGAACGAAGGGGCGAAAGAGGGGCACTCCCTTAAAAAAGCGTTATTATACCGCTATAGGCTCGTCTAACGTCAAAATGGTTGTAGATAGGCACAGACATGCAGCTTATCATAACAAGCACTGGCGTTGAGCTTCTTAGAAATGTCAACATTGATGACCCTGAATGACCTTGAACCCCCAAAATAGCGGGTTTTAGTGAATTTTTCGTGATTTCGGGCTGCAACACACGTTTCAAGAGTGAATTGCACCAAATGGGCTGGATATAGACCAAAACAACCTGCATATGAAATTTTCGGCATTGAATGTAGATTTTAGCAGTAAAAGTCCGAACCCTGTACGTTCAGGGAGGGTTGTGCAAGCAGGTATCAAAGAGGGGTACCCTTCTAAGAAGTGGTTATCCGTTGTTTTCTTGTCTAGCGTGAAAATAGTTGCAGATATGCACAGGCATGCTGCTTAGCACACTAGCGACGAGCTTCTTAGAAGTGTCAACATCGATGACCTTAAATGACCTTGAACCTTAAAAATATTGGTTTTTTGTGATTTTTGGTGATTTTTGGCTGCAAAAGAGTGAATTGCGACGAAATGGATAGGGATAGACCAAGATTACTTGCGAACAGGAACTGCTATAGGCTCTCGCGCATCTCTTGAACCTTAGCTCAGATTTCTTGTACTGAATTTTGACAGTTTTTGTGTGACAAAAAATCCCATTTCTTTTTAGGCTAGTCCCAATATTAACTACTGGTGCTGTCTTTCATATGTTTTGTACTATACCTTTGGTTGTTGCAGCACCTTTCACCCATTAAACTGGTAGAAATAGTGAGTTTTTTATTACTTTTTTTATCAACGTTTTGCCTACTATTGGGCCTTTTGTGTTTTTTCGCGTAGATTCTAGTGCCGGAAAACGATTGAAAAAGTCTGCAGTTCTTGAGGGGTTGGAAGACGTAAAAGCTGATGATGAATGAGATGGGATTTCTATTTGGCTGGAATGATCGGAGTTGATATAGAATAGCAACACCAAACCATTCTTCCTGATTGCTGCTTTCTTCAGTGATGCTGATGACGCTGTCGTCTGGGCCTCATCAAGGACAAATCAAATACATCTGCATTCTGCTGAGATAAAACTGTTAGCTGGTTTCCGGCTAAGGTCGTCGTCAGCTACGTTCTGCCAACTCGAGGACATGTGTTGTCAGGCGGACCTACAGCAGCTATGGAGATGAATGTTTTGCAGGCCTGAAACTGTGGAACAGCTTCACACATCATTTGAGACAACCTGGCTGACATTAACTTTTAACAGTTTAAGCGGTTGCTAGACACCTTTCATTATTTAAAACACACGATTATAGTCACGAATGTATGTTTCCCAAGGACCATTGCAATTTGCATGGTGTTATTATGCTGCATCCTAATAAGCCGCATTACAGTTCTTGCCCGTCTGTCTGTTCATCCGTATGTCTGTTTCGAGTGGTCTAACTTGAAAACTGAAAAGCAGAGAAAACCCAAAATTGGTGTGAACCTTCCCCCAGGGCATGAGTAACTGATCAGTATGTCATTTTTTAGCTCAGAAATTTTGGGCTGTGGTTGCACAGCTGTAAGCAGACGGCGACGTATGTCAGCACTGGTCTGATATATTTTTTAGTAGTACAGCTTTACTGCAGCATTTCATTGTAATACCGTGGCTATCGTGCATAGTGCGAGCAATAGCAACTTAGGGAAGAGTTAGGCATAAGTTAGTGAATTCCATAGTGCCTGGACTTTGGGACTAGACACTGGTGGGGGCGAGTCCATCTTCCTCAGCGCCTGTAACCAGTTTTTCCCTGCTTCGTTCTTTTTTTTCCTCCTCCCACTCCTTCTGCCTTCGCCTTTACTCTGCCTTCATTTCCGTACCTTTTTTGTCCCCT
>Ga0209367_1006273_pt1 | contig 16468 bp, 9 predicted proteins | sample WorMetLIZISLAND2_FD_187412 | JGI IMG/M metagenome (GOLD analysis project Ga0209367, IMG submission 187412) | Marine gutless worms symbiont microbial communities from Max Planck institute for Marine Microbiology, Germany - Olavius geniculatus... ... | reverse complement strand
GCTCTACTCCATCACCCCTCGGCTTTGTTTTAGTCGCCTTCTACGACAGCCATGCAGACAAGAGCAACGTCGGCCGCGGGTGATTCGTCACATACTATTACGCGCAGGTTTATCTTACCAGTTACCATGCACCAGGTTACCTTAATTTACCTACCGTAGGCGGCCAACATTGATGGGCCGCTTTTTCCTTCTCCGGCAGCCTGCCATTGAATTGATTGATTGATTTATTTGTCATTCTGTTTTTACCGGGCAGTCTCTCTCTCTGTTTTTCTCCATTCCTCTATCAAACGCCTCATTCAGCGTACTTTGAGACCCCGTAGGGGGCCTATAAGACGTTATGGGATCACCGGGAATTTTGTGTAGTAGCAGGGGAGAATTTTTAGCTTTCCGAACGGGAATTCCCGGTGGCCCTGCTGTAGCGGGTCAAAAAATGAATTATGGCTCTGTAAGACCGAACGCAGGTAGAACGAAGGCGGATACCTTGGGCCAATCAAACGTTTAGACAGCTCGTGAGATAGCAATTTACAAAGAATATTTAGTCTGCGGTGTTTGTTTATCTGTCATTTGCGAGTTAAAAGTACTTGAAAATTAGACATACGTATTGATATTTAGCTTGGACAGTCGTCGTGAGGATGGACAGAGTTGAGTTCGCTCCTATGAGGCCGCTGGATGACTTTGTGCTACAGTCTGCACGCTTTCAGCTGCCCAACTTTAAAGAGCCAGCAAGATGGGCAAACCGAGTGACGAATAACTTGCTCTATTATCAAACAAACTACTTTTTCACGGCATTAGTTGTGTTCCTCATTGTCGGGTTTGTGTTGCTATTATTTTTGGTAAAAATTTACATTACAGCCGCCATCCCAAATTGCTTCAGAAGTGACTGAAATAGGTAGAATCAGTGCTGTTATGAATGTTTCAAACTAATTTAATTATGGAAAACTGCAAAAAAATTGACTATAGAGACCCAAGAAAAAGTCAAGTTTTTGGGTGAATTCCATCATTCTAAAGATGGTTTTTTGATGGGGCCTATAAAGAAAAAAGGGGCTAGGAATTTTTGGGGAAACACAGAAAAGCACAAAAACAGCCTAGTAGCACCACCTAGCGAATGAAACATGTATTAATCTCAATAATAAAAAAATAATTGTGTAACTGAATAAGCCGCATCAAGAAGCTATAAAACTAGACAAAACAGCTTAGTGGCACCCCCTACTGAATAAAAACAGACTAGTGGTGCCACCTGGCAAACGAAACACGTACTAAACTCAGTAAGAAAAAAATAATTATATATCTGAATAAGCTGCATCTACAACCCGTAAAACTAGCTAAAACAGCTTAGTGGCACCACCCAGCGAATGAATATTGTACCAAAAAAATCTAGAAAAAAAATAAGTAAGCTGAGTAAGCAGCAATGTAAATCAGAAAATGAATACAAAAGTGCAGCATATAAAGAACAAAGGAATTAATATTATTGCTTCTCTTCACTCAAAACCCCAAATTTATTCTCGAGTACCAATATGTTAATCAATTGCAGCTTCCCATAATTAAACTAGTCTGAAACATGCATAACAACACTAATTCTACCTATTTCAGTCACTTCTGAAGCAACATTAAAACAAACAAGTGACAAAACAAACGTACACTTACCTTGTTTAGCTGAAAAAGTAGCGCTAACGCTGATACCGCTGCATTTCACCCACAACAACGTCATGGCGCACGACAAATGCTAACAAATCTTCTGTAATATTACACAACGTACAAAAATCAATTATTGTCCACCTACATGAGCGACAATTAACATTATTCACAACCAACACCATACCATGCCGTACAACAATCGACCAAAAGCCGCAGCAATACCACGTGCGTTGTCTAGACAATTCACCGCAAGCCGACCTCAGCCGATTAAGTCACCATGCATATAGGCCACCGTAAGCCCCACAGAGCCACAGCACAAGCCTACAGATCCCAAACAAGGTCACTACATAACTACGTCACATCCGGGTCTCGCGAGATACAATGAGACTTGAAAGCGTTTGTTCATTACTTATTTTTTTCACTAATACTAAGCAACTGAAGCCTGAAATAGCGACATCTAGCGAGGCGTAAAACTATAAACAATGTAAAACAACAGTGCGTAAAAAGTCCAACACTCTCACGTATAAAATGATGTAAGTAACACTGTTCGGAAAGATGTTACCTAAAACATGCATAACGAAAGTCATTATACCGATACACATTACTGCCATATATGTATACACAAATCTGGGCTGGCGTAGTTGTTGTAAATAATTGCCTTATTTTTACACAATTTTAAATATAACGAATACTCTTGATGTCTAAATCTGATTGCAGTGTCACTGACATTAATACTCATTACTGTCATTTACAGGTGCTGCTTGGTGAGGTATCACTAAATAGCGAAAACAGCCAACTTGTTTCCGGTTATGGTTAGGATTAGGTTAGGTTTTCAGTACCAAAAACAACCTGCTCGGTGCATGTGCAAAATTATTTGCAAACTATGGTAATTGGGATAAATGTAACTATATTTTCAATAACAGCTCCATTTACAGTGTATATTGCTTCTGTTACTGCACAGAATATTACACTGTGTCTCAAAAAAACATCCCCGACATTTTTGACTGTAACTTAAAAACCAATTATCAGATTTTAATAATTTTCGGCACGAATATTCCTGACACAACTTGCCATCAAATGACTGTTCAGTTTCCCACTTTGCCCAACGTTTGTTTCTGCACTACTGGGGAAAGCACAACGAGCGAAATATCACTTTTTTTATCCAATGCGATATGATTGCTTAATTAACATAACGAGTAGAAACACATATTGTTCACATTTCCGACACTGTGGCTGACATTTCATTCAGTTATCCATTTTTCAACTGCCTACAGTAAAATTGCTTGAAGTGTTGGCCCACTATGCGAACACAGGCAAGGAGACACTTTCTCCATTCACTTGACAGCAGTATTGATAATGTTCTGCTCCAGACCAATACAGGCTCTACCAGTTACTTCTGACTTTACAAACATTCCTAAACTTCATCTGGTAGACACACTGCTGCAAGACAGTCAAACCTTGTGATAGACCTGCTGTTGGGGCCCGCAAATTAGGACAGATGAAATTTATTGACGATTTTCCATTCATTTTAACATGTATTATGCCTGGTCTGCTTTCCCTAGGTAGTGCAAAAGCAGACGTTGAGTGAGGTGGAAACTGGAAACTGAAACACTTGTTTAATAGCCAGTTGTGTCAGAAATATTTCTGCCAAATATTATTAAAATCTGCTAATCTTTATTCAAGGTACAATTGATAATGTTGGGGATGTTTTCTAAGGTTTTCTGTTTCTTTTAGTGCATATTTCGCTTAATCTGCTTTCCCTAGGTAGTGCAGAAGCATACATTTGGTGAGGTGGGAAACTGAACAGTCATTTGATGGCAAGTTGTGTCAGGAATATTTGTACAAAAAATTATTAAAATCTCACAATTGTTTTTCAATTTACAGTCAAAAATGTCGGGGATGTTTTTTTTTGAGAAACAGTGTATTTGTTTTTTTGGTAATTATTTACAATAACTACTCCAGCCCAGATTTGTGTATACATATACAGTAATGGGTATTGGTATAATGACTTTCGTTATTACAAACTATTGAAACTTTGTATTAATACGAATTAGACCCAATATTGAAGTTGAGTATAAATCGGTATAACTCTAATCACTGTGTTATTGTTATTTTCATTACTTTTACCATATTGTCATGTTATATTTGGCCACTGTGTGACTGTTGTAGCATTCTGCATCCAGTTCAGATGGTGTTAGGTTTCGCAGCTGTTGTGCTGGCATTTATCGCATTTGTTGCGGCTTCAAATCACCAGGTCGCACTGCGAAAATTCAAACGGCAACATCCTGGGCTGAGTGTTGTGGCCATTTTTGCAGCTGGGTACATCCTGATGAGCATATTTGGCTCCATCATTGTCTTTATGTTTGGAATTGCTCTTCCAATTTTTGGTATGCATTTGGATTTTGGATGAAGTAAGCATTATTGACGGATAAATATTGATTATGTAGTTGTGCTTGTCTAACAGAATATTTTTTGTGCCTTTCCTCTGCTACCGTTAGCCCGTGACTGCGGGTAGTTTCTATGTCATTCATATGCATGAAATTGCCCATCATTTTATTTGATCAACGAAGTTACTCTACGCCGGGCCTGGTTACTACTTGGATGGGTAACTGTCTGCAGGCAGGGAAACCATCTCGGTACGAAGCCAGCCAGCTAGGTTGACTCAGCCTTTTACCCTCAGTGGGATGATAAAATGAGTATCTGTTTTCTGGTTGAGTAGTAATAAATGGCAATGGTTAGTGTAGTACTGTAGCTGCCTATGGGCAGATCTGAGGTTCAGATCGGTCTGGTTCAAAGGTCGGCATCTGCCTAGCACTCGTGCTGCTCTGACCAAATGAACCGGGTGAACTCTCGCAGTGGCAGTTCACTGCTGACAGCACCATAAATGTTGTCACGGCCATCATTAAATTTACACGAATAAAACATTCATTTCATTTAGTGATGGATTTTCACCATATTCCTCATATTTGTCAGTAGTGCATAAAACAATGAACAGAGTTCCCACGCCTTCTGGGAAGTCCTGGATATTTTTTCCTACAAATTCCGGGACCAGGAAAGTCCTGGAAAAATATCCTTACAAATCATGCATTTTTCATAGGCTTAAGTGGAAAACAAGCAGCAATATTAGTGTATCACTCAGTTTGTGTGATAAAACACAACAGTTAAAAAATTTTTCGGCTCGCTTTGCTTGCTTAAATACTTAGTTTTTTCATTATATTTAAACATGTGCGGGTTATGAAAAAATCCCAGAAATTATTTCATGGGAGTCCTGGAAAGTTTTGGTAAAAGTCCTCGATTTTTTGTCAGTGAAAGAGTGGGAACCCTGTATGAACGAGTAACTTCTGGTGTCGCATTGTCACCGCTTGACCGAATATGCGAAAATGCCATGTACCTGCAGGATAACGTTTTAAATTTTTTATGCAGTCATATTTTTGTGTGATATTACATATTGCCACTCGTGCATGGTATGGACTGTGGAGTGAGAAAGCTAGTAAACCTGTCTGCTCCTGCAAAGTGTATTGTTGTCTGCTTTGCAATGAAATACTTGATGTGACCTCAGCTGATATTGTCAGCAGGGCATTCAGATTGAGTGCAAATTTTGCAGAAAAACAAGCTTTCAACTGCAAGCAAAGTCTGACGTGTCTGTGTTGCAGTCGTTATACTGCATGCATCACTGCGTCTGCGTAATGTGAAGAACAAGATCGCTGGCAAGGTCGAGTACGTTGGAATCTGTCGAACTCCGATGGGGCTCATGTTGGAAGCGTTCGGCTGGGAGCAGCAGGCGGCATCATAGATTTGACGTCGATGATGTGTGAGAAGTTTCGTGATAATTCCTTCCTGCGTCAGAGTTTACTACTGCACGAGACTGTCGTAGGTCTTTGACTGCACGCACATGTACCGTATAAGCTTCTAGTGACTCTTGAATTCCTAATTGTATTAGTGAATGTCACAGTCTCAGATTGACTTCATGGTAGTGATGGATACTGTTTACATGTAAAGTTGGAAACATTTTCGGATGCTTTTTGTGTTGTCCAGTGCAAGGTGTAAATCTGTTTAATTTTCCCAATCGCTGCATAGTGTAACTTGAATGTGAACATATTTTCACAGCCGAGATTCTGCAATGCAAAGTATGTTCTTTGCCTTTATGATGAATGTATTGTAAGAATGCTATATTTATTTCTGTAGTTTGTTGTCAGTTAGTCAGTCTTTTGATTTGTAAGTCTTTGGTTGAAAGAGAAATATCAGTGTACTGCATTTTAACAGCCAGCCACTAACGATTTTACATCTTACTCAGCTTGTCAGTTTATCCGTCTTTGAGCGTACGGATTAAATTTCCTGACATTTTGGGAATATCTAGACCAGGTGGGATTAAGTTGGGTTTGGGTTGCAGAGTCTGGAATGTGCATTGAAGAATTTTTTTTTCTAATTTTACATTACAAAATGGGATATTTTGGTCGTTATCTGCTTGAACTTTACTGAATTTCAGTTATAGCTTAAGAAGTGCTCAATGCCTATTCCATTATCTGCTTAAGAATGCTCCAAAACTGAATACTTAATTTTTATTCAGCATTGGTGCAGGTTTGCACTCATATTTCTAGCTTCCATCTACGGTTGCAACAGGTGACAGTATGAATTTCAGTTTGTGGTGCTTTTGGCAATATTTCATTTATATTACTCACACATAATCAGTTCTATTTATAGTCTGTATGGTGCATATTGCATAATGCTGCTAACAGTGTAGTCAGAATCAGAATGTGACTGTCATCTGTATGCATTGTAGTCTGTATAAACTCGCTAATTGTCTCGGATCTGTCAACATAATTTTACTGTTCCATATTGTGTGTTGTATATAATTTTGTTTTGCATGATGGTATATGTACTTTGCTGGTGTAAGGCTTAGACTGTCGTAGAAGAGTTATGTATAGTAACAGGATCTGGTTTGTTTTGGGCTTTTGTCAGCTGGATGACTCTATCAAATTTCATCACAAATATTTAATAATATTTAGACAGGTTGGTCATGGCCCAAGGAAGACCTGATCAGATTTTTGTAGCAGTTCAGAGTTTCATGGATTCCCGAGATTATCCAGATAGGGCATATAGTGGCTATATGTTGTGTCAACTGCTCGTTAAGAATGCTAGTTTATCTTTGGGGTATTTGTGCTTTTTGTTGTTGCATGTGCTTATATTATGCACCCAGTATCGTGTTATTTGTTTTGCGATCGTATTTATTATCAGAGTAATCGAGAATTGAAAACAAACTGTTGGCATGAAATAATTGTGGCATTTGCATTTTTATAATTATTTCTTTGTGCCAGCTTTGAATTAAGTTATAAATTATGTTGCTGATTTTGTTGTACAGAAGTCTCTCCTACTCATCATAATCCACAGGGTGGCCAGCAACGAGAAATTGGGCATATTAATCATACTAGTGGAAATACCGAGATTAGGAGACAGAGAATACAGCACAGATTTTGTGGAACAAACGCTGCTATTACCAAAACCTGACCTACCTCCCATATGCCATGAAATTTTGAACTCCGAGCACCTGTCAGAAATTTGCAGCATCTTAACGACACTAACTTTTAACCCACAATGCTGCTGAATGCTTGAGAATGGCAGCTCAGAGAGTTTAGGCTACTAGTCAGCAAATTTGCTTTTCGGATCTGAGTGGTTACCCTGTTAATGTCCATCATCATATATCCTGACTTTTAAATCGGACACATAAATGCAAACAGATGAAGTTTAATCCCATCAATGTGCACAACATGCAAATAACATGACGGAAATTTTCAAAAGCTGCATGAACGAATGGCAACAAGTGCTAACACAGTGACAGCAAACTGCTTGCTGGTCGATCAGCCGCAAACACAGTGAACGTCTCGAGATGGTTGATGTGGTTCACAAATCAAACGTAGAACGAGTGCAGCAAAAAAAAATCAAAATACGCTGTCCCCTGATGATCGGAAATAGATTCGGTGGCAGACAACCTGTTTAAAAGCAATTAATACCTTTTCCGGGCTAACAATGAAAGTTTTGATAACAACCGGGTCAGGATTATTATACAGTTCGGTATGCACAAAGCTGTTTATTTTAAGCCAGTCCGAAGCCTTCGGAGCACTCGTTGAGAGCCAAGATGAGCATGCGGCGAAGTTTGTCGTATGTTTCGTAGGCTGGCAGATCCAGCTGATTGAAACTGTTGAACAACAGACAACAAATTTATTAGTAAATAAGTTATAGTAATGTTTTGACCTACATATTCATTGTTCTCATAATTATTGAGTCACTCAAAAAAATGTTTCAAAATGCATACAACAGCATCTAACTGTCGTTATAGGGACACCAGGCTCAATGGAATGCACATTAAGTGGCAGCTATAAAATCATGCTTGTTATACAATACAGTACTTATAAATTTTAACATTACTATTAACGCTCTCTTATTCCTCATTTCAATGGCCTATTTTTGCCTATTTTTAAAGCTGGTCCCCAGAAGTAACTTCAGAACTTTTTATAGGCTGTATGCACTTCAGTGGAGAACACTGTAGTACAAAATATGTATTTGTTGCTTAGCTGTATCCAAATATACACAGTGTTTCATAAAAAAGGGAACCCTTTTCTTTCTTTTATAATTCACTCAAACGATGATCAATTTACACAAAATTTTTACCAGTGAATTATGAGTGAATTATGAAAGAAAGAAAAAGGGGTCCCTTTTTATGAAACATCGTGTATATGTACTCGTGTATTCAATGGAGGAACACTGTTCGACATTGTCAAGTATGACAATAAGTCAAGTAAGTCACACATATTTTAGAATGTTAGTATATATGCCTATATTAAAAATTGATATTATTTCACATTGAACAGGCCATTTCCACAGGGACATAAAAAATAATCACACCCATAAGAACTATAATCTCTCACACGTTGAAAATTGATATGCCACAAAATATACCAGGTGTGTGCTGACGGCAGCCTGTCCGTCGAACGATCGTCTCGGTGGATCTGGAATTTCTGGATTCCGTTCATTCCTTCCAGGAACGCAAAACCCTGCAGCGGCACTTTGGATGTGCCTGTCACAAACTGAAGGAATCTTGCACGGTCGGCCTGGTCAAACGACCTCAACGCTCGCCAGAACCACTGAATCTGTCCATCCATACCACTCAATGACAATGAAATTAAAACATAGTAAACTAAATTCAGCAATAAACATCATAAAACAATTGGTATCGAGCACCAAGTGAGTGATACTAAAAAGCCTGTTGGAGCAATTTTTACAAAAGTTCTTGGGCAATTTTCCCTGAAAAGATTTTTTCCCTGACAATCCCCAGACATTTCCGAATCTCACATTAAAAACACAACTTCTGGTTAACATTCAACTGTTTAATAATAGAAATACATAGAGCTATCGCAAAGACCAAAGGTTTGAAAGTTTGAATATTTAAAAAAGCCAACATAACTCACCATAGTTTAACATTAGGGCTTAGCTACCGGTAGGTCAATAATGGCTAGTGTTTGGAGTCAGCCATTCACACATACGGTCATTTACATAAATAAATGCACAAAACATCAGTTTATACACTTGTTAAGGGCAATATTAAGGAACTCGCACATCGAAAACAGCAAAAATCACAAAAGGTGATACTGCCCACATCACACTGACTGTGTGTCAATGTGCTGCTGAATAATATCACCTTTTATATCACAGTTTTCAGTTCGCCCGCTGCGTTTCTAAGTACCTTGTCGATGACGAATGGTGACAGTTTTGAAATTGGCTGAGTTTCATCTATCCCTTGAAAAATGAACCAGCGCATATGGCCACTGGATAGAGAATCTTTAACATCTGTTGAATTATGTCGACCTGAGTTTAAAATAGAAGAGGAAGCCATGGTGGCAAAATGAAATTATCCTTAAAGCCTGCTGAACAGGATGGTTGACACCAGTATCACCAATAAAACTTCCACTAGCCAGTGTGTAAGAGTTGCATTAAATGTTGGGGATGCTCAGCCAAAATGGTCCAGGCGAGAACCATCACTGTTAGCAAAAGTTCTGGCAGAAGAGCCATTTACAAACCTGAAGCGAAGTCGCCTGGTATTTGTGATACTCGGTGTTGGCACGCAGGTCCTCGATGTCAAACGTCGGCAGTCCGGAGATGAGCAGTTCCAGCTCCTGTTCATTGAAGATGGAGATGAGTCGCTTGGGGATGATGCTGTAGAAGCCGTCAAGGAACGACTGCAGCTGTTTCTGTATCGCTCCGGTCATTTTCATCTGACAGACGAGCTTCACGTACTCCTTCTTGTTCTCCTCCGTCACGTGCACGTTGCGCCCATTCGGCTTCAGGTCACGAACTTCCGTCACACCAAACTCCTGAATCTGCAGCCAATGAATATACCGAGCAAGATGAGGTCGGGTATTATGCCAAAGCTGAAAGTTCGATCACGTCGCTTCTTAACTGGCTACCAGCACAAACGAACCCCAATACTGATAATTTTAAAGCATATTTTGTCACGTTGTCCTGACTCTACTAGGCTATTATTCTAAAACCTCGCTGTTGCCAAAAATGTTTCATGACAAAACAACAATAATTTTATTTAGCATATTTTGACTGCTACTACTGCTACTACTTTATCCCTAGAACCTATTTTTTACTTACAAAAGTTCCATGTCAATTAATTAGTGGATAAACAGATATTCGTGGAAAGGTCAGCAGACAGACATGCAACAAAAAATGTGACGCTAGCACCACAGGAAGTGGCACAGGCATAATACAACCATAGCAGCTGCAATCAGTTTAGACATCTCAGCTTATTCTTGCTAATTATCAATCACGACAATGCCCACACATGGAATAAGCCAGCTTGGAATTTCATTTTTGCTCCTCAATTCACCAAAACGAGGCATTTCCTGGCCTGAACAAAATTTTCTGACAGGATAGAATTTAACAGGGGACTGCCCACCACCCCTGCCACAGTGCCACTGGAGGAATTACAACCAGGTCATAGTGGGAATGGAATAAGCCAGCTTGGTAATTACGGACACAGCCTGGGAACATGTGAAGGTAGAAATAATACTGTATCTGCTTACCGCTGTGCTGAAAGTTAAGTCATCGCCAAGGTGCTCAACATTATTGTCCACTAAATACACAAGACCTTGGTAGAAGGCATAGTCTTCACTCTCCATGTCCGTATACCTTCAAACAGCATACACAACTACATGGAAGACAGACTCGCAGAACGATATTAGTAAGTAAGTAAGTAAATTTAATTTATAAAGCGCACAATGTCAGCGAGAAACTCACTGAATCTGAGGCGCTGAGGTAAGAAGTGAGGTGGGCCACTAAACATGGCTAGACGTTGAAAAATAGAACGTTTTGAGTTTACGACGGAAGGAAGCTAATGAACAGCTATTGCGGATGTCAAAAGGAAGAGAGTACATACAGTCAAACCCGTTTAATATCACATCTGTGGGACTGCCAAAACTGTGTGATATTAACCGAAGTTGACATTAACAGGAGTTGAAATAGTAGTCCATGTCCAAGCAGAACTAATATTAAGACAACAGCTGAGATCACTATTAGGAATCAAAAATATATTGACTCGGTAATTCCAGATGCAACATCTTTCTGCTTAGTGGCTGTTGGCATCCACTTTTTGTATAATTTTCATCTTAAACACTATGGTCAAGATCACGTTTACGTTTTCCGCCTCAGTGATTGCCAGCACTGGCAGTAACGAAAGCGAGCAGAGCTGCAGGGCTAGCTACCGGTGGGGTGGCCGGGGTCGCTGTCATCAGTCCAGCCCACACACAATGACTGGCTTGTTTGCTGCTGCTGTGGTTGCAGTGGCTGAGCAATTAGGCAGGCCACCCACCGTGCATGTACACCAATTGACCTGCATTCATTCACACATAGGACTGCCGCCTGCCGGGCGTGCCTGCTGTTTATGACTGCAAAGTGGCTGCCGTCTAGTCTATTTTGTGATATTAAACGAGGCAATTACGGCCGTCGGGCTTGGAGATGTGTTGACATTAAGCGATATGTGATAATAGGCGAAGTGACAATAACCGGAGTCAATGCCCTTTGATTACTACAGGCACTGGCCGGGGATAAAAATTTATGTGACAATAAGCAGATTGTGATATTAAGTGATGTGATATTAAGCGGGTTTGACTGTATTGATGTACATATGCTACAGACTATTCCATTTATTCATGTGCTTGTATAACGTGGCATACAAGACGTCAACACCAATGGTGAGCACTCGAACTAAACAAGCTTCCTCGTGTTACAGATATAAATAACTCCAAAACAACATTTAAACTGCCACAATACATGCATTTGGGACAGTTCTGATGGGCATTTTCCGGGTTACTTCAGGCTAAGATTGGTTTCCAAAAGAGTTTCCGAAACATGTTGAGTTATGCATGACTGACAGTCAGCATTAAAGGCAAAAATTAAACCACAACAAATGGCTGCGCATATTTAACAAGTAATTACATCAACAAATGTATACTTACGCTTCTTCACAAGTATTTATAGGGTGCGGAAAAAAACTAGCCCCCAAAGTCTTTTGTTTTTTTCTCAGTAACCATTTAACATTTTAATCTGAAATATTACAGATTTATTTTCGGAATAGTTCTATGGCTGAATACCAAATCAAATTTGATTCCATTGAAAAATGACAAAGTTATAAATTTTTTAACATGACCGCCTACCGATTTTTTAGCGTGAAAAAATGTTAAGCTACAACACTAGTCCAATAACATTGTTGAAACAAGTCAAACAATACAGTTAACTAATGATCGAATGCCAAAATTCCATTGTTACTGTGAATGTTCGAAGTGTCCACCGACAGCTCCAAGCTCCAACACAAGCCTTCTGTCACTTAATCTGAGAAGTCTTTCATAGTCTTGTCGATCGGTCCTTGTAGTAGATAGCACCAGATAACCTGAAGCGATTCCTTGAGTTCGGCGATTGTTTTCAGATTTGTTTTAAGCTTGCGGTAAGCCTCCAACATTGCACATCACACGTGATAGTCACTGGGTTTGTATTCTGCGAATCTGGAGGCCATTGGTCTTTTGTGACGAAATCTGGACAGTTGGCCTGCAGCCAGTTCCGTGTGCTGCGTGCTGTGTGTGCTGGCACATCGTTCTGCTGGAAGATGAATCCGGTTGGCAGCTGGCAATTGCTTTAAAGAACGATAATTCAGTAATAATTTATAAACAAAATAAATTACTGTTTGTCAAAGCGTCACTATAACGTCATCAACAGTAACGTGGTAACCAGTTTTTGAAAATTAAATAGCATTTTTAAATTAAACATTCTTTAATGCTAAAAAATCGGTAGGCGGTCATGTTCAGAAGTCTATAATTTCGTTGCTTTTCAACAGAATCATATCATATCATAAGTAAGTAAATTTAATTTATAAAGCGCACAATGTCAGCGAGAAACTCACTGAATCTGAGGCGCTGAGGTAAGAAGTGAGGTGGGCCACTAAACATGGCTAGACGTTGAAAAATAGAACGTTTTGAGTTTACGACGGAAGGAAGCTAATGAACAGCTATTGCGGATGTCAAAAGGAAGAGAGTACATACAGTCAAACCCGTTTAATATCACATCTGTGGGACTGCCAAAACTGTGTGATATTAACCGAAGTTGACATTAACAGGAGTTGAAATAGTAGTCCATGTCCAAGCAGAACTAATATTAAGACAACAGCTGAGATCACTATTAGGAATCAAAAATATATTGACTCGGTAATTCCAGATGCAACATCTTTCTGCTTAGTGGCTGTTGGCATCCACTTTTTGTATAATTTTCATCTTAAACACTATGGTCAAGATCACGTTTACGTTTTCCGCCTCAGTGATTGCCAGCACTGGCAGTAACGAAAGCGAGCAGAGCTGCAGGGCTAGCTACCGGTGGGGTGGCCGGGGTCGCTGTCATCAGTCCAGCCCACACACAATGACTGGCTTGTTTGCTGCTGCTGTGGTTGCAGTGGCTGAGCAATTAGGCAGGCCACCCACCGTGCATGTACACCAATTGACCTGCATTCATTCACACATAGGACTGCCGCCTGCCGGGCGTGCCTGCTGTTTATGACTGCAAAGTGGCTGCCGTCTAGTCTATTTTGTGATATTAAACGAGGCAATTACGGCCGTCGGGCTTGGAGATGTGTTGACATTAAGCGATATGTGATAATAGGCGAAGTGACAATAACCGGAGTCAATGCCCTTTGATTACTACAGGCACTGGCCGGGGATAAAAATTTATGTGACAATAAGCAGATTGTGATATTAAGTGATGTGATATTAAGCGGTGATATTAAACTGCTTGGCAGTTAGATGTAGAACGTTTCCAAGCGGTTGCCGAGAAAATGGCGAAAAACTTTAGGGGGCTACTTTTTTTGCCGCACCCTGTAGACGGATTGCTATAATATAGTGACCGACATTAATGCAATAAAGAATGCTGTAAATTTACACAAATAAAATATCGGTGGTAGTTTCATAAGATGTTACAAAAAAACCATTTTACGCAATAATGATGTTAGTAGTAACTGACTACATAAACAATACCAGTGTACAAATTTAACACTACCTGGCTACAGAAAGCAGATTAGTTAATGAACAATACACAAAATAGAACTCACTTGACTGGAACGCCGAGAATGTGTTTGTAAAAAGATCGCGTGAAGTAGCACTCCAGCAGCTTGTTGTCAAAGACGGCCTTGGCAATGATGCGTCCGACGAACTTGAAGTAGCTGAGATGATTCGAGTTGCAATGTGACGACGGGTTGATGGTATATGTCACACGATCACCAGGTGAAGTACAGAACAACGCATACATCGGGTTGAAGATCTCGCGCGATATTATTATGTACCACTCACGCAACAACCCACCGGCATCCTGCCCTTCCTCTCCTAAAATGCATTACGTCATTTTCCTGTAATAATAATCCAACTAGAAAAAACTAAAAGTAAAGTTAAAGGCAAAGTCCGGTACTTGCCATAGTGCTTCTAACATGAGTCAGCGAGTAAAAATAGCGACTAAGTGAGCAATTTCTTAACGGCACATAAGCACAAAATAGGCCATTCAGTGCCAAAAAATGGTAAAGCAGTTAAAAGCATTCAACATATGTATTAAAAGAAAGATAAAAATAAACTGCCTGCTACTTTGTAGTGAGTTACGTTAACTAAACAACTAACAGTTTTATGATAAACAAAAGCAATAACTGATATCAGTTAACGATAACAAAATTATGCAACTACGTGATAATTCTGAGACGGAATGCTATGCAAACTATAAATCAGCAAGTCAGGAACATGAATAATATCACAGAAAACAGAACGTCTTCCAGTTTACCAGTCAATCGTAGTAGAATTAGATTGGCCTCATCCAATAGCCCATTCCACAAAACCCCCTGTTAGATGCAAAGATTCTGAAGGAGTTTTCAAGCTAAGCAACCAGATATGCGAACACGGCAGAGACCTTCAAAGACGATATAGAAGCGATGCTTCCACTCGTCAGGAGTGCGGCGATGAAGTTCGCGGAATGAATCCTCGAAGATGCTGTCACGTCGAACGTGCACGGCTAAATCTTCACGTCGAACACCATCATCCATCCGCTCCAGTTCCTGGCGGAAATAACGACGCTTCACGTCAAAGTCCAGCACTCTGGTGTAGTCAACTAGCACTGAGAACGGACCCTCGGAGAGTGGTGTCGTAGACTGACGCAGGATTTGGTTCAACACAACGCGATGCATCTCTGACACACGACAGCACAACAACACACATTGTTTTATACAGTTTAACGATAATGATGAGACAATCATAGAGCAACGTAACCTTGATATGATGATGATGATGATGAAGGACGAATTAACTTTAGCATGGCGTTAAGTCCTAGGACTACAAGGACACGTAACAATAAGCCTAAACAGTGAGGTCACGTAACAGTAGTCAGTGCAATGAGACGTTGTTAGTCATGATTGTAAGACCAGGCAAAAAGTTCGGTTTTCAGTCTGCTGCGGAAAACTTGCAACGACGGCGATGACCGGACTGACTCCGGCAAACTGTTCCAGACCGATGCAGCAGTCGCTGGAAAGGTGCGGTCGCAAATGGTAGAACGCACAGTACGTGGAACGACCAGCGCTGATGTAGTCGAAGAGCGCAGTCGTTGACGTGCGTTGAGGTGTGACATGCGCGAAAGTAATGACTTGACTATTTGTGACTTCAGGCCAACACATGCTACCACCACGCTGACACGACTAAAATGTCAAGTACATTGCTATAGTGTACAGCGGTTACCAGCAAAGGAAATGAACTTCTGCATATCGGCCGACATCTCAGGGGCGGCAGCAGTAATGGCGGCAATGTCCTGCTGACTGGCTGATGCTGCCTGCTGGTCTGCACTAGCACTGGCGGGCGATCCAGGTCCCAACACATCGGCAGCCGGTAACACAACGTCCTCCTGACGAGATCTGCTCGTCGTAGTCTTCTTCACCTCAGTCTTCTCACCTGGCAAACGTCACACACGCATGCCATCAACCACAAAAAGTATACCACCAATACCTGCATTCAGCTGCATATGGCAACCTTGCTGTGCCAGCAACACACACAACCCACCCTGGTCCTCACAGCGAGTGAGTGAGTAGTTTCTTAATGGCACATCAGCACAAAATAGGCCATTCAGTGCCATACGTGGTTAAAATTAACTAAAAGCAGTTAATATATGTATTAAAAGCAAAGTTAAAAAAACTGTATCTGTGGTCCTCTATGCTATCTATGCTACGCTCCTCACAGCTTTGCTGTCCTGGACAGTCCACACGAAAGTCACT
>Ga0209367_1006271_pt1 | contig 16470 bp, 11 predicted proteins | sample WorMetLIZISLAND2_FD_187412 | JGI IMG/M metagenome (GOLD analysis project Ga0209367, IMG submission 187412) | Marine gutless worms symbiont microbial communities from Max Planck institute for Marine Microbiology, Germany - Olavius geniculatus... ... | reverse complement strand
AAACCTGTTGTTTATCGTCAGTTAGTAAAACTCGTGATGGACGTGCTGTGAAATGTAAAAATTCGGTGGGTGGTCGCGCTTAATACGGCATAACTTTGTCAAAGTTGGAGATAATTGAATAAAATTTTGCAGATAAGCGTAGGTCTAAATGGATAATAAAAGTGTAAAATTTTGTTTAAAAATTCTCAGCCGTTTCGGAAAAATTATGAGAAAACCTTAGGGGGTAAAATTTTTTGGCACACCCTGTAGATGTAAAAGTGCGGTACACAGTTATAGCGCCTCTTCGTGAAACCTCACATGAAAACAGTAAACACGAGCGTATGACGTGTCTGTAGTCTGTACAACTTTCTGCTTTTAATTTCTATTTCTCAGGAATTAGATAGGTTCGAGGCCAGCATTTTCAAGGTCAAGGCCAAGGCCAAGGCCAGTAACCTTCGAAGCTAACGCCACGAATTTTTTGTCCTCGAGCTGTCCTTGAAATCGAAGACAGTCCTCGAGGACCTTATCCCTACTATTTGTATATCTCGTATATTCTGCGTGTAACAGGTATCGGTAGGAAGTCAGCCGTACTTCAGTGCCAGGAATCCACCTCGGCCGCCGACCTCCGTCAGTGCTGATAACACACTAGAACGACGACCACAGCCAGACCAGGTGCTCCGATCCAGTCCATACCAGCAGCATCTACCGTACCAGAGCCAGGCTGAAGGAGAGCTGCCTCAGTTCAGCCCACAGCAGAAGCCTTTACAAGTACAACACCATGGCCAGGCTGAAGTAGGGCTACCACAGCCACGCCAGGTACTTCAATCCAGTCCTTATCAGCAACCTTTACCATATCAGAGCCAAGCTGGAGAACCACAGCCACGTCAGATGCCGCAGTCCAGCCCACAGTCTGTACCGTATCACGGCCAGGATGAAGGACCACAGGTAGGTCAGACGGTTGAATCCAGCCCATATCAGCAGTCTCTACCATATCAAAGCCAAGCGGCAGGAACGCAGCCACGTTTTATGCCGCAGTCCAGCCTCGAACAACAGAAACCTTTAACATATGATGGCCAGGATGGGCAACCACAACCAGACCAAGCGCTGCGGTACAGCCCGTACCAGCAGCCTTCGCCATATCAGATCCAGGTTGGACGGCCTCAGCCACGTCAGATGCCACAGTTCAGCCGAGAACAGCCGAAACCTGTAGAATATGACGACCAGGACGGACAACCACAACCAGATCAGGCGCTGCAGTTCAGCCCACATCAACAGTCTCTGCCATATCAGAGCCAAGTTGGAGGACCTCAACCACGTCAGATGCCTCAGAGTAACCCATCGACCGTACAGTATTATGGCCAGGATCGGGGACCACAGCTAGGTCAGGCGGTTGAATCCAGCCCATATCAGCAGTCTCTACCATATCAGAGCCAGGTCGGAAGACAACAACCACGTCATATGCCTCAAACTGGCTCACAGTCCGTTCAGTATCATGGCCAGGATGCAGACTCTCATTTAGGCCGGCCGCTTCAATCCGGCCCTTATCAGCAGCAGTTTTTGCCATCGTACCAGAGCCAAACTGTAGGGCCACAGTTTCAGTCCGGCCCACCAAAGCAGCCTTTACTTTACCACGACCAGATGGTAGGGCCTCATGCTAACATACAGCGACAGACGCAACCATATCAGAGCCAAAATCGACCGGCGCCAGCGACTCAGCCGTCGTATCTCAGCGGCCAGCCGGCAGCAAACGACGAGCAGTTGTTAACGCAAAGGTTCGGCGGACAGCAGGCGACGAGCTACGGCACCAGCGCTCAGCGTCCACAGAACCTAGTCTCTCACAAACTGCCTCTGAATCCGAAATTCAACCGGACATTGCTCGAACAGAACGACGACTCACAACAAGCACATGCCGTCAACAGTACGGCAGTATCTGATCTGTCTGCCTTGGACCTCAGCGAGCCGCATGCCGATGCCCAGTACAGTAGTGACGTTGCCTCGCCGTGGAACCAGCCTTCTGACGCTAACTACCCAGCAACGTCCGCCTTGCAGGACGAGTACGCGGCTGGTGGATACCCGGGGATGTACGCGGCGGAAGAGAATGGCGGATACCGTTCACTGCCAAGAGCTGCTGCTAACAGGCCTCAGAGACCTGCTACTGGACCTCCTGTACAACCGCCGCCGCCACCGCCACCGCCGCCTGACCCGTGTAAGTTGAATGCAGTATTCTTTCTGTTCTTCGTACAACGACGTACAGTCCTGGTTGTGCATCGCTTTTTCACTAGTTTGTGCAGATTATTAAACAATAACGCACGTTTCGGCTATATTCTCTTGGGAGTCAATTAAGTAATGTCTGCATTTTTCAACGACTGAAAGACTTGCTTAATAAAAATAAATAAAAATGTAGAAGCTATATGGAGACGATCGAGGACGAACTTTTCAATTCGAGCACCAGTGTTTCCTTTGTCTACGACACTTGGTATCGCAGTTCATTGACTGCATCTTGTGAAATTAAAAACGAGCAGACATTCGTAACTAGTACTAACTACCATTCGTTAACTACTTGTGCTGATTACTACTGTAATGTTTTATGCGTGCATGGGACAGACATAGGCCCCTTATTATTAGTATTACTATTTTTTCGATGTTCCGTCATCATCAAACGCAAATAGAAATAGAAAACAGTGGAGCATCGTGTAGTTCTGATAGTTCGGTGTATCACGAAGATTCATATTGTGTCGGGTGTGTTTGCAGTCAAAGTGTACGGCATAGCGACGGCAAGCGCTGGTGATCCGGAGCGGCGCAACCTCGAGCAAAAAGTGATGCTAGCAAACAGCGTCGCTCAGTCCTTCATGTCGGCAGACAACGCCAACTCGCGCGGACAGCGCATGTTCCTCGTGCGTCGTCAAAAGTCCGAGAAGTGGACTCACAGCGGCCCGGACCCGCAGCAGTGGGGCGGGGAGGACGACGGAGGAGCGTGGCCTCAAGGGGGCGCACCTGTCGCACCACGACATCATTACGTCGCAGTTCAAAAACAGCCTCGTCCTCTTCCCCTCGCCAGACAACAGTCCGTACCGCAGCACCTCATACAGTCCGGTCCGAGACCGTTGGCCAGATCCACTTCCGTTCAAGGACCGACGCGTCCGCAGCAGCGTCACCCCGGACCTCACGGACTCGTCAGAGCCCAGGCTGCTGCTCCACCGCCGCCGCCACCGTACAACAGGCTGGGTCAGTATCCTCGTGTCCCAGGACCTGTGCCGGGAGGGTATCTGAGACCTGCAAGAGCGCCGGGTCCAGTGCCGGGGGTGGGCCGAGCAAGTGGGATGCCGGTACAGCAGCAGGCTGTGAGAATGAGACGGTCCGAGTCATTCGGTAGCGTTCCCGTTCCCCCGGCAATGTCCGACGTCCATCCTGCGCCAGGGCAACCGCGGGACCGGCATTTCAGCGGCTCTCAGCAGCAGACAATGCATCAGTGGTCTACATCATCGCCATCTCCACATCCGGCGTACATGCAGCGCGCTGCCGCAGTACCCGACCACTACGCCGGCGTCAGTGATCTGTAAGACTAGCAGCACTCGATAACAATGTCCGAGTCTGACATACGCCTACACTGATTGCAACACCGCTATCACAACATCTTCTGCTATCAGGCAGTAAACGCAGCTGCTTGACTGTATGACAACCTGGGTGGTATTGCGTCACCTGCAGGGAGGCGACGCGAAGGACACCTTGGGACTTGGGTGGTTCCTTGGGCGGCGCGACGTCTTTCGTACTGTAAAGCTTGACACTGACAATCGTAAACGAATATCAGCTAACGAGAATACTCGGTACTTTAAATTGTTCTAATCGGAACCGTTTTACCACATGAAATATTTCTAGTGTTTGAGTTTTCTGCTCACAACTAATAGCAACAACAAGGGCATAAAAGCGTCCACGCTACTATCTGCCTACTGACGTCGTCGGTGCTCTACTCAACTGTCTCACCCAAGGTGTACCACGCACCTGAGAAAAAATAGGCCCCTAGAAACCACCGAAGCTGTCCTACTATTAACTGCTTATAAGCTGCAGTTAGCACACATCTGACTAGCTTAGTCTAAAGGCACTCGATCGCACACGTGCAACTAAAAAACGTTTTATTGTACTGGAGTTTTTATTGCACTATATTATTTTTGCGGTTGTTTATCGTTTCAGGTTTTTTTAGTTTGAGTAATGTTATCGTCAATTCCTTCATTTCTAAGGTTTTCTGATCTCAGACCTCTACCCATCTCCCATAACCATCTGTTTCGGGGTTTCTTCGTGTTTTTTGCCTAGCAGTGTTTTCAGTTTCAATTTCTCTTATCTCTGTTACGTTTAAAACAGTTTTAGTTTATTTACATTTGTACAGGGTGGTCCAAAAATGTCTAACTTGTTTTTGTCAGAACTTCGTCAAATCCACATCAAATTTACTAATTTTTGGTACACGGACGGCCAAGACGATCGTATTGTGTGAGATACTAATTTTCCACCTCACTTAATTTATGTCAACGTACTACCGTGTAAAACGCTAATGATCCAAATTGTTGCATTACGCGGTGATTGTCAGTATCAGATTGCTTATGTTTTTTATTTAGAAAAGACAGAGGGCGCCGCGTGATTTAATAATTTGGTGGTATTAAATATTTCATGCTGAAAATAGCAGACAACAAAATACCTGACTGATTGGCTCAAAACACGACTAATCCATGAACGAGTGCTGTGCAGTTTGATCAGTTGATCGTTCAACCGTGGCGTCACGTCTAAGCCATTGTGTATTTTGAGCATAAATTCTGATAATTTGTAAGCAAGTTGTTACCCAAACTTAGTTATGTTAAATAAATCACATTTTAGTTTATTGCGTGTTTAATTAAGTCGTTATAACTTTTACGGGCACAACAACTCAGCATTATGCAACAATTTGGAGCATCTGCGTTTTACATGGTAGTGCATTGACATAAACTAGGTGAGGTGGACAACGAGTATCTGTCATGATTGTTTGCACGTTAGATCTAGTTACTGATCCATCAGTCTAACACGTTACAGCAATTACTACCGATATACTGTCTACAGTCATTTAATTTGATGTATTAACTTTGTTGTAGGATATTATAGGTTTTTCCGTATTATTATAACGCAGCATTAGCAATTTAATCGTGTAATGAAATTGTGTACTGTATCTAGCATAGATCATTCACGATCATGTGATAAATAAGTCATGACAAATGCAACTACTGGTGTATCAATGATTATGAGAACGCTATCTAGTGACCGCTATTTTCCTGTCTGTCTATCTGTCTGTGTAGTTATGTGTGAATACATCGATGCAATTATGCCAATTATTAGCAATACTGCGTAATTAACATTAAATTCAATGTTGTGACAGACGAAGATTTGTGTGCCTTTTTAATAATCATTGTTACAGTTATTGTTATCCAACTGCAGCCGTCCAAACACAGGTCTTGCGCATTCGTCAGACCAGTGACGCCTTATAACTCAAAAGTGAAAAGGTGCAGGTGAACTAAAAGTTGGTGTGAACGTTTCCGACGGCAGGAGAAATCTGCGTGCCAATTTACAGCTCACAAAGTCAAGTGGACGGCCGCATAATATGTCGGCAGTGGGCCGACATATTATGCATATCTACAGCTTAATGGCGCAGCGTTGTTTGACACATGTTAGGTTACATCTGCTTTGGGTGTAAACAGCCAGATAAGTTCTTATTTAGAGTTTAGGCTGGCAGACAGCGAACAACGGTGAATGAAGCATTTTCTGCATTTTTTGCATTTTACTGTATCACTTTAACGACTTCAGGCCGGAGCAAACGCAGCACAAAATAGGACATCATACAGGTGCTTTCCACCTGCACTGTTAACGCCACATTGGAACAGAGTCAGCACATTCTCTCTACTACCGTCCAATAGTTGCAACATTTACAAATGCACAATATGAGCTGAAGTTGGTGTAAATAACAGCAACACGCACATGCAAATATCACTGTCGACTACATAAATCTAAAATTAGCAGTCACTAAAGCAGCTGTGGAGTTCAATTCTCCTGGTGAATCAATGACCAAATAATGTGGCCTGTAGGATGGAGGTCATATAACAAAGCATACAGAAATAGACAGAGGCTTACACTGTCTTTCAAGCGTTCCACTGACAATGCCATTTACAGCAAAACAACTACAGAACATATATTACTGTAGATGGCAAAAACACATCGCTATATACAACTACTTACTTATGCTACTTCATATTACACATAGGTTAAGAAGTAATTATTATACGGTACATTTAAAGCACATTATATCAATGTAGATGAATAAACAGTGGCACACATCACAGAGTGATGAGAAAATATATAAAACATTCCGTGGAAAATCAGTATTAAGGCACAGAACACAGTTAAGTCATAAGGTGAAGCTGCAAGTCAAGCTGTTCGCTACATTGTCAAACAGGGTGCACACAAAACACTGAAAGTGGTCTTCTTTGACTTTCTGGCACCTTTTTATGTTCGTTTTCCAGGACTTTCCAGGATCTGTGTGCTTTCTGTCAACGTATTTCAACCATCAGCAGAAAAATATAATAAAATACTCTTACTAAACTGACAGGCAATAAATAGCTTAACTAGGACTCAGAATATACGATGGCACTGATTACAGAAACATGTGTTTTCTTAGATGTCTAGCAGCAAACGCTACAATGTACCCAGTATATACAGAACAAAACAATATATGTGTAGATACATGAAAAGAATGCAAATGTACACTGTGTCCCAAAAACATCCCTGACATTTTCGACTGAAACTTGAAAAGAAAACCAATTACTAAGTTTTGATAATTTTGAGTACAAATATTCCTGACACAACTTGCCATCAAATGAGTGAGTGAGTGAGTAGGGTCTAACGTCCCACCCAACACAGTATAGGTCATTTCAGGGACGGCCTTTGCAGGCAAAATTGTACATACACATAACAATGGAACAAAAAGTTTAACCTTTACAGAAAGTTTAACCTCTGTAAAACACAAAACACAAAAAAACGATGGAAACCTACTATCGTAAAAACTGCCAATTATATAATTGTGCATATGTATCGAAAATGGCAGTTCTAATAATCTTCCCTGTTTTCCTCCAAACAATCATCAATCTCATAGTGCTGTCTATTGGAGGACAGGGGGCTTGCCATCAAATGACCGTTCAGTTTCCCACCTTACCCAATGTATGCTTTTGCACTACCTAGGGAAAGCAGATCAAGCACAATATGTGTTGAAATAAACAGAAAACCTGAAAAAACATCCCCGATATTATTGATCGTAACTTGAAGATTAGCAGATTTTAATAATTTTCAGCAAAAATATTTTGATACAACTGGCTATTTAATAGTTTCCACCTCACCCAATGTCTGCTTTTGCATTACCTGGGAAAAGTAGACGAAGCATAACACGTGTTAAACTGAATGAAAAAACGTCAATAAATGCCATCTATCCTAATTTGTGGGCCCCAACAGCCAATCTATTAATCTATTCCATCTGTCCTAATCTGTAAACCAGTCTATTACAACGTTACATCTACCAGATAAAGTTTAGGAATGTTTGTGAAATCAAGACGCAACTGGTACACCCTGGATTGGTCTGGAGCAGAACATTATGATGCTGCTGTCAATTAATGGAGAAAGCGTCTCCTTGCCTGTGTTCGCATAGTAGGCCAACACTTAAAGCAGTTTTACTACAGGCAGTTGAAAAATGGACAACTAAATAAAATGTCAGCCACAGTGTCAGAAATGTGAACAAGATGTGTTTTTACGTATTGTGTTAATTAAGCAATCATATCGCATCTGATAAAAAAGTGATATTTCATGCGTTGTGTTTTCCCCAGGTAGTGCAGAAACAAACGTTAGTTGAGGTGAGAAACTGAATGGTCATTTAATGGTAAGTTGTATCAGAAATATTCGTACCAAAAATTATCAAAATCTGATAATTGGTTTTCAAGTGACAGTCGAAAATATCGGGGATGTTATTTGCGACACAGTGTATTACACACCTAAAATAACTGGCTACTAATGCCAAGTCAAGCAAACAAAATATGCAGATGCACACATGTGTAAGGCGTTTTACACACACTCACTAAAGTTCACAGCAAAAATAACTGAGCAAACAATTGATTGTTCAGTGGATTGATGGAAACAAGCACACAAATGTAAGGTCACATGCTGTCAGCCAATCAGAAGTGCACAGTGGTGGAGACTAGGCTGAAAGCAATGATGAAAAGTATTTCGAGACTGCAGCAGCTGGTCCTGTATGTCCAGCAGCTGTGGTGTCCAACGTTTGGACACGTACAATTTTTTCCCAACTAAATCTGACTGAAGTGAAATATTAATGCCAATTTTGTGAGAATTCGTCTTCATCATGCAAAATAGTCACCAGCTTCAAAGGGGCTTCGCCCTGGATCCTCCACAAGGGCTCTGTCCATAAACCCCACTGGGGGCATAGCCCCTAGACCTCCAATATAGGCTCGCACTCCCGTGTTCCAATCCAAACTATGCTGCTATGGGCCTGCAGTTGATAGCATAATACTACACATTGAGAATAGTTGTGAAGCTCAGTAAATGCACATGCCTGTGATAAATCAGCCACAGATTGAAACAGTGCTAATGCTTGTGGGATCATCGCAGAGTGGGCAGAGAAAATTTTTTATCCTGTTGAAAATATTTCTTCCTGTCCGAATTTTTTTCCAAATACACAAAATCCAGGGCTGAAAAACCACCATTCTACAAGAAATGTGGGGGGAAATTGAAATTTTGAACAACCGTAATCATCTCTAAGCAACTTGCAGCTGTTTCAGCCTGTCTGTCAGGAAACTGCAACTTTATGCCTGATGTTTATAACCCATGATTCCAATGGCTAATGCTGAACATTATGTAGAAACAAAGCACTGCATATTAACTAACTTTCAATTCAAAAGCTGTACGGTTATCAACTGGGATCACTCTGCAGTGTTTAGCTCATATAAAGCTCATGAAGCTGCATTTTGCAAGTAAAAATATTAACAAACTCTCAACACAAGATCCTGTTGTAACCTGGTAAAAAATTTTCCAGTCCACGCAAGCAATGCTGTGCAATACTAGTTCCAACTTGCAATAATGTACCTAGAAGCTCAATGCTCAGAACACATTAACGAATAAGCAGAATAACAGTCTATTGTATACTGTCATGTATTATGGCATCAGTTGTCATGGAAACAGCATCTGAGTGGCTGCAGCAGCTATGCTAACTGTGTGCATCAGCTCTGCTTGCTCTACTTCGCAATTTCTCCTGCAATACACAACTAACTAGTGTACAAACATAAGGTGGCCACATTCTAGTGCAAAAAATTCAACGACTTATAAAGGACGATTCAAGGTCTTTCATGTAACTTTTCCAGATTTATTCTCATGATAATTTACCATGTCATGTTAAGATGGTTAAAGGCATCATTTAAAAGTAATTTTCAAATTGCAGTAACAATAATTTGACAAACTGAAATTTAGTCTTTCAAGATTCTCTCCATCTAATTCTAAAGCTCTAAAGACCCCATTTGGTTTTCAAGGACTTTCAAAATCATGGAAAAAATGGAAACTTTTTTCAAGGACTTGCAAAGACCTGTGGCCACACTGCAAACAATATTACATAATTCATTAATATGAATAATGATATTATAGGCCTATCTAGCATGTCATAACTGTAGTGTACAGCCTATATAGCAAGTGGCAGCGACAGCATTAACAGTCTTGTAGCGGCCAGCATGCTGACATGTATATTATTAATACCATGCTCGTCTTTGTTACAATATCTAACTAGTATTTCAAAATATACATGAAGATAATTAAACCAGCACCAAACAAAATAACTATTACACTCATAGTACAATGCACTATTTGCTGAGTTTGTAAAATTGTCCAAACTCAATTATTGATTATTTTTGCACTTCTTTGTTCCTTTGGCGATGTGTCAAATAAAGTCACGATTAAATTTCTGTGATTTCCTTAAAACATTTCAAAATATACTACAACTAAACATTTGGGGTAAAGCCCAACACGAGGCCACCCAGCACCACAGGTCGAACTAGGGAAAAAATTTGGGGGTCAAAATTCCCCCTCCCCCTCCCCGCAGCAACACCACACAGCTTAAATGCACTTGCATTAGTCTACACATCACACACTTTGTATCACACACTTTGTTAACGTTGTGATGCACACATCAACCAACTAGTGACACCACACAGCGAATGAAAATATGTGGCTGGATACTCCTGGAAGCCCTCCAAAACTCTTCAACAGATCTCGCTGAAATCTGGCCTCAATTCCTTCCAGGTAAGAGCCGTTCCCCCAATTTTGGTCTTGGTCCACTACCCAGTTTCAGAGGAAAAGTTAAAAATTAAAAAAAACAAAACAATAACATAACGCTTCCCATTACTAATGCACGGGCAACCTAATCAACCACTTATCAGCATTTTGTACAGTTACTCTGGCTTCCGGTGGCCAAACCATCAAAAAACCGCACAATTAATTGGATCTAAACAGCAAACAAAAAAAAGAAATCCACTTAGCCCAGTTTTCTGCTGTTACCTATTTCTAAACAAAATACAGGGTGGTCCAAAAAATGGCACAAAGTTTATGGCACCATAATTTTGCAACTATACATCACAGACTCATGCGGTTTTCAGCAAAATGTTCTAAAAGAAATTCTTTACATGACTAAAGTCAGTGTTTAAAACAGCTATTAAATATTCTTTGTTTTTGCTGCCGGCAAGTGAACTATTGAAAAACAGTATTACCTTCAATGTACTTTGGTCCACAAAAGCATGCCACTATTTTTTTTCAATAGCTTTGTGAAACATTGGCCAATTTCAAACAAAATATGCATTGCAATAAACTATTTTACAATGACTCCGAGATATAACAGCTATTGCAGGCATTAACGTACAAGTTTCCAGTTGATGATCTGGATCCATTCGGAAGCATCAGCCGCTGTTGAGGCTTGGATGTTAAACGTCCGCCATGGAAACACCAAACTATTGATACAGATTCATACATATCAATATCAATCAATCAATCAATCAAAACACATTTGTATAGCGCCATGTGTCGCGAACGAATCAGAGGCGCATGGTGGCGAAGACTTATAGGCTAAGTGTTTACGTTTGCAATATGCACTGTCAAACAGTTCGGTTTTTAAGTAATGCTTGAAAGTACTGAGTAGTTCTGCAGATTTACAGTTATATGTCTGCAGTGAGTTCAAAACAGAAGCAGTGCTAACGCAGAAAGCTTTCACTAGTGCCATCCTGGGTACAGTAATTAACAGTTTGTCTGATGATCGCAGTGTACGTGCTGGTAGATAGTCCTGGATGGGATGATGTAGGTGGGCTTGATCTCGTTCTGTATGTGATGACCGCCAGTTTGTAGTTGATCCGTTGCCTTTCAGGCAACCAGTGGAGCTGTTGACGTAGCTTGGTAGCACTTGTGGAACGTGGCGCCTGACACACCACTCTGGTCAGCGAGTTCTGTGCCACCTGCAGCCTGTTGATGTTGCTCATTGATGTGCCGTGTAGCAGTGCGTTGGCGTAATCCAGTCGGGATGAGACGATACTGTGTCCCACCATCTTGGCAGTGTCGAGTGTCATCAGCAGTGGTCGTATGTGTCACAGAGCACGTGTGTGATAGCTACAGCTGCGGATGACTTGAGTGACGTGCCAGTCCATCGTCAAAGCAGAGTCCAGTGTGACACCAAGCAGCTTGACAGTGTCACGAAACGGCACTACTGTTAGAGCAATATCGATGCCGCTGGCCGTCGTAATCTTGTCGTGCTGGACCTTAGTGTCAAACAAAACTGCTTCCATCTTGGTAGGGTTAAGAAGCAGCCTGTTTTCTAGGAACCAGTGAGCGACATCTTCGACACACATCGACACTGGCCCGAAAGACTCATCATCATCGCCCGGTCGAACGGCCATGTACAGCTGTGTATCGTCGGCATATCAATGATAACGCAGACTGTGAGCTGCAACCACGTGGCCCACTGGTGAGATGTCCATGGCAAACAGCAATGGACCAAGCACACTGCCCTGTGGCACATCAGACGAGCAGTTGACTGGCGCAGACTGTTCGGCGTCTACGGCGACGTACTGCTGTCTATCAGAGATAAAGGACTGCAGCCAGATGACAGCAGAACCACAAATGCCAAAATCTTGGGTGATGCGATCAAGGAGTGTGCTGTGATTGATGGTGTCGAATGCAACCGGTTGAACGGTTGTTAATCAATAACATGCAAATGTCCGCCATCTTGTAACCACAAAAAAGTAAGCCATTGCTATTTTTGTAATAACTTTGGCAAATATGCAGCAACTTTAATAATTCTTTAACTGTTACGTTCTCGGATAAAATGTGAAAAAAGGTAATACCAAACTGACCACCCCACCTCAAATGTGTTGTTATCCATACCCTGTAAAATTAGAATGTCTAGCTGTCTACTTTTATACAACACTTATTTAATATCAAAAAAGCAAAAGTGCAATGACTTTCACTTTTACCTCAGCATGCATATGTTCCATCTTGTTTTCAGTCCATGTCTATGTCACACTAAAATAATTAATACAATGGATCCATATTTGCCAAAGTTATCACAATAATAGCGGCTTACTTACTTTTTTCTGGGACAGTCTGTACACAAAATACACTCACACAGTGCATGTAATCTTGTCTTATTTTTCACACGAGAAACAAATCTGGCAAAAAAACAAAGTGCATGTCCAATATCATCTTAAAAGCACAGTGGAAAAATTGGTATAAAAATTGCTTAACGTCATTAAGCTCCATCACACATAAAAGCTTTGCAAGTCGCAAGTCTAACAACAAAAAATCAAGGCAGCTAAAACAAGATCAAAGAACAATGTTAAAACAGACTGCGATCACTTCAGGTCACAAAAAAACTGAATTTTAAGTCTGACAACAAAATAAACTAATGAGTACAGCTGTTGAAGCGTTAATTTTTTAATGCATTAATTAACGCGTTATTAATGCACCCAGGCCCGTCGAGAGGGAGAGTAGGGGGTGAGTTACCCAGGGTCCAGTGACGTTTGGAGGGCCCTGCCTGTAGAGTATAGAAAGTTAGAAACACATTTTTAAATGCATAATCAACAATTACTGACGTTATAGCTAGCACAGAAATCTATTAGCCTGTCGTTGAAATAATTATTTATTTACAATAGTGATGAACGGCAACTACAGTTTAGTTACTTAAATAAATTCGATTGTCAAATAACTGCAGTTTAATGGAATACTGGAAAATTCGTATAAATTTACACACGTGCATAAAATTTTTTTAACGTGCGTTAATTTTTTTAATGCACGTTAATTTATTAACGCATCAACGAGTTAATTAATGCGTTAATTTACCAGCTCTAGTAATGACGCAGCATAAAAAGATATCAACATACGAGAAGCAGTTGTCTTGTTGGGCAGTCTTGACTTGAACGCACTGCTGGCATTCCCGCAGATCCAGCGTTCTGATTGGCTCCGGCGATGTGCGCTGTGCGTAGTACCGCAACTCGTTCTTCTTCAGTACGAACCAACGCATCTTCCAGTTCTGCGCAACAGCAACATACACTGTGTTTCAAAAAAGAATCCCCGACATTATCAATTGTAACTTGAAAAATGATTATCATCAGATCTGAATAATCTTTGGTAAAAATATTCCTGATACAACTGGGCTGGCCATCAGAAAACCACTCAAGTTCCCACCTCACTCAACATATATGTCTGTACTCATTTTTGTTCGTTTCAAAGCCTATTTTGTGTGTTTCATTTTTCCAGGTAATGCAAAAGCACAAGTTGGGTGAAGTGAAAATTTGAAGGGTAGTTTGATGGCCAGTTGTATCAAATTCTTGAAATATGCCTGTACTGTTTTAAGTTATGATCAACAAAGTTGGGTTTTTTGAGACACAGTATAAAAACAGACAAAATCATACTGAGGGTACCAAGGAGCCATCTTAGAACTGGCACTATATGCATATATTAAATTTATGTTGAAAAATATGCACACACAGATGACTTAACAATATGCTCCATCGATAAGTTACAAGGCAAAAATTCTCTAAACAACAACAATGGCAACATGAACAACAATGGCAATTAACGGTATGGTACAAATAATTAATAATTATATCTTCAAATTATTTGTTAATGCTAGAATTTGAAGCAAACACAGACAAAGTTATACACTGGGTAATCAGAAACCCTACTAAAAAGAAGCATTACACAATTTCTGAATACCTGTCAAAATTTGAGCATTCTGGAACTGTAATACCAAGTTCCAAGTTCTTGACCGCACTTTGGCCCCATGCACTCGACCATTAGAAATTTCATAATTATTACACAAAAAATCAAGTCGTTTCAGGCTCGTTCCAATTTGTTTGCATTGTGTACAACATGAGTGAACAAAGTGATGATGTAAACTACCCACGGCTGTATTTGGAAACGTTTTTTTCGCAAAATCTATCAGTTCTAAAACTGCATGCTTCACTTGGTTCTTTGTTTGCCGAAACATGTACAATATTTTTGTTACAGTTAATGTCAATAACATTCTATACTGGGTACATCAAGTTGTTCTTGAGTTACAGTACTTTCTAACGTTTTCGCATAGTACTTTCTTTACTTTTATTTAAGTAACTTTTTCATCCAATACTTATTACAAAAGTACTTTAAGTGAATTTTTGCAGTATTTTTTACATCAGTGACAAAGAGACTCATCATTATATAATAAACTGGAGATAATAAAACAAACCTTGATGATGGCTCCCTGTTTAGTCAAATATCCTTCCTTTGTACCCATCTACAGTGAACAGAAATAGTATCAAACATATACCCACTATGCACATACAGATGTTGCAGACATGATTCGGGTCTGTTATTACGATGGTCCACTATTCCTAAGGTCTGCTATTCCGAAAGTCTACTATTCCCACTAATCCTAAGCCTAATGCTAAGGCTGACCCTACCTCTAACCCTAACGCCAACCCTAACCCTAACCTTAACCCAAACGTTAGCACTGTGGCGTGTATCTATACAATGGACTTTCAGAATAGCAGACCTTTGGAATAGTGGGCCGGTCCCGCAGACATAAACAAATGTATGAAAACAAAATGCCTGATTCCCTTTATATTACTGCCATCTGCTACCAGTTGCATCGGGGCAGTGGGGGGGAAAGAACTAACCCTACCCCTATATTACAGGGCTGTTGGAAAACTTTCTTCTTGTTCAAAAATTTTATTCCAAAAATGCAAACTTTGGGGCTGAAAAACCCACTTTAAAAAGAAATTAAGAGGCAAAATTAAAATTTTGAAAACCCACAATCTCCTCTGTTGACAATTTGCAGCTGTTTGTCAGAATACTGCCCCACCTAGACTCGTCGGCCCAACGATACCTCTGCCTGTTACAACAGTTCAACAGAAATGGAATTCTTAATTTCCTATTGACTATAGGTATCAATCAAATGAGCACATTAGAATTATAGAACGACTCAGAAAGCACAAAAATACAGAACATTTACAATGCCAATAACACATCATTTCAGCATTTAAACATTTATGAAACTGTCTTCACTAACATGCATTAACAATTTTCAACGAAATATGCACATTAAGTAATAATATTATTATTATTATTATTACTAATTATTACAAATAACTTGTTATTTTTTTGCCATATGACCAACTGTCACAGAAGTGGGTTGTATCCACATTCCCATTACAGCATTTTATTCTGTTCAATTTATGAACCTTTATGGTATACACGGCTGCAATTTACGTACAGAGAGCGCTTGCTTTTTGTCACTATTCCTCGAAGCTCTCCCCATTTGAGCGTGAACTTTTATGAAGTCATATTCGGTTGGTTCCGAGACGTGGTGTGGGTATGGATACTTCAGCAGTACAATCACTCCTGCAGCATGCAACACATGCATCACAGTGCACACCTTCATTATACAAAAAAGCCTAGCTAACGCAAAGGGAAATGCATGACAACAGTGCATCAAGGCCCACTGAGAACAAATGTGAGCTAACCAATCCTATAAATCAAAATTCAACGTTCACTGTTGAAAAATGTATCACAGCCTATAAGCTCAAAAAAAATAAATGAAAACTGGCCTTTTGAATTTCAAGATCGTTCAAAGTCATCACTGTTGCTCTTCATGAAAAGCTCATTAAGAGTGCTTGTTATGGTAAACAGCAAGTCTGAATCTATCTGCAACCGTTTTCATGCTAAAGCAGTGGACAGTAAAGAAATTGTGCATCTAAAAGTTTGACATACAAAGAACTCCTTGAATGTAGGTGGCCGAAATTTAAACTAGCAAAAACTATGTTGAATGCTGAAAGATTTGTGCAGGTTGTCCTGGTCTATCTTCAACCATTTCGGTGCCACTCACTCTTGAAATGTGCCGTAAACCAAAATCGCAAC
>Ga0209367_1006270_pt1 | contig 16470 bp, 4 predicted proteins | sample WorMetLIZISLAND2_FD_187412 | JGI IMG/M metagenome (GOLD analysis project Ga0209367, IMG submission 187412) | Marine gutless worms symbiont microbial communities from Max Planck institute for Marine Microbiology, Germany - Olavius geniculatus... ... | reverse complement strand
GGTGGTATGTCTGCTTGCTGCAAACCGCGGGTCCAATTGTTCGTTCGCGCGGGCAATGGATGGCCGCATAGTGCGCTGCGGTATCATTAACTCATGCCAATCAGTTGCCACTTCCAAGATTGTAAAGCGCTTCTGGTCTTGAAGAAGCATGTAAGAAGCGCTATAGCAAGTACGTGGACTTTACCTTTTACATTTGCATAGGTCCCTCTCTGTACTATTGACAACTTGACAAGTCATGTAAGCCTACTATAGGCATACTGCAGGCTGCCTAGTGCCAAGATACAATGCTTGTATGTATTGTTGGTTTTTCATACAACAGACGCACTATATCGAGTCGCCACGTACATGTAGCCTATATAGGAAAGCGACATGGCGGAGGCTGCTGTCACGGAGAATTTGGAACAGCGTGTCAGCGAACTTTGTATCTGTGCAATATGTACGGAAAAGCTACAGAATTGCAAGTTGTTGTTTTGCCATCACTCGTTCTGTTTGCAGTGTCTAAAAAAGTTGGCGGATGCACGTGGCGGCAGGAAAATCCAGTGTCCAATCTGCAGACAACCGTTCACTATACCTTCAGCGGGGCTCGATTCTCTCCAGAGCAACTTTTATGTGCAGACCTTGTTGGAAATTAACGGAGAACAAAAAGGTATGCCAGATTCAATGCGTGAATATTGTTGCTATCATTACTGCAACTCCCTCACTCACTTCGTCAACCACGTCTTGATCTGACTTTTCCTGACTCACCATATTTCCCTAATCATCTCACTTCACCAGTGTCACCATCGCCACTCTTGTCATCCATCACCTCGTCATTCTCAAAACTTTTTTTTCTAAAATTCTATCCTCTATAAAAATCTGGCACTTCCTCCAACTGACTAAGGCTATTCGGAGCTGCTCATGGTTTTAAAAATTTGTTTTTATTTCAGTTTTTTGGGTTTTAATTTTCGTTATTTTTCTGTTTTTTTTTCATTTTTTATTTTAGCTTTTTTTTAAATTTCGTTATTTTTAAAATTTTTTTTGAAGTTTTACATTAAACGGTATTTTTATTTTCAGTATCTCTCATTTCATTTTTTCTTTAAAACATTTTAGTACTTTTTGGTTTATGTGCTAGAATCTAGACTATACTGACAGTTTGTCAGTTTTTAAGTGCAAATTCTCTATTGTACTTATTGTTGTTGCTTAGCTGTATCATGGTTCTTGGTTTTTCGAATCTACGAAAAGATACCTCGTATGCTTTTACAGTGATGTGTCCTCGAAAACTTGTCCTCGTCCTCGAGGCGCCTCGAGGACAAAGAGCTGTGTCCTTGTCCTCGTCTGTCCATGTCCTCGGTATCAAGTCCTTGTCCTCGTTCTCGTCCTCGGGTCCCAAGTCTTTGGCCTTGTCCTTGGCCTTGAGACAAAGTCTTCGGCCATAATACCGAGGACTCTAATAAATTTTGTTCATTATCAATTTATTACCGACAAACTGAAAAAATGTTGAACATTAGCTATTGACAGTAATTGCTAGTAATTGGAGCCCACTCACTTATGTCACATTGGTCTGATGTTCTTAGTGGCATCACACAGGGTTCAGTGCTTGGCCCTGTTTTCTATGTAATTTAAGGGGACACCATTATTTTCGACAACTGTCGAAACCAGCACAACATTGTTGTCAACATTATTACTGGACCAATTTGGTCTTAAGGCCTACAACTTTGAAGTTGTGCACAAATCCAACATAATGGAAAGTTTGTCACAAAAATTAAACTTACTGAATCTGAAATTGCAAGAGTCACAAGATGTCAGTTTTTTGATTATCTGTTATTTTTTGCATTGCTAGACTATTCCAGTAGCAAAATCACGATGTGCCAAGTCAATGGGAAGGCCAAAATTTCGACCCCCCCCAGAGCTCCCACATTTTTCAACCGATCTTAATGAAACTTAAAACCAAGAACGATATCCGGGATACAACCCCACATGCAAAATTTGGTTGATGTAGGACGATGGGGAAGGGGGTCTGCGTAGGGAGGGCATTTTCCGTTACTTTTCGTGTTCTATCCTTTTTTAATTCTTGCTCACGCCTACAGGTCACACCAGAAGACCGATCACGACAGTTTATGGCTCAAAACGCGTGTTTCCGCGTAAGGTATCCCTGTTTGTGGGTCTTGATGATAAAAAAATAATGTTTAGGGGTCAAAACTCTCGAAAAACATGATTTTGGGGGGCCTAAATAGGCACTTAAAGCCAAATTTGCGAAATTTTCGAATCGCGATATCTCGAAAAGTACTACTCGATAAACACAAAATTTGAAGGGAAATTTTAGGTGCACAAATGGACTTTGTAAGTGGTCCAGCATTACAAAATTGTAATTCAAAATGGCGGCAGCCGCCATCTTGAATTTTAGCACAAACATCAATAACTCAGCCGCCGATTAACGTAGATAAATGAAATTTTGCTGTGATGTAAACGGCTGCCACAGAAAATAGACCATTTGACTAAAATGGACAAAAATAATAAATTTAAGATGGCGGCGGCCGCCATTTTGAATTTCATTTATCTATCATAACTCGTTTACTATTGCACATACTTGCGCAAAATTTGGCATGTGTATTACACTGCAGGTCCTACATGCAGGTATGCCACAATATTAAACAAACATTAAATTCAAGATGGCGGCGGCCGCCATCTTGGATTTTTCACAAACAGCAATATCTCCGCTGTCGATTGACGTAGATGGATAAAAATTTGCAATGGTGTAGCCGGTTGCCACCGAAAATAGACCATTTGACCAAAATAGACAAAATTAATAAATTTATAAAGCCATTTTGAATTTTATCCGTAAGCAGCCGTCTAGATCACTGCAGAATTTAATTCATTTACCTCAATCGGCGGCTGAGTTATTGCTGTTTGTGCAAAAATCCAAAATGGCGGCAGCCACCATTTTGGATTTAATTTTTGTTTAATATTTTTGCATACCTGCATGTAGGACCTCCAGGGTAATAGGCCTACACGTGCCAAAGTTCGTGCAAATATGTGTAATAGTAAACGAGTTATGAGCGATAGATGAAATTCAAAATGGCGGCCGCCGCCATCTTGAATTTATTATTTTTGTCCATTTTGGTCAAATGGTCTATTTTCGGTGGCAGCCATCTACATCACTGCAAAATTTCATTCATTTACGTCAATCGGCGGCTGAGTTATTGCTGTTTGTGTAAAAATCCAAGATGGCGGCCGCCGCCATCTTAAATTATAATTTTGTTATGTTAAACCACCCGCGAAATTTATTTGTGCACCAAAAATTCCCTTTCAAATTTCGTGTTGATCGAGTGAGTACTTTTCGAGATATCGCGATTCGAAAATTTCGCAAATTTGGCTTAAAATGCCTATTCAGGCCCCAAAAATTATGTTTTTTGGGAGTTTTGATCCCCAAACATTATTTTTTATCATTGGGACCCCAAAAGGCCCTACCTTACACGGAAGCACGCGCTTTGAGCCATAGCTGGTCGTGATCCGTCTTCTGGTGTGACCTGTAGGCGTGAGCAAAAATACAAAAAAGGATAGAACACGAAAAGCAACGGAAAATGCCCTCCCTACGCAGACCCCCTTCCCCGTCGTCCCACATCAACCAAATTTTGCCTGTGGGGTTGTATCCCGAATATCTTTCTTGGTTTTGAGTTTCATTAAAATCGGTTGAAAATGTGGGAGCAGTGGGGGTCGAAATTTTGGCCTTCTCATTGACATGGTACATCGATCGCTTGTACAACAGCTTGTTGCTACCGCACAAGCCGTGATGAGTGTATAATTCTGCTTATGCCGTACACAAATTGCACCAGGGAGGTACGAAATTTGAGAGCATAATGCAGAAAGTTAAATTAACCGAAATGGCAGCAGAGAAAGAACTGGATGTGGCAACAGACCGAAAGAAGAAATGCAAAGAAGTGCTGCATATGTCATCAGAAAGATTGAAAAACGGCACAACTTGGCGCCACAGTCCAGTTCACAGCAGCATTGCGTTTACCCATTGCCATTAATTTAGATTAATAAATTTTATATAGCATATTTCGTGTAATGTCATAATTGAGTTTTTTGCTTTGTCTTAATACGTTTTCATTGTTGGACGTTTCAGACGGATCTGCTGCTACGGGAAACGAATTTCGTCTGCAGTCGGACCGTGAACGCCTACTCGAATCGCAGTTAACGTATATAATAAAACAGTTACGAAGTCGCACGATTCTGGCTATGAGGGAACAGAAGAAATTAAAAAAAGAATGTCACCAAGCCACTCAGCAGCTAAAAGGCTATGAAGATCAGTGTTTGGCTGGCGAGAAATATTCGTCCGAGATTTTGGGAGATGCAGAAGATGCGACGAAGCAGTTAAAAGATCTTACGCAGCAGCCTCGACCAGAACAAGCTGCACTGGATGACTATAGGGCGACCGTCGAGAAAGTTGAGGAATTTGGTGAAATATTTACCAGTTTTTTCGAAGATTGGATTACAAATTCGAAGCATCAAGATTTGGCACGTGATACAATTAAAGCTTTGGAAACGTCCTGGAAACGCTCATCAAAAAATGAAGCTAGACCGGTATCAAAAACACGAATAAATGAGCTGCAGGAGTTGCTAGATAAGATTAACAAAAGAAAAATTATGTGTCTAATATATATGGACACGTCAGGCAAAACAATGCACACATTTGCAGTACATGTTCTGCTATCATATAGCCGACAAAAAAGAATACAGTCATTGTTGCATCAGGGAGGTATGAAGTTTGAGAGCATAATGCAGAAAGTTAAATTAACCGAAATGGCAGCAGAGAAAGAACTGGATGTGGCAGTAGACCGAAAGAAGAAATGCAAAGAAGTGTTGCATTTGTCATCAGAAAGATTGAAAAACATTCAACAACAAATTTTGTTAGTGGCAAATCGACAGCGATCGCTGGAAGAATTTGAATCAACATGTGGCAGACTGCTCAGCGCGCCAGATCTACTGCAGCAAACTTCAAGCGAAAACGACAGTTTGAAAGAACAACTGCAAAAAATCTTTAAAATAGAAGAGCACTTGATGACAAACTTACAAGAACTGTATAAACGTGAAAAAGAATCTTTGAAGACGCTAAAGCACTCGTCCGAAAGTGTTAATGTGGCATCAGTTCCAATAATCTGTGAGAGAATGAAAAGACTGGAGAAGCTAATTGAAAAAGAGACCAAGCTGCAAATACGCATTGATGAGGAGCGTCGAAGACACGTATGCTTAGCAAAACTATTAACTCAGATTACGAACTCAGACGTGCATTTGCGAGAGGAAATAAATCGCCTGTTGAAACCTCTCGATACATCGACATCGCAGCAAACTAGCAACGAGTCTGGTCAGTGTCTGTTGTTATCTCGTAGCCTAGGCCTATAGTTTTTACGCGCGATAGCAGAATGCTTCGCGCGTCTTAGCCATGGCCTGGGCGTCTGTCCGTCCGTCCGTCCGTCACACTGCGGTATTGTGTCAAAACGACGCAAGCTAGGATCACGAAATCTTCACTGTGAACTGCCCCAAGAACTCTAATTTATCGTGACTAATTTCGTGCCCCTGGGTGCAGGGGTTCCCCTCGAACGAGGGCGTCAAAGCAGGGTACCCACTAAAAGACGTTATTCTTGCCGTTATTGGCTCGTATAGTGTGAAAACGGTTGCAGATAAATACAAACGTGCTGCTTATCATAACAAGCATTGGTGACAGGCGTTTTAGATTTATCAACATCGATGACCTTGAATGACTTTAATCTCCCACCCAAAAAAGGAGGTATTTAGTGGATTTTTCGCAATTTTTGGATGCAGCGCACATTTCAACACTGAATTGCGACGAAATGGCTGGAAATAGACCAAGAGAACCTGCGCATGAAATTTTCAGCATTAAACGTGAATTTTAACAGTCCCGATCCCCTACGTTCAAGAAGGCCGGCGCACGCGAGCGTCAAAGACGGCTACCCCCTAAAAAGTGGTTATTTTACCACAATTATCTCGTGTAGCGTGAGAACCGTTACAAATAGGCACAGACAAGCTGCTTGTTATAACAAGCAACAGTGACATGCTTTGTATTGGTGTCAACGTCGATGACTTTGAATGACTTTGAACCCCCAAAATAGAGGTTTTTCGTGAACTTTTTGCGATTGTCGGCTGCGACACACATTTTAAGAGTAAATCGCATCGAAATAGCTGAAGATGGACCTGGACACCATGCGTATGACATTTTTGGCATAGAACGTACATTTTTAGGAATCTTAAGTTTCGATCTCTTAAACTCATGGAGTCTTCCGTACGGAGGCCTCAAGTACTCTTTCAAGATGAAATAATATGTTATTGCTGTAGGCCTTCACTGATTGCCAAAGTGACAGAACCGCTGCTATCGCGCGTCACATGAGCTTTGCTCAAATTACTTGTTATCACTGGCGTAGCCATAGCGGGGTGTACTAGGGACACATGCTTCTCCAGCAGCCTATTCAGTTACTCAAAATAATGCCAAAATGCAACAAAAAACGTCATTTTCACGCAAAAAAACGAAAATTTTCTGGAGAGGGGGCACAGCCGCCTTTCCAGACCCCTTCCCCGACTACAACTAGATTCATTTCTGATACGCTACTGCATAGTTTCTATCAAACTTTTTGTGATGTTTTTTTGTAGTCAGTTATTGCTTCGGTTTTTTATTTGTCCGTGTACCGTAATCCTAAGTTTTTAATTGTGCCATCTAAAAAATAACACTTTTTGGTATTTCAGTTTCCTTTTTTGTCAAATGCTCTATTAATTTTTGTTTACTTACGTATCATTTTTATCAAATTAAATGACGTCGTTCTTTGCCTGCCAACGTAGACAAGTTCTGTTTTTATTTGACTAAGTTGTAATTTCGCCACAATGATAATGTTGTTGTCTGTTATTGTTTCAGCGACGAGCGGAGTGTCAGCAAAAACCTGCGTCGTATTATTTGCCGGACTTCTTATCTTTGTTGTTTTAATTGTACTTTATAAAGGCGTCTATCTGTAATACATATTCAAGGAACAGTATAGCTTATATCTGTCTACCTTTCCTTAGCTTCATTTTCACCTGTTCTGTTTCTTTTTTTTGTTTTCTTTCCTTTTCCCCGTCTCTTCCTAATGCTCTGCCATTATACAGCTACATGCCTATAGTGGATCTAAAGTCTAATATGCTATCCGATCGTCAAACGGAATTTGATGTATCATGTGACTCAGCATGTTTGACCATTTGTAGTAACTTAATAAGTCGATCTTTTTCACCATAACTGGCAGACTGCAATTAAATGTTCAATCTGATCTACGTTTATCTGATAATTTAAGTATATTCTCTGCAGAACTAATTGCTATAAAACTTAGTTTTGCTTGGGCTTTGGATTTCTCCAAGCACAATAGTTTGGTCAAAAACATTGCAATATTTAATGATTCTCTGTCATCTTTAAATGCTATTAAAGTACGTAGATCTTTATGTAGGCCTAACGTGTTAAATAAAATTAATGACCTTATTGATGATATAAATGTTGACATAAAATTCACCTGGGTTCCCAGCCACTTAAATGTAGCATGCAGGAAACGAAATAGCCGATTTACTTGCACAGTCCACCATAATAAATGATACAAGTGTTACTGTTAGTTTTGAATTGAAAGAAATTTACACTTTAGTTCAAGAATATATCGTAACAAAATGGCAACACTTATGGCAATTTAGCAGTACAGGAAAATTTTATAGGAAAATAGAACCCAATGTATCCCTAAAAATTAACTATGAAAACTCAATAAGAAGAAAAGAAATCATTATAAGCCTAACAAGAATGCGTTTTAAAATTTGTTTGACAAATGATTACTTAAAAAGAATTAATACAGCAGCATCTGATGTATGTGATTGTGATGTATGTAATGAATGTGTGGAAACTCTGGAACACATTTTACTAAGGCGATGTGCTAAAAGTATTCTGTGTTGTAAAATACAAAACGCCTGTACTGCTTTAAATGTCATTCCGCAGTTGCAAATTATTTTAAAAACCCTGACATTATCGAAGTAGTTTACGCAAATATAAAACGTAAAATACAGTGTAGTTGAAATTATGTGACCATTACGTATCTTGTATCTTCGTACTTCGTTTGTGACATTTTGAGCAAAAATACTTTGATTGTGTTAGTTTTACGCTAAGTCAATATGTGTTTCGCAGATATGTTAGTTAAGATGTGCTTGCTGAACATTTTTGTTTGCTATATATTGTAACCGACATTTGTCGACGTCGCTCATCATTGTCGTTATGAGCAGCGACATTAAAATTAAAATACATACATACATACAGTTGACAAAACTTGCCAAGGGGCTATGTAATGATAGTTCCTAGCTTGAGAAGCTGCTTGGCCGGACTGTCGATCCGTGATGATGATGAGGATGATGATGATGAAGGACGAATCAACTTTAGCGTGGCGTTAAGTCCTAAGACTACAAGGACACGTAACAATAAGCTTAAACAGTGAAGTCACGTAATAATAGTCAGTGCAATGAGACGTTCTTAGTCACGTCTGTAAGACCGGGCAAAAAGTTCGGTTTTCAGTCTGCTGCGGAAAACTTGCAACGACGGCGATGACCTGACTGACTCCGGCAAACTGTGACTTTAATATCACGTAAGCATTATTTAGAGCATTTTCAGCTAATGCACATCAATGCAATCAATTGATTCTAACGGTACATAGATGGCACGTAGGTCCCCGTATGGTGTGAGTAAGAAGACATTGGTCCATGCTACACAGAGAAGTTCGTCATTCTCACGAGCGCTACATATTCGCACTATCGGCTACTTGGCCTCCAGGCTGTATCTATTGTATTGTGCTCAAACAGCGCAATGCTTATTAATTATATACCGGCATTATTTGCATGCATCATAGCGTTCACATCACTACGTGAGGTGCGTACAATAAGATACACGGAGTCCACATAAATGCACTAGTTTAATATGTTCTGTTTTTAAAAAAATTCACTTGGGCATAAAAGTCTTCAAAATAGCCCCACTGAGGCTCAATGTAAGAGTCGGTCATTATGCCAGTGTTTTATCACATTCTACAAAGTTACGTCATGAACCGCGGACTCAAGCAGATGCTAGCCCTTGCACTTGTTCCTATTACGCCTAGACTCCTTAACGATCAGGGCGAACTTTTCTTTGCCAGTCCATAAGAAGGAGTCCTTAAAACTAGAAATACGTTCTGTGGAACGAAGTAGGTTTATTTGTCTCATTGCACAGAGCTGCAGTACAGTAACGTAAGAGACATGACAGACAAGAAGACATTCTGAGCTGTACATACAGTCAACTAGAACCAATCTATGTCGGTATATTGCATACGAATTGCAGCAGTGAATTTAGCCAAATTAGTTGACTTTTCATTCAAAATTAGCGACAAATGCCAACCTGTTTGGTTTGACGGCGATATGACATTCTCTTCAGAGTATTCTCAGTAGGCCTAACTTTGTTCCGCGAAGTTCCCTACAGTTGTTATAACTCTGCTTAACTTCGTTTAGGTGGTTAATAACCCCAACTTTTTTTACCTCTTGCACGCCAGTAGCTGATCATCTTGTTACGCAAAATCATGTTTACCATACAGTTTTTTACAGTTTACTCAAGACCTAGTTGCATGCACGTTATTCTTATTTTTAGACAAGCGACCTGTCCGCGACGCTCCATGTCCGCTTGATCTTTGCCATATTATCAACCTGCGGACTCCATTTTTGGCTTTTCCGACCTCAGCTTGGCCTTTGGCGTCGATTTTGGCCTGCGGCCTCGATTTTCGGCCCTTCGGGTCTCAACTCGGCCTTTGGTCTCGATTTCGGCCTGCGGCCTTAATTTTCGGCCTTTCGGGCCTCATCTCGGTCTGCGGCCTCGGCAACACGGTGTTTCATAAAAAGGACCCCTTTTTGTTTTTTTTCATAATTCACTCAAACGACGATCAATTTACACAAAATTTGTACCAGTTGTAGCAGAAAAAATATTAATTCAAAATATTGCAACCAAATATGGCAGTTGATTAAATATTCTTTGCTAGTCCTGACGTAATGCTGACGTCATAATGTGTTACGGGTACAAGCTGGATGGTCTCAACTGGTGCTGTCAGTTGCTACTCTGCTTCGATGGTAAGCTTAATCTGGTTCGCTAATAAAAAATGTTTATTGTGTCAGCACTAAGCAACATGGGGACATGAAATCAGGCGTCTTGCAATTCAAAAATGCAACCATTATGCAAGCTCGGTGTGCTAGTGCACTGTCTTGCTCGAATGTGTAAAAATCCAACTATCGCCACAGACACGTAAATGCCATCGCTTTGCTTGTTTTTGTAACTAACTGTAAAACTTCAACAATTTGTTATGAATGAACCAGATTTTTCACCATTGGAGCAGGGTAGCAACTGACAGCACCAGTTGAAACTATCCAGCTTGTACCCGTGACACATTTTGACGTCAGCATTACGTCAAAACTAGGAAAGAATATTTAATCAACTGTCACATTTTGTTGCAGTGCTTTGAATTACTATTTCTTTAGCTATAACTGGTACAAATTTTGTGTAAATTGTTCATCATTTGAGTGAATTATGAAAAAACAACAAAGGGTCCTTTTTATGAAACACCGTGTACAAGATTCAGTCATCTGTTCCCGCCTGAAATTAGTGATAGGCGCCACTTGATACAAATCTAAAAGCAATCAAAACAGCAAACAAAATTTGAAAAAAAAACATACAATTTCTTAAGTCATAATGTATTATTTTGGTGTTTTTCTCTTGGACGTGCCGGATGAAGGCTACGGGCCGGACAATGTGCAGTTGATGTATTTTTGTGTCTTTCACAACAGTTACTTCATCATTATGTACGTCTGTTAAATAATTATATAAGTCAGAAATCTTACATGTATGTGTATTATATCAACTGTGGTAACACACACAGACATCGCAGAAAATAGCCAATCGCTATAACACAATGAATGTCATGAGAAAACTGGCGGAAACGTCACAGAGCAAATACGAAACAAACTGACGCAAACCCGAGTCACAAGGCGATAATAATACGATCACAATTATCACATCATAATAATTACTCGTACATGTACAACATCGCAGAAACTTTCACAAAACAACAGCAACGATATTCATACTCTGCAAAATACGTTCATCCAGCTATCACATATAAACAGCATTATGATTAGTTTAGTAGGCTATTTTTATTGTTATAGGCTCAATGTTCATAAACAGTACACAAATGCTTGACATTGAAAATGTCTCACTAGACAAATGTTTGCCTAAGCTAAACGTATTGTGATGTGTAAAGTTAACTGGGCAACAGCAGAAAATGCTGTTTTAGTGAAAGTGGTCAAATAACAGGTGGTGGCTGGTGTGTCGGACTTACGATCACGAGGTCGCGGGTTCGATTCCCGGTCGGGTCACTATCGAATGGATGACTGTCAGCAGACAGGTACACCATCTAGGTATACAAACAACACTAGGATCAACTCAGCCTTCCATCCCTCCGGGGTAGGTAAATCGAGTACCGGCCTGCCTGGCTGGGGTTAAGGCGAGGCATGTTCACCTGTGTCGGGTGGCAGTTAACACCGTGTGATCCCGTATGGCAGGTGACGCTCCGTAGCTCTGTGACTGTGACGGCTTTCCTATTAAGAGCTATAGACTATGTACTTTTACGACACATCACGTGACGTGCTTTCGACCGATCACAATAGGTTTAGTGCATTAAACCTGGTGATATCATAAGCCCAAACTCCAGCTTCTATCTGTTGCGGATTTGTTGAACAACAAGCTGTACAACAAATCCACTAAAAACAGATCCTGTACAGCATATCCACAATAACGTGACAAGTCAGAACGATGTAGAACATGTTGTATGACTTGTTGTTCAACTGGTCCACACCACATCAAAGTAGCAAAGTTTGAGCCTAAACAATAACAAAGCAACGATAAGCAAGCATAAAAACACTGAGCAATTCATGACGAATATTGGGCGTAAAACCGTGTGTTCTAACACAACGTTAATAGCCAAAAAATTAAAACATAAACCATCAAAAATAGCCGGTATTCGATTCATCGAGTCATAGATAAAGCAATGCGAATTCAGTCAACTAGCCTAGGCCTATTTCTTTTAAATCCAGGCAGTGTATGGTGAACACAATTTTAGATGCCAGCCTTGCCAGGTCATAGTACACAGAGAAGATCGCATTCATTCGCCAGGCTGCAGCACAGGCAGTCAACTGATCAATAATTCCATCAAAAGCACGGCGCAAATCACCTGATGCAAAATCATGCGACAAATAAACGTAAACTGATCCAGGGACTTTGAGAAAATAATTCGTACGCGGCCGCCCAGCAGAAGGCCACGTTATGCATTGCACCCCGTTTGCTGATTCGTACGTCCGTCTGTTTGTCTGTCCGTCTGTGGTAAACGAGCAGGTACACGTAACCAAGGACTTTTAGGCTTAGTTTACTATACGACACTAGCAGCAGGTAGGGGGATAAATTTGAGGTAAAATGTAGACGGTAAATGTTACAAAGCTCGGACACGAAACGCTCGTAATTGACGAGCACAAGTCGAAGCCGTAGATCTGTGGCATTCTGTGCTTCTGACTACCAAGTCTGGTTTTCATTCAACGCAACGCAACGCAGCGTACGCAGCGTACGCATAGCACGCAACGCATGACACTGTTTCTTCCATTGAGTTAAATATTCTTAGTTAATATCATTGGTTTCTTCTATCCCTGAATTTTGGCTATAGCGCCGACTCGCTTGCGTTTCATAGCGGCCCGTTCGTTGCGAGCGTTATAGGGTGTTTACACGATCCAGCAAACGTCCAGCATTGGGCACGTGTATTTTGAATACATTTGCTGGAAGTTTGCTGGACGTTTGCTGGATCGTGTGAACACCCCATTACGTGCGTTACATTGGGTGGAAACGAGGCAGTTCCCTCCCCTCAACTCCACTATTTGATGCGGACTTGCTGAACGACAAGTCGCTAAAAACAAGCTGCAGTAATGGAAGTTAAGTGGAGTCCGGGTGTCAGTAGTGCAGACTAGGTTGCACTGCTGCTGCCCCCTGTCGATCAGTGGTGGAACCGGTCTGGAACGGACTGTAGCCGGCGTTCAGACGCTGCAGGAACATGTGCGCCTCGCGGAAACTCGGCCTCCTATCCACGTCGAGGTTCCAGCAGGCCGTCATCAGGTCGTAGGTCTCGCGCGGGCACCCGGCCGGCCGCTCCGGGTACACGCAGCCCCCGCCGCCCGCGTCACCAATGACGTCACCACTCATGACGTCACTGCCTCCACCTGCCGCCGCGCGCATGCGCTCCAGGTTGGCTATGACGTCAGCGTCGCTGAGAGAGGAGAGAGGGCGCTGATTTGCGTAGGACAGGACCTCCCACAGAGTGACGCCGAAAGACCAGACATCACTACGCGTCGTGTACTGGCTCTGCAACCATCAAATATACACGCTGAGTCAAAACAAGCCAGAAACTTTACGGTTACAGTGTGTTCACAGACGTTGCTTTTCACAGAAACCTACACAGAAGGATGCATTCAGCCGGTACTGTTTACCTACCCTAGAGGAACGGAAGGCTGCGTTAAAAGTTAAAGGTTGTTCATAGCTATTAATTGTACCCATCTCAAAGTGAGATAACACTGTGTTACCTGTTACCCGATACAAGTGAACGCATCCCGCCTTAACTCCAGCCAGGCATGCCGGTATATACTAGAGAGCTGAAAGGCTGAGCTGACTTCGGTGATTAATCATAGTCCCAGATGTAGTTTATCTGATCGCAATCCAGGTACTTGCGCAGTATGTTAACTGTCACTACTTACGAAACTTTGCCAATTAAAGACCACCACAGCTTGCATAAACCGAATCGGAATTAACTCACGCCACACGCCGACTAAGTTAATTATAAAAGAAAGCTATCGCTTTTTCCCTGGTCGATTAGCAAACTAATTCAAGTTAATTACTTCGCATTAGAAGCTGGTTCGCAGTCAAGTCGCATTTAGCGCCGACGATCTTGCTCACAGTCAGAAATGCATGAGGCACCGCTCCGCAGATTAATTTGTCTTCACCACGTAATTACAAAAACACTCTCAGCATGATATAACTGTCACAAGAGATGTCGTTTTAGCTCAAAATATGTCAGAAACTATTTGGCAACCTGGCTTCCCCTGGACCCGTTGGTGGTTGCCTAGCGCAGACAACCTGGCTGGATTCAAGAGGTAAAGCCCGCACGAGGAAAAAGGTAGAGGGAAAAAGAACATACAGAAGGGTAAAAAGTATAAGGAATAAAAAAACTGAAAATGAAACATAGAAAGAAAGTTTGTCTTCAAGGCAGATCCAAAACGTCGGCGCTTATGTCCAGTCGTTAAAGGGGATTACTGTACCGTAAGACTAAAAATTCAAATTTCACGAAATTGAAAAAAAAACTCAAAAAATGTTTATTATGCATTTTAAAAGTCCTCGTTACTAGTCATGTACAAAAAAATGTTAACAAGTTGTTAAAAATGTGGTCGGATTCGCGAACTTTTTTACCAAATTTTAAACTGGTAAGTCACGAATTCTCAGTATCTACCGCGGTGGTTTACCTGTAGGACGGTTTCCCAGGGCATCCATCGCACGGGCAGCATGGTGGTCGTAGCGCCAGTCGTCTCAACGCAGCAGTAATCGGCCGAGTAGACGTCACGCCCTGAGCCGAGATCAGCGACCTTCACCTGGTAGAGGTCACCGACCAGACAGTTCCGAGCCGCCAGATCACGATGAACAATTTGCAGAGACTCGAGATGCTTCATACCGGACGCCACCTGACTGGCCATGTAGATGAGCGACCCGTAGCTATAGACGCATCCACGACAACACAATGTACACTGCTCAGATAAGAAACACGCTCAGTCACAACATCAATAATGTGGCTTTGTCGTGCAACGGTACGGCGTCAGACTTACGATCAAGAAGTCGTGGGTTCGACTCCTGGCCAGGTGGCTATCAGGTGATTATTGCTTAAGTCAACTAGGCCTCCCATGCCTCCGCGATTGATAAACCTAAGTATGACCTATCCGGCTGGGATAAAGGCGTTGGGTGGCAGCCTGGCAGACAACATTGTGTAATCCCGTACGGCAGATAAAGTGAAGCTCCATAAGTTTCCATAAGTTTCAAACGTTTTACCGCCTATGCCTAATAATATTGAATATCATCAATATAGAAGCAATATCGACCTGAGTACCGCGGCGGAGGTTCCGTTGGCGCGACGTCGGCGTGACGTCATCAACAGAAGCTGGTCCTCGGCGTCGTCGTCGTCGCAGGCCGAGAGAATCCCGGCCGGCGAGTGATGACGTAGATACTGGGCGAGGTCGCCGTGGCGCGGGTATTCCATGATGACGTAACGTGGTTCCTCGGTAAGACACGCCCACAGTAGGCGGGCGACGTTGACATCAGACACGCGTGACGTCACGTGCACTTCGCGCTCAAATGATGCCCTACAACGTATAAAGGGTTTATAGCTTTTTAGGCCTACGTCACGTGCTATATAGGTATATTTATGTTTTAAATACTTACTTACTTACAAAATACAGTACGATTAGTGATGCGCACATTCACACGTTTCCACGCATTACCAACTTTAAACTACGCTTGCTACAACAGTGAAACAGGCATTTCTGGTCTATCATAAAACAAGTTACCATCGGACACTGCTTTGCACTGTTACCTTCAGTCTTCAGGCGGCGCCTAAGCCATCTAACCGAAACCGAAACCAAAACCGTGAGAGCCAAGACCCGACCTGGCGAGATCGTCGGCGCAGTGGCGTAGCGTCTTGACTAGTACGACTGCTGAGCGTGTTGAGCGAGTGATGGTCGAGATGGCGCCACTGTCACGTATGTACCGACCCACGTGATACGCCTCACACAAATGCACCTGCGGTACATAGGCCTAACAAGATTAAAAGCATCTGTCTCATTAAAAGTGATCAAGTAATTCTCACAGAACGTCAATGGCAAATAACGTCGAACGCGCTCGGTGTTCTAGTAGAACGAGAAGTAGAAATACTTGAGCTAACGTCTAAAAGTAAGCTAAACAGAGAGTGTGTTCTGCTTTTAATTAGGCCGCTATTACACATTTTGCAGCAAGAGATACACCAATAGTATATCAATATCATCTGTGAAGCGTACAAAAGCGGCTAGCATCTAGATATCTATGAAAACAGGAAAATCAGTTTAAGCAAGGTTTATCAAAAAAAACTAATCCAAGTGTCAACGAGTTCTGTGGTAAATTAAATCTTCGCGTGTAGGCTAAGCACCATTTTTACGACATACCTCACCAAACTGGCAGTCTCCCAGCTTCTCGACGAAGCGAAGATTTTCTCGAGGGAACTCCATCACAGACGGCTCAATGTCTCCAGGAGCTGGATAGACCGGATCCACGCGCAAAGACTGGGGAGCTCTCAGAACTGAGGAATG